>WNFL01098186.1_pt2 | contig 41490 bp, 40 predicted proteins | sample 5400361 | NCBI WGS metagenome assembly WNFL01 (sample SAMN13153351, study PRJNA577476) | soil metagenome | isolation source: 40 cm soil on Douglas fir-dominated hillslope | place: USA:California | collected 2013-09-17 | reverse complement strand
CGCTCAGCGGATCACGGCCCGCAGGCGCTCGAGCGCGTCGGGGCCCTCGAACTGCAGCGTGCGCAGCCCGATCCGCGCGGCGCCCTCCACGTTGTCCGCGCGGTCGTCGACGAAGAGCGTGCTGGCCGCGGGCAGGGCGAGCCGCTCCAGGCAGAGCTCGTAGATGCGCGGATCCGGCTTGGAGAGGCCGACCTCGCAGGAGATGACCACCGCGTCGAAGCGCGCCTCGAGCGGCCAGCGCGTCCGCACCCGCGCCATCACCTCGGGGCCGCTGTTCGAGAGGAAGGCGGTGCGGCCCCCGGCGCGGCGGAACTCCGCAGCGAGCGTCCAGACCGGGTCGTTGTAGACGCTCCACGAGGCGACGTCGGTCTCGATCAGCCACGTGAGATCGCCCGCATCCAGCCCGGGGGCGCCGGGCCGGGACGCGGCCGCCACGCGGCCCCAGTACGTCGCGGCGGAGAGATCGGCGTCGTAGGCGTGCCGGTGCTGCCAGTAGGCCGCCCGGAAGGCGGCGGGATCGGCGCCGAGGCGACGCGCCGCCCCGTCCATCCACGTCTGATCCTGAGGGTGGGTCAGCACGTTGCCGTAGTCGAGGATGAGGCCGGCGGGCCGGGCCATGCGCTCGATGCTACGCGACCCGGGCGCTCCGACAAAGCGGAGCCGGCGTGTTACGATGCGGCGATTCATCACGAGCCGGAGAGGGAGGCGCGCGCGGTGGCGACGCAGGACGAAACGGTGGTGACCCGCGAGGGGCCGGTGATGACCCTGACCTTCAACCGGCCCGAGTCGCGCAACGCCATGACCTGGGGCATGTACGATCGCCTCGTCCAGGTGTGCGAGGAGGTGGACGCCGACGACTCGGTGCGCGTGCTCGTTCTGCGCGGGGCCGGCGGCAAGGCCTTCGTGGCGGGCACCGACATCAGCCAGTTCAAGGTCTTCGACCGGGCCGAGGACGGCATCGCCTACGAGCGCGACGGGGACGCGCGCATGGCCCGGCTCGAGTCGGTGCGCAAGCCGGTCATCGCCCAGATCGAGGGCTTCGCGGTCGGCGGCGGCTTCCGGATCGCCACCGCCTGCGACCTGCGCATCGCCACCCCGGACGCGCGCTTCGGCGCGCCGATCGCGCGCACGCTGGGGAACTGCCTCTCGATGGCCGCCTACGCGAGCTTCCTGGACGTGTTCGGGCCCTCGCGGCTCAAGGAGCTGATCTTCACCGCGCGGCTCCTCACCGCCCAGGAAGGGCACGCGGCGGGCTACGTGCACGAGATCGTGCCCGCGGAGACCATCGCGGCGCGAGTGACCGCGCTGGCCCACCAGATCGCCGAGTATGCGCCGATCACGCTCCGGGTCACCAAGGAGTCGATCCGGCGCCTGTCCGCGAGCCGGGCGCTGCCGGACGACGAGGACCTGATCGCGGCGACCTACATGAGCGCCGACTTCCGGGAAGGGGTGCGCGCCTTCCTCGACAAGCGCAAGCCCCGCTGGAGCGGCAAGTGATCCGCGCGGTGCCGGGCCGCGCCCCGCGGGTGCACGGGGAGGCCTACGTGGACCCGGCGGCCCAGGTGATCGGGGACGTGACCATCGAGGCGGGAGCCAGCGTGTGGCCGGGCACGGTGCTGCGCGGCGATCAGGACAACTACGTCAAGCTCGGGCGCAACTCCAACGTGCAGGACAACTCGGTGCTCCACGTGACGCCCCAGTTCCCGTGCATCGTCGGCGACAACGTGACGATCGGCCATCGCGCGGTGGTGCACGCCTGCGTGATCATGAACAACTCGCGCATCGGCATCGGCGCGGTGGTACTGGACGGGGCGGTGGTGGAGGAGGGCGCGCAGGTGGGCGCGGGCGCCCTGGTGCCGCCCGGCAAGGTGGTGCCCGCGGGCTGGCTCGTCATGGGGGTGCCGGCCAAGCCGGTGCGCCGGATGAGCCCCGAGGAGCTGGACGACATCCTGCGCAACGCGACGGACTACGTCGAGCTGTGGCACCGCGACTACCGCGACCTCTACGGCCGCCGCCCGGCGTGACCTAGGCCGCCGCGGTGGGCTACGTCGAGCGGCACCTCCTGCCGGGCGAGCGCGTGCTGTACAAGACGCGGCTGCACTGGGCCGTCTTCATCAAGCCGGCCCTGCTCGTCCTGGCCGGGGTGGCCCTCATGGCGCTGCTCCGCCCGGTGCGGGATCCGCGATGGCTCTGGATGGTCGGCGGGGCGGTCGCGCTGATCGGGCTCGGATGGGGCTTCGTCCACTACGTGGAGGTGATGACGTCCGAGTTCGCGGTCACCACCTCGCGGCTGATCTTCAAGGTGGGGCTGATCTCGCGCTACACCACCGAGCTGCTCCTGGCCAAGGTGGAGTCGATCGGCGTGCAGCAGGGCCTGGTCGGCCGCGTGCTCAACTACGGCGACCTCACGGTCACCGGCACCGGCGGGGCCCGCGAGGTCTTCCGGCGGGTGCGCGATCCGATCGGCTTCCGCAATCACGTCCAGCAGGCGTCGATCGGATCGGCGGGCGGCTCGACCGGCGCCTGAGGGCTAGCGGGCGCCCGGGGTCGCCCCGAGGTCGCGCGCGGTCCGGAGATCGGCGCTCTGGTCGCGCAGGATCGTCGGGCTCATCACCATCTCCTCGATCACGGTGCGCGCGGGCAGCGTCACGCAGAGCATGATCGCGCGGGCCACGTCCTCGGCCTGCATCATGCTGGCCCGGGCCTGCGTGTCCGGAACGAGCGGGCGGTTGTCGAGGATCGGGGTGTCCACCTCGGCGGGCATGATGGTGGTCGCGCGGATGCCCTTCTCGCGCAGCACGGTGTGGACGTGGCCCATCAGGTTGCGGACGCCCGCCTTGGCCGCGCCGTAGGGCGCCCCCCCGATCAGGCCCGGCTTGAGCGCGGCGAGCGAGCTCACCGTGATGATGGTGCCGCCGCCCCGCTCGATCATGCTCGGCAGCACCGCCTGGGTGAGCGCGTAGACCCCGGTGAGATTCACCGCGATCACCCCGTCCCAGTCGTCCTGCTCGACCCACCGGACGTTGCGCCGCTTGCTGGAATGCCCCGCGTTGTTGACGAGCACGTCGACGCGGCCGTACTGGGCCACCGTCCACTCCGCGAGCGCGCGCGCCTCCGCCGGCTTGGCCACGTCGCAGGCCCGCGCCACCGCCCGGCCGCCCGCCTTGGCGATCTCGCCGGCCACCGCCTCGATCGGCGCCTTGCGCCGCCCCGCCACCACCACCTGCGCGCCCTCGGCCGCGAGCATCAGCGCCGCCGCCCGGCCGATGCCGGTGCCGCCGCCGGTCATGATCGCGACCTGTCCATCCAGCACTCCCATGGCGTGTCCTCCGGTCCGCGGGTCCCGGCTCAGCGCCAGGCCCACACGGGCTGTTCGAAATGGTTCACGCGCGTGGGCCGTCCGTGGACGACCACCTCGCGCATCTGGTAGAGCACCGCCGCGGTCGGCGCATGGATCAGGGTGCCGAGCAGGGGAAGCTGGATCACCGGCCGGTCGCTCTCCGGGATGCTCACGAGCCTTGGCACGTCCGGCCCCTCCAGATCGTCGAGCGGCACCCAGAAGATCTTGGCCACCTCCGCCGGGTTCGGCACGAGCTCGTGGTCGGGCTCGGCCCATACCACCACCGGGGTGATGATGAAGCCCGAGCGGGTGCCGTAGTCGTCCAGCATGCCCAGCACGGTGCTCTCGTCGAGGGTCAGGCCCACTTCCTCCTTCAGCTCGCGCAGCGCCGCGCGCTCCGCGGTCTCGCCCGCGTCGATGCGGCCACCCGGCAGCGCCCACTGGCCGGTGTGCTTGCGCAGCGTCGCGGCCCGCCGGGTGATGAGGAAGCAGGGCCGTCCTTCCGCGTCGGGCAGCAGCACCTGGGCCACCGCGGCCCGCCCCCGCCCGTCGTCGGGCAGGGCCTGCCGCTCGAAGGACGCCAGGTTGGCGCGCGCCCGTTCGAGCAGCGCGCCGCTGAGCCGCGCCGGCACTAGTAGGCCGGCAGCTTCCCGACCTTGGTGCCGGTCTTGCGCACGATGCCGACTTCCTCGGCGGCCTTGGCGGCCATGTGCCGGCTGTCGCTCGCGAGCGTGACGAACTGGTAGCCCTCCGCGATCATCTTGAGCGAGTAGGCCGCGGTGGCGTTGTGGATCCCCGCGACCACGTTGTGGCGCTTGCAGGCCGCCACGATCTTCTTCTGGGCGTCCACCACCGGCGGGTCGGTCTGGTCGAGGCGGGGCTTGAGGCCCATGGCCAGGCTGAGGTCGGAAGGGCCCACGTAGATCGCGTCGACCCCGTCCACGCTCAGGATCTCGTCCAGGTTCTTGAGGGCCTCCGCGGTCTCGATCATCGGCATCACGATGGTCTCGACGTTGGCGTGGTCGCCGTAGTCGGTTCCCGCGTAGAGCGAGGCGCGCACCGGGCCCCAGCTCCGGAAGCCGCGCGGCGGGTACTTGCACGCGCGCACCATCGCCTCCGCCTCCTGCGCGGTGTTGATCATCGGGCAGATGACCCCGTAGGCGCCCGCGTCGAGGATCTTCATGAGCCGCGCCGGATCGTTCCACGGCACGCGGGCCAGCGGCACCACCCCCAGCGTCGAGATGCCCTGGAGCATGCTCACCGCGACCTGGTAGTCCACCACCCCGTGCTGCATGTCGATGGTGAGCGAGTCGAAGCCCTGGTGGGCCATCACCTCGGCCGAGAAGCCGCTCGGGATGGACAGCCACCCGTTGATCACCGCGTCGCCCTTGGCCCAGATCTTCTTCAGCGTGTTCTCTCTCACGGCGATCTCCTAGATGACCTTGTCGTTGCGAAGGGATGCGATGTCGGCCGGGGAGTAGCCCAGCTCGGCCAGGATCTGGTCGTTGTGCTCGCCGGTGTCGGGAGCGGGGGTGCGCACGCCGCCCGGGGTGCGCGAGAGCGTCACCGGGGGCGCCTGCACGAACAGCTCGCCGAGGGCCGGGTGCTTCACCGGGACCGCCATCTTGAGATGCCGGATCTGCTCGTTCTCGTAGACCTGCTTGACGTCGAGGATGGGGCCGGAGGGCACGCCCTTGGTGTTGAGCAGCTCGACCCACTCCTGGGTGGTGCGCCGGGCGAACGCCTTCTCGAGCTCCACCGCGAGCGCCTGGCGGTTCTTGGAGCGCTCCGGCGCGGAGCGGAAGCGCGGATCCTCGAGGAGGGGCTCGGTGCCGAGCGTCTCGCAGAGGCGGCGGAACATGTGCTGGCCGGAGGCCGCGATGTTCAGGTGGCCGTCCGCGGTCTTGAACACGCCGGTGGGGATCGCGGTGGGATGGTCGTTGCCCGCCTGCGGGGGAATCTCCTGGCCGATGAGCCAGCGCGAGGCCTGGAAGTCCAGCATCGTCACCATGGCCTGGAGCAGGGAGGTGTGCACCCACTGGCCGCGGCCCGAGCGCTCGCGCTCGAGCAGCGCGACCAGGATGCCCTGGGCCAGGAAGATGCCCGCGGTGAGGTCGGCGACCGGGATGCCCACGCGCACCGGGCCCTGGCCGGGCAGGCCGGTGATGGACATGAGCCCGCCCATGCCCTGGGCGATCTGGTCGTAGCCGGGTCGGTCGCGGTAGGGGCCGTCCTGACCGAAGCCCGAGATGCTGCCGTAGACGAGGCGCGGGTTGATCTTGGAGAGCGTCTCGTAGTCGATGCCGAGGCGCGTCTTGACGTCGGGCCGGAAGTTCTCGACCACCACGTCGGCCTTCTGCACGAGCTTGTGGATGATCTCGACGCCGCGCGGCGATTTCAGATCCAGGGTGAGCGAGCGCTTGTTGCGGTGGAGGTTCTGCGAGTCAAAGCCGCGGCGGGGGAAGTCGCCCTCCACGTCCTCGCGCGCCGAGATCTGGACCACGCTCGCGCCCATGTCCGCGAGCTGGCGCACGCAGGTCGGGCCCGAGCGGGCCCGGGTGAGGTCGATCACGGTGTACGGCGACAGCGGCAGCGTCATCGCGAGTCTCCTGTCACTTGGGCTTGGCCGGCATGATCGCCGAGCCGGTCTGCGACTGTGGATTGCGGAGCGGCCAGCGGCCCGCGTCCACCGCGGTGAGGAAGTCGAGCAGGGCGCGGTTGAAGAGCTCCGGATCCTCGAGGTTGATGGTGTGGCCGGCCTTCGGGATGACCACGAGGCCCGACGAGCGGATCTTGCGCTTCATGAAGATGCCGGGCTCGAGGCACGGGTCGTCCTCGTCGCCGGTCATGATCAGGGTCGGCACCTCGAGCTTCTCCATCGCGGCCTCGAGCTCGAAGATGGACGGCCGCGACATCTGCACCCCGCGCATGGTGAGCGCGTGGCCCTTGGCGGACTGGGCGACGAACTGGTCGTAGAACTCCTGCCAGCCCTTCGGGTCCTTGTCCATGAACTGCACGCGGGTGGGGCCCTTGGTGTAGAAGGACGCCACGCCCACCATGCCCTCGGTGTCGAAGCGCCGCGCGGTCTCGTCCACGTCCTTGCGGAAGCGCTCGCGCTCGCCCGGCACGCTGCCGTAGCCCGCGCCCGCCACCGTCAGCGAGAGCGCGCGCTCCGGATGTCGGAGGCCGAAGTGGAGTACCGCGTAGCCTCCCATCGAGAGGCCGCAGATGTGCGCTTTCGCGATTTTCAGGTGATCCAGGATTCCCAAGATGTCATCCGCGGCGCGGTCCTGGGAGTACGCCTCCGGCTTGTCCGGCACGTCGGAGGGCGGGTAGCCGCGCGCGTTGTACGCGATGGTGCGGTAGCGCCGGGCGAAGAACCGCACCTGGAGGTGCCAGCTCTGGTGGTCGCCCGCGAACTCGTGGACGAAGATGAGGGGCACGCCCTCTCCCGTCTCCTCGTAGAACAGCTTGACTCCGCCGACGTCGGCGAACGGCATGGCTCGGCTCCGATCCGGGGTAACGGCCCGTGCGGATTGTACAACAACGAGGCTCTTGACGGCGATGCGGGTTCGGGCCGATGCTCACCCTCGTGAGAAGACTCCTGGTCGGGCTCGCGCTGGGCGCGATGGTGGCGACGGCGGGCTGCGCGTCGATGCAGCCGCCGGCGGCCTCGCCGGCGGTGACGACGCTCGAGAAGATCAAGGCGACCAAGACGATCGCGCTGGGCTATCGCGACTCGTCGGTGCCGTTCTCGTACGCCGGCCCGGCCAAGGAGCCGATCGGCTACTCGGTGGACCTCTGCACGCGCGTGGTCGAAGATCTACGGAGCGAGCTCAAGCTGCCGGAGCTGCAGCCTCGCTGGGTGCCGGTCAGCGTCGAGACGCGGGTGCGGGCCCTGCTGGAGGGGACGATCGATCTCGAGTGCGGGTCCACGACCAATACCCTGTCGCGGCAGGAGCGGGTGGACTTCAGCCTGACGACGTTCATCACCGGGGCGAGCCTGCTCGCCCTCGCCGGATCGAACGTGGGCGACCAGCTCGGCGCGATCCGGATCGCGGTGATCCCGGGCACCACCACCGAGCAGATGGTCAAGAACGCGATCGCGAGCATGGGGGCCACCGCCGCCGACGCGAAGCTCGTCCCGGTGAGCGATCACGCCGACGGGCTGGCCGCGGTGGTGGACCACCGCGCCGAGGTGTACGCCACCGACCGCGCGATCCTGATGGGGCTGGTGACGAGCGCGAGCAACCCGGGTCAGTTCGCGCTGCTCGACCGCTATCTCTCGTACGAGCCCTACGCGCTCATGCTGAGGCGCGGGGATCCGGAGTTCCGGCTCGCGGTCAACCGGACGCTGGCCCGCCTCTACCGCTCCGGCCAAGTGCTCGACATCTACCGTCGCTGGTTCGGACAGTGGGGCAATCCGAGCCCGCTCACGCTCGGGATGTACGCGGTCGAGGGATTGCCCGAGTAGCCGCCGCGCGGGCGCGGGTCAGAAGGCCCAGCCCGCGCCCAGGATGTAGCGCTGGTCGGTCCGCTGGCGGCCCGAGGCCGGCGTCGAGTCGAAGCGGAACTCGTAGCGCAGCTCGGCGAAGAGCCCCTTCCACACCGCGAGTCGAGCCCCCGCGTCGATGTTGAGCAGGTAGTCCCCGCCCAGATCCTGGAAGCTCGGGATGTACTCGAGCTTGTGGAAGAGCGTGAGGGGCTGGACGGGGATCCAGTCGACCGAGTAGGCCAGGCGCGGCCCGAAGAACTCGCTCGACCCGGTCCTGTGGTAGTTCTCGTACACCCACGCCAGGCCGGCCTCGGTGGAGAGGTTGAAGGTGGGGCGCTCGAACCACTGGTAGCCGACGCCCGCGCCCGGGGCCAGCCGCAGCTCCAGCTCCGCCACCTTGTCGCGCTCCGCCTTCGTGCCGAGATAGCCGTAGAACTTCTTGGTGAAGAAGTGGTCGTACTTGGCCAGGGCCATCGCGTAGTCGATCGTGGTGGACTTCTCCCGGGTGCGCGGGTCCTCCTGCCGACCGTAGGAATACTCGGCCGCGAAGGTGAGGCGATCGCTCGGCCAGCGCTTGGACAGCGAGCCGCGGAAGCCGAGCTGCTCGGTGTCCGAGTTCCCGGTGGTGAGCAGACCGTTCAGGGAGAGCGATCCGGTCCAGGCGGGCGGGCTGTTGATCGCGCTGATGTCGGCGATGGCCACCGGCTCCGGCGGCGCCCCGGGTGCGGGCGCGGTCTCCACGTAGCGATCGGGCCCCGCGCCCACGTCCGCGCTCACCGGCGCCTGCGACTTGACCCCGACCTCGACCGGCGCGTCGGTCGAGAAGGTCTTCACCTTCGACATGTCCACGACCACGTCGCCCGCGCCATCGGTCTTGATCGTGAGCTTGCCGCCCGTCGCCTTGAGGATCTTGCCGGACAGCCGGTCGCCGTTGAGAAAGAGCACCTCGTCGCCCCGGGCCGGGCCGACCGGCGAGAGGACGAGGATGAACATCGGGAGGAAGGCTAGCGTCAACCGTCGCATGGACCGGGCCCTCGCTTGGGATCGTGGTGACGTCGCATGGAACCATTGTTGCGCCGGGGGCAAGCGGAACCGGCCGCATTTGACAAGCGCGAGGCCCCTGGCCGACAATCAGCATCGCCGCCGAGCCTCCGATCGCCACGCAAGTCCCCGTCGGGCCGAACGCCCGGGAAAGGTTTTCCGTATGCGAGCCACCACGCGCCTCCGCCAGATGCTCAACGCCCCCGGGATCATCGTCGCGCCGGGCGCCTACGACGGATTCTCGGCTCGCCTGATCGAGGCGGCCGGCTTCCAGGCCGTCTACATGACCGGCGCGGGCACCGCGGCCTCGCACCTCGGCCAGCCCGACCTGGGCCTGGCCACCCTCACCGAGATGGCCAACCACGCGGGGCATCTCGCGTCCTGCGTGTCGCTGCCGGTCGTCGCGGACGCCGACACCGGCTACGGGAATGTGCTGAACGTGGTGCGCACGGTGCGGGAGTACGAGAAGGCGGGCGTGGCGGGGCTGCACATCGAGGACCAGGTGGCGCCCAAGAAGTGCGGGCACATCGCGGGCAAGCAGGTGATCCCCACCGAGGAGTTCTGCGACAAGATCCGCGCGGCCTCCGAGTACCGGACCGATCCCGACTTCGTCATCATCGCCCGCACCGACGCCCGTGCGGTCACCTCGCTCGAGGACGCGATCGACCGCGGCAACCGCTACGCGCAGGCGGGCGCCGACCTGATCTTCTTCGAGGCGCCCCAGACCGAGGACGAGATCCGGCGGGTCGCGAAGGAGATCAAGGCGCCGCTGCTCGCCAACATGGTCATCGGCGGCAAGACCCCCGCGATCAAGGTGGCCGAGCTCGAGCGCATCGGTTTCAAGATGGTGATCTTCCCCGCGGTGTGCATGGCCGCCGCGGTGCCCGCGATGGAGAAGTCGCTCGCGTTCCTCAAGGAGCACGGCACCGACTGGCAGCCCGGCCCGGTGCTCGGCCCGATGGACATCTTCCGGCGGGTCGGATTCGACTGGTGGCACGGTATCGAGGAGAAGTTCGCCGGCCGCTGATGTCCCGCACGCAGGCCCTGCTCCACGTGGACCGCCCCTGGCTTGGCTGAGCGAGCCGGTGTGCTCGTCGCCTTCTTCGCGGCCACCTGGCTCACCGGGCTGTCGCTCGCGACCGCATTCGCGGCCGCGGCGTACGGCTTCGGCCGCAGCGTGGAGCCGGAGCGCACCGACCTGATCAGCCTCGCGATCTTCGGGGTGATGGGGCTGGCCTCGCAGGCGGGGCTGCTGCTGGCGCCGTGGGCGACCACGCGCGGGCTCACGTCGCGGATCATCGCCGCGCTGCTGATGGGGCCGGCCGGCGTGTCGCTGAGCATCTTCGCCTACGAGGGGGTCACGCGCGACGCGGCGGGGTCGCCGATCTGGGCGGGGAGCTGGGCGATCTACCTCTGGGGCGTGCTCGTCTACGCGGTGGCCTACGTGGCGCTGGTCCGCGGGGGGCTTGGCCGGGTACGGGAGACGTAGCCTTTTTTTTGTGGTTGCGTATACTCAACAGGTGATGTGTAATACGCCCCTGGTCATCTTATATGGCTATCCCGATCGAGTCCTCACCTCCGCCAGGGTGGGAGCGCGAGGGGATCGACGGCCTGCTCGGTCTGTTCCCCCCGGGTCGGCTCAGCGAGATCGTCGGTCCCCGATCCTCCGGAGGCAGCAGCCTGCTCCTGGCCCTCATCGCCCGGATCACGACTTCTGGCGGCCAGGTGGCCTTCGTGGACGGGATGGACGCGCTCGACCCGGCTTCCGCCGCGACCGCGGGGGCCGATCTCTCCGCGCTGCTGTGGGTCAAGTGTGGGGGCCGGCTCCGGGTCGCGCTCAGCGCTGCTGATCTCCTCGTCCGCTGTCCCGGGTTCGTCCTGGTCGTGCTGGACCTGGACGAGCTCGGGCCCATGCCCGCTTCCGCCCACGTGCGGCTGCAGCGCGCGGTGGAGGGCACCGATACCATCCTGATCACCCGGAGCGCCCGCCATCGCGAGGGCAGCCCCGCCTCCCTGATCCTGGCCACGCGGCGGCTGGCGCCGCGCTGGATGGGGCTGCGCCCGCTCACCCGCCTGGTCGGGCTCCGCTCCGAGGTCTCCATCTTCCGCTCCCGCCCCTCCCACGCTCATACCCTCTCCCCTCTGGGGAGGGGACAGGGTGAGGGGGGATCCTGGACGCTCGACTGGACGCTATGACCCGCATCGTCTGCCTGCTGACGATAAATGAACCCGCGGGGAATGAACCCGCGGGGAACGACCCGGCGCGGCCCGCGCTGCTCCAGGTGGCGCTCGCTCATTCCCCCCGCGTGGAGGACGCCGGCGCCGGCCGGATCTATCTCGACGCCTCCGGGCTCGAAGGGCTCTTCGGCGACGAGCCGCGCCTGGCCGCGCGGCTCCGCGACGCCGCCGCGGCGGTAGACGTGGAGATCCGCGTGGGGATCGCGGAGAGCCGCATCGCCGCGCTCGCCGCGGCGCGCCTCGGCCGGGGGGTGACGATCGTCGAGCGGGGCGGCGATGCCGCGTATCTGGCTCCGGCGCCGCTGTCGCTGCTCGACCTGCCGGAGGAGACGGCCACGCGCCTGTCGCGCTGGGGGCTCCGCACGCTCGGCGAGCTGGCCGCGCTGCCCACCGCGGGGCTGTTCGAGCGGCTCGGCGGCGACGGCGTCCGGGTCCAGCGCCTGGCCCGCGGAGAAGATCCGCGCCCGCTCGTCTCGTGGCGGCCGGTGCCGCTCTTCGAGGAGTCGGCCGTGTTCGAGTGGGGGATCGAGACGCTCGAGCCGGTGGTGGAGCGCCTGCGCGAGCTGGCCGCCCGCGTCTGCGCGCGGCTCGGCGCGGCCGGGCTCGCGGCCGACGGGTTCGAGTGGACCTGTCGCCTCGGCGCCGGCCGCGTCCACGAGGGCGCGCTCACGCCCGCGGTGCCCATCACCGATGCCGATTCGGTCGGCGGACTGCTCCGGCTGGCGCTCGAAGCGCGCCCGCCGCGCGGGGTGGTGGAGGCGCTCACGTTCCGCGCCCGGCCGGTGCGGCTCGCGCCCGCGCAGGAGTCGCTCACCGATCGCTCGCGCCCGGCTCCGCGCCTGCTCACCGCCACCTTGAATCGCCTGGTCGCGCTGGTGGGCGCCGACGCCATCGGCGCGCCGGCGCTGCTCGACACCCACCGCCCCGACGCCGTCGCCCTCGCCTCCTATCCGCCTCACCCCGCCCCACCGCCCTCTTCCCCCAGGGGAGAGGGTCCCGCCCTCGCCCTCCGCCGCCTCCGTCCGCCCGCGCCCGCGTCGGTGACGCTGGCCTCCGGTCGGCCGGTGGCGGTGCGCTCGGGCCGCCTCACCGGGCGCATCGTCGCCGGGGTGGGGCCGTGGCGCGTCTCGGGCGAATGGTGGAGCCCGCGCCCGTGGCTGCAGGACGAGTGGGACGTGGAGCTGGCCGACGGCACGCTCTGCCGCCTGGCCCACGACGGCTCCGCCTGGCGCCTCGAAGGCATCTACGACTAGCGCCCCTCGCAGGGACTAGCCCCCCTCGCAGGACTGTCCGTGTTCGTCGAGCTGCATGCCCGGAGTGCCTTCAGCTTTCTCGAGGCGGCGGCGCTGCCCGAGGCGCTGGCCGAGCGCGCGGCGCGGCTCGAGCAGCCCGCGATCGCGCTGCTGGACGCCGACGGCGTCTACGGCGCGCCCCGGCTCTATCGCGCCTGCACCCGGCTCGGCCTCTCGGCCCTGGTGGGCGCCGAGATCACGCTGGCCGACGGCAGCCGGCTGCCGCTGCTGGTGGAAGATCGCGAAGGGTACCAGAATCTCTGCCGCCTGCTGACCCGCGTGAAGATGCGCGCGCCGAAGGGGAAAGGCGCCGCCACGTTCGAGGAGCTGGCCGAGTTCGCGGGCGGCCTCGTCTGCCTGACCGGCGGCGGCCGCGGCCCGGTGGCGGCCGCGCTGGCGCGCGGGGGTGCTCCCGCCGGGCGCGAGTGCCTCGAGCGGCTCGTCGGGATCTACGGCCGCTACGACGTCTTCGCCGAGCTGCAGCGTCACCTGAGCCGTCCGGAGGAGGCGCGCAACGAGTGGCTGCGCGCGGAGGCCGCGCGGTTGCGCCTGGCCCCGCTCGCGACCAACGAGCCTCTGCTCGTCGCTCGCAAAGATCGCCCGCTGCTCGACGTGCTCACGTGCATCCGCGAGCACACCACGCTCGAGGCGGCGGGCCGGCTGCTCGCGCGCAACAGCGAGCACTTCATGAAGAGCGGCCCGGTGATGGAGCGGCTCTTCGCGGACTGTCCCGAGGCGGTGGCCAACACCGGCGAGCTGGCGCTCCGGCTCGGCTTCACGTTGAAGGACCTGGGCTACCGCTTCCCCGAGTACCCGCTGCCCCGCGGCGAGACGCCGCTCGGCTTCCTGCGCACGCTGGCCCACGCGGGGGCGCGCGATCGGTACGGCTCGGGGCCGCTCGCCGAGAAGGCGCGGCGGCAGATCGAGCACGAGCTGGCCCTGATCGGCCGGCTGGATCTGGCCGGCTATTTCCTCATCGTCTGGGATCTCGTGCAGTACTGCCGCGCGCACGACGTGCTGGTGCAGGGGCGCGGTTCCGCCGCCAACAGCGCGGTGTGCTACGCGCTCGGCCTCACCGCGGTGGACCCGGTCGGCATGGAGCTGCTCTTCGAGCGCTTCCTCTCCGACGAGCGCGGCGAGTGGCCCGACATCGATCTCGACCTGCCGAGCGGCGACCGCCGCGAGACGGTGATCCAGTACGTCTACGAGCGCTACGGGCGCCTCGGGGCGGCCATGACCGCCAACGTCATCACCTATCGCGGCCGCAGCGCGGCGCGGGAAGTCGGCAAGACCCTGGGACTGCCCGCCGACACGATCGAGCGGCTCTCCCAGCTCGTGAGCAACTGGGAGTACACGGATCCGGGCGACAGCCTGCTCGCGCACCTGGGCGAGGCCGGCTGCGATCCCGGGGAGCCGCGCATCCAGCACTTCGCCCGGCTCTGGAGCGGCATCCAGGATCTGCCGCGGCACCTGGGCCAGCACTCGGGGGGCATGGTGATCGCCCAGGGCCGCCTCGACGGGGTGGTCCCGCTCGAGCCCGCCACCATGCCCGGGCGCAGCGTGGTGCAGTGGGACAAGGACGACTGCGCCGCGCTCGGCATCGTCAAGGTGGATCTCCTGGGGCTCGGGATGATGTCGCTGCTCCAGGACGCGCTCGAGATGATCCGGCGCCGCGGCGGCGAGGTCGATCTGGCGCATCTCCCCCAGAACGATCCCAAGGTCTACGCCATGCTCCAGCAGGCCGACACCATCGGGGTCTTCCAGGTGGAGAGCCGCGCCCAGATGGCGACGCTGCCGCGCCTGCGGCCCGAGCGCTTCTACGACCTGGTGGTGCAGGTGGCGATCATCCGCCCGGGGCCCATCGTGGGCGACATGGTGCATCCCTACCTGCGCCGCCGCGCGGGGCGCGAGGCGATCACGGTGCCGCACCCGGATCTCGAGCCCATCCTGCGCCGCACGCTCGGGGTGCCGCTCTTCCAGGAGCAATTGCTCCGCATGGCGATGGCCACCGCCGGCTTCACCGGCGGGGAGGCGGAGGAGCTGCGCCGCGCCTTCGGCTTCAAGCGCTCGGAGCGGGCGATGCGGGAGGTGGAGGTGAAGCTGCGCACCGGCATGGCGCGCCAGGGCATCTCGGGCGCCGCCGCCGAGGCCATCATCCACTCCATCACCGCCTTCGCGCTCTATGGCTTTCCGGAAAGCCACGCGGCGAGCTTCGCGCTGCTCGCGTACGCGAGCGCGTATCTCAAGACGCATCACCCGGCCGCGTTCTACGCGGCGCTGCTCAACAACCAGCCGATGGGTTTCTACGATCCGGCCACCATCGTGGGCGACGCGGGCCGGCACGGGCAGGGGATCCGCCCCGCCGACGTGAACTTCTCGGGCTGGCTCTGCGCGATCGAGCCGGACGGCGTCGTGCGGCTCGGGCTGCGCTACGTGCGCGGGCTCCGGGAGGAAGCGGGCCGGCGGCTCGAGGCGGAGCGCCGGTGGCGGCCCTTCGCCTCGGTGGAGGAGGTGGTGAAGCGCGGGGAGCTACGCCGCGAGGAGCTGGCGCAGCTCGCGCGGGTGGGCGCGCTCGCGAGCCTCGAGCCGGAGCGGCGCGCCGCGCTCTGGGAAGCGGAGCGCGCGGGCCGTCCTGCGGGGGTGCTCTACGAGGACCTGCCCGCGCCGCGGGAGCTCCCGCCGCTCCCGCCGATGAGCGCCGAGGAGCGGCTGATCGCCGACTACGAGGGCACCGGCCTCACCCTCGGGCCGCATCCGATGGCCTTCCGGCGCGGGGAGCTGTTACGGATGCGGGTGTCGCGCGCCGCCGATCTCGTCGCCTTCCGGCACGGGGCCTGGGTGAAGGTGGCGGGGGCGGTGGTGGTGCGTCAGCGGCCCGGCACCGCCAAGGGCTTCGTCTTCCTGAACCTCGAGGACGAGACGGGCCTGGTCAACATCATCGTGCGGCCGGCGCTCTTCCATCGCCACCGGCTGGCCCTGGTCAACGAGCCCTTCTTGCTGATCGAGGGGACGCTCCAGCGCCAGGACAACGTCACCTCGGTGCGCGCCGAGCGGCTCGCCCCCCTGCGCCACCGGCTGGCGAGCGTCCCTTCCCACGATTTTCATTGATCAGGCCCCCCGCCGCGGCGAGGAACATGCGGAGCGCCGGGGTCTCGGGCTTGTCGCGCCGGCGCACGAGACCGAGTCGCCGCACCAGGGCGGGCGAGAGCGGACGCACCGAGAGCGCGCCCGAGCGCACCTCGTCCCGCACCGCCATCGCCGGGCTCACCGAGATCCCGAGGCCCGCGCCCACCAGCTTCTTGATGGCCTCCTCGTTGCCCAGCTCCATCACGATCCGGGGCCGCGCGCCCCCGCGACGAAACCAGCCGTCGATCACGCGCCGGATGGTGCCCCCGCGCTCGTAGACGATGAGCGGGTGACGGGCCAGCTCGGCCGCGGTGAGCGCGCCGCGCCCGGGCCACCCCTGCGCGGGCGGGCCCACCGCCACCAGCGGGTCGAGCAGCAGCGGCGTCACCAGGAGCTGGCGGCCGGTGACCGGCAGGGTCACGAGGGCCACGTCGAGCTCGTTGGCCGCGACCGCGGCCGCGATCTCGGGCGCGTTGCCGGTCACCACGACCAGCTCGAGCTCCGGATAGCGCGCCCGCATCCGGCGCAGGAGCGGGGGCAGCAGGTGGATGCTCGCGGTGGCGCCGGTGCCGAGACGCAGCCGCCCCGCCACCACCCCGCGGAGCTGGCGGAGCGCCTCCTGCGCGGCCTCGAGCTCGGCGAAGGCGCGCCCCGCGTGCTCCAGCAGCAGCGTCCCCGCCGGGGTGGGGAAGGCGCGCTTGCCCACCCGCTCGAGCAGCGCGGTCCCGCAGCGGGCCTCGAGCTGGCGCATGTGCAGGCTCACCGCGGGCTGGCTCAGCCGCAGGCTCTCCGCCGCGCGCGAGAAGCTGCCGTGGCGCGCGATCTCCCGGAGGGTCCGGAGGTGGGCGGGATTGAGATCCATCAGCTAAAAGTATTTCTCATCGTCGGCATGAGAACAATCTATTTCCCTTATCGCGCACCGGCGGGCAGACTCGGGGCAAGGAGAAGCCCTCATGGGGGACGTCACGATCCGCCCCGCGACGCCGGACGACGCCGCGGTGATCTGCACGATCTACAACCAGGGCATCGAGGACCGCATCGCCACGCTCGAGACCGAGCTGCGCACTCCCGAGGAGCGGCGGCAGTGGCTGGCCGCGCGGGGGCCGCGCCATCCGGTGGTGGTGGCGACCACCGACGGCCAGGTGGTCGGATGGGGCAGCCTCAACTCGTTCAACGCGCGTCCCGCCTACGACCACGTGGTCGATCTGTCGGTCTACGTCGAGCGCGGCCGGCGGGGCCGCGGGGTGGGCAAGGCCCTCCTGCAGCACGTGCTCGGACTCGCGCGCGGGATCGGATACCACAAGATGGTGCTGGCCACCTTCCCCTGCAACGACGCGGGCCTCGCGCTCTACCGGCGCATGGGATTCAGCCCGGTCGGCGTGTACCACGAGCAGGGGAAGCTCGACGGCCGCTGGGTGGACGTCCTGATCATGGAGCAGCTTCTCTGAGCCACGGCTGGCGCGTCGTCGCCGCGCTCTCCGTCACCGAGGTCGTCTCCTGGGGCGTCCTCTACTACGGCTTCCCCGTCTTCCTCGCCTCGATGGAGCGCGACCTGGGCGCCTCCCGGGCCGCGATCACCGGAGCCTTCACGGTCGGCATGGGGATCGCGGCGCTCGCCGCCCTGCCGGTGGGGCGCTGGCTCGATCGCCGCGGGCCGTGGGCCCTCATGACGGTGGGCTCGTGCCTCGGCACCGCCCTGCTGATCGCGTGGTCACGGGTGGAGAGCCTCACCGGGTTCTACGTGATCTGGACCCTGATGGGCTTCGCGCTCGCCGCCACGCTCTACGAGCCCGCGTTCGGGGCGGTGGTGCGCTGGTTCCCCACCGAGCACCGCGACCGCGCGCTCACCATCGTGACGCTGGCCGGCGCGCTCGCCAGCACCATCTTCATGCCGATCGCGGCCTGGCTGGTGGAGCACGGAGGCTGGCGGCAGGCCCTGCTCGTGCTGGCCGCGACCCTGGCGGTGCTGACGATCCCGCCGCACGCGGTCGTGCTCCGCCGTCAGCCGCCGCACCTCGACCCGGCCCGCCCGCGCGCGCCGCGCGGCCCCGGCGCGACCCTCGACGAGGCCAGCCGCACCCCGATCTTCTGGGCGCTGGCGGTGGCGTTCGCGATCGGCAACTTCTCGACCACCGCGGTCACGCTGCACCTGATCCCGTACATGGTGGCGAGCGGCTGGTCGCCGCTCACGATGGCGGCCTCGATCGGCTGGATGGGCGCCATGCAGATCCCGGGACGCCTGCTCTTCGTGGCGGTGACCGGCCGCTTCGGCGCCCTCGGTGTGACGATGGCGGTGTTCCTGGCGCAGGCGGCCGGGCTCGCGCTCGTCGCGCTCGCGCCGTCGCTGCCCGGCGGCCTGTTCCTGATGATCGTCGTGCTCGGCGCCGCCAACGGCATGGGCACGCTCGCGCGGGCCACCACGCTGGCCGACGTCTTCGGGGCGGGGAATTACGCGAGCATCGGCGGCGCGGTGGCCCTGGGCGCCAACGGCGCGCGCGCGGCCGGACCGCTCGGCGCCTCGCTGCTCTACCTGGCGCTGGGCGGCTATCGCCCCGTGTTCTGGACCCTGGCGGGCGCGCTGGCGGTGGTCGGCGCGGTGGTGGCGGTGGCTGCGCGCGACGTGGGAGAGCCCGCCGCGGCTTCCGGAGCGTAAACCGCCGGGTCGGTTGTCGGTTCGCGGTACGATAGACTCCTATGCTCGCGGGATGGGGTCGTCTCGTTCACCGCTTCCGGTTGGCGATCATCGTCCTGTCCCTGCTGAGCCTGGTCCCGTCGCTGTGGCTGATCGTGCACGGGGGCCGTCTCGCCACCACCGACATCCCGACGACGACGGAGTCCGGGCGCGCGCTCGACCTGATCGGCCGGGAGCTGCCGGGCCGTCCGCCCTCGTTCAGCTTCATCTTCAGCAGCCCGACGCGCTCGGCCCAGGACCCCGCGTTCCGCCGGGAAGTCGAGCGCGCGGTGGCGCCGCTCCGGAGCGACGCGCGGGTCGCTCGCGTGCTCACCGCGTACGACCCGCCGGTCTACGACGCCTCGGTGCCCGCCTCGCAGCTCGTGTCGCGCGACGGCCGGCGCGTGCTGGCGGTGGTGGAGCTGAAGGGCGAGGCGGCCGCGTTCTCCTCGCTCGAGTTCTCGGTGCTGCCGCCCGACGTGTACCCCTCGCTCCAGGCCCTGGTGAAGACCGAGACCCTCGAGGTGCTGCCGGTCGGCAATATTCCCCTGAACCACGACTTCACCGAGGTGACGCGTACCGACCTCAGGCGGGCCGAGCTGGTGATCCTGCCGGTGGTGGTGGTGCTGCTCCTGCTCGTGTTCGGCTCGGTGGTGGCCGCCCTGCTGCCGCTGGCGGTGGGCGCGCTCTCGATGGCGGGCGCGATCGCGGCGACCCTGCTCATGGCCCGCTACACCTCGGTCTCGGTGTACGCGCCGAACATCGTGACCATGATCGGCCTCGGGGTCGCCATCGACTACTCGCTCTTCATCGTGAGCCGCTTCCGCCAGGAGATCCGCGAGCACCCCGGCTCCGAGGCGCTCGAGCGGACGATGGCCACCGCCGGGCGGGCCATCCTTTTCTCCGGCCTCACCGTCGCCATCGGGCTGCTCGGCATGGTCTTCCTCGGCCTCGGCAATATCGGCTCGATCGGTTGGGCCGGCACCGTGGTGGTCTCGCTCGCCGTGCTCTACGCGCTGACGCTCCTGCCCGCGCTGCTGGCCGTGCTCGGGCCGCGGGTCAACGCGCTCCGGCTGCCGTTCATCCATCCCGATCGCGGGGCGACCGGGCGCGGCGTCTGGCACCAGATCGCGGTCACCGTGATGGCCCACCCGTGGGCGGTCTTCGTCTCGGTCTCGGCCCTCCTGCTCCTCCTCGGGCTGCCGTTCCTGCACCTCAAGGTGGGCTCGGGCGACGTCAACGCACTGCCGCCCGAGGCGGTCTCGCGCCGTGGCGACGAGGTGCTGCGCGAGCACTTCCCGGGCGCGGACAGCAACCGCATCCTGGTGGTGGTGCGCTACCCGGACGGCACCCCGCTCACCGCGGAGCGCGTCGGGGGGCTCTACGACCTCAGCCGCTGGCTCGCGGCCCGGCCCAACGTGGCGCGGGTGGAGAGCCTGGTGGATCTCGATCCGAGCGTGACGCGCGAGCAGTACCAGCAGCTCGCCGCCGCGCCCGCCGAGATGCGCCCGCCCGGGGTGGCCCAGGTGCTGCGGCAGACCATCGGTGGTCGCCTGGCCCTGCTGGTGGTCTCCACCGCGCTCAAGCCGTCGAGCCCCGAGGCCCGGGCCCTCGTCGAGGAGATCCGCGCGTCGCATCCCCGGCTCGCGGGCGAGGTGCTCGTGACCGGGCAGACCGCCTTCGACCTCGACATCATCGACCTGGTGACCCGCCACGCCCCGCTGACCGTCGGCCTCGTCATGGTCGCGACCTACGTCGTGCTCTTCCTGCTCCTGGGCTCGGTGCTGCTGCCGCTCAAGGCGGTGATCATGAACCTCCTCTCCATCAGCGCCTCCTACGGCGCGCTGGTCTGGATCTTCCAGGAGGGGCACTTCGCGGGCTGGCTGCACTTCACCCCGGGGCCGATCCAGACCGCCACCCCGCTCATCATGTTCTGTTTCGTGTTCGGACTCTCGATGGACTACGAGGTCCTGCTGCTGAGCCGGGTGCGCGAGGAGTACGAGCGCACCGGCGACACCACGCGGGCGGTGGCCGAGGCGCTCGAATCCACCGGGCGGCTCATCACCGGCGCGGCCGCCATCATGGCCGCGGTGTTCTTCGGCTTCGCGACCGCGCGCTCGGTGATCATCCAGGCGGTGGGCATCGGCATCGGGCTCGCGGTGGTCATCGACGCCACCATCGTGCGCGCCCTGCTGGTGCCCGCCACCATGCGGCTCATGGGGCGGTGGAACTGGTGGGCGCCCGCGCCGCTGGTCTCGCTCCACCGCCGCCTGGGCCTGGCCGAGCGCAGCGCCGATGCCGAAGTCGTCCCCCGATAATTCACCGCCTCCGCTGGTCCGCTACCACCCCGACGGGCCCGTCGCCACGGAGTACCGCGTCGGGCTCTGCGCGTGGCAGGACAAGAGCATGGTGGACGAGGGCTCGTTCTACCCGATCAAGAGCATGAAGGCGGAGGAGCGCCTCTGGTGGTACAGCCGCTTCTTCGATTGCGTCGAGGTCAACTCCACGTTCTACGCGCCGCTCTCCGCCCAGAACGCGGTGCGGTGGACGAAGCGGACGCCGCCCGGCTTCCTGTTCAGCGTGAAGGCCTACGCGCTGCTCACCGGACATCACCTCGACGCGGATCGGCTGCCCCCGCCGCTCGCCGCGCTGCTCCCCGCCTCCGCCCGGCCCAACGCCCGCGGCCAGCTCGAGAACGGGGTCTTCGGCGAGGACGCGCGCGAATGGGCCTTCGCCGCGTTCCGGGAGGGCCTGCAGCCGCTGGCCGACGCGGGCAAGCTCGGCTACGTGCTCTTCCAGATGGCCCCGTGGGTGAAGTTCGGGGACCGGGCGCTCGAGTATCTCGCGGGGCTGCCCGCGCGGCTCCCCGGGGCCACGATCGCGGTGGAGTTCCGCGACGCCTCGTGGCTGCCGCGGCACACCGAGGAGACCCTGGCCATGCTGAGCGCGCGCGGGCTGGCCTACGTGTCGGTGGACGCGCCGCGCACGCCCGCATCGGTGGACACCGCGGTGGCGCTCACCGCATCCACCGCGGTCATCCGGCTGCACGGGCGCAACCGCGAGGGCTTCATGAAGCAGCTCCAGGGCGAGGCCCCCACCGTGGCCGAGAAGTACGGCTACCTCTACCGTCGCGATGAGCTGGCCGGGATCGTGGCCCGCGGACGCGCCCTCGGGGGGCGGGCCCGCCGCGTCTACTTCAAGCTCAACAACAACGTCGGGGACGCGCCGGCCATCAACGCGGAGGATATCAAGGAGCTGCTGGGGCTCGAGACCGCCGATCGCGCCGCGGTCGAGCAGGAATGGCGGAGCCGCCGCCGCGCCCCGACCCGCCCCTGAAGGCCCGGAATCCGCCCCGGAATCCACATGATAGAATGGCGCATCCAAACGGGGCGGGAGGGCAGGCGCGTGCCGATTTACGAGTACGAGTGCCAGGGGTGTCAGCGGCGGGTCAGCCTCCTGATCCGCACCCTGTCCGCCGCCGAGGCGCCGCGATGTCCGCGCTGCGGCAGCGTCGCGCTGTCGCGCCTGATGTCCCGCTTCGCCACCGTCAAGTCTGAAGACGCCCGCCTCGACTCCCTCTCCGACCCCTCCAGCTTCGGCGACCTCGACGAGAACGACCCCCAGAGCGTGGCCCGGTTCGTGAAGAAGATGGGCCACGAGATGGGCGAGGACCTGGGCGAGGATCTCGATGCCGCCATGGACGAGGCGATGGGCGAGGGCGACGCCGGTCCCGGAGACGACGGGGGCGCGCTCATGGACCCGAGCGGTGGCGGGGACGACGCGGGGGAGCTTCCGGCGTGAAGATCGACGCGCTGCCCGGCCTCCCGGCCCTCGATGAGGGGCGGTGGAACGCCCTGCTCGAGCGCTCGCGCCTGCCTTCGGTCTTCCTCACCTGGCAGTGGCAGACCGAGTGGAGCCGCGCCTTCGCGGCGGACCGTCCCCAGCAGATCCTGACCGCGACCGACGCCGACGGGAGCCTGGCCGGCGTGCTCCCGCTCTACGAGGACGAGCCCGGGCGGCAGCGAATCATCGGCGGGGCGGACGTCTCCGACTATCTCGACCTGATCGCGGTGGCGGGTCGCGAGGAGGAGGTCTGGCAGGCGCTGCTGCAGCACCGAGCGGGCCAGCCGGGCGAGTGGGATCTGCACGGCATCCGCGCCGCTTCCGCCACCACGACCGCGCTGCCCGCGCTCGCGCCCGCGCAAGGGCTCGAGGCCGCGGTGGAGCGGCAGGACCGCTGCCCGGTGCTGGCGCTGCCCAAGACCTGGGACGAGTACCTGGCGAAGCTCTCCGGCAAGGACCGGCACGAGCTCCGGCGCAAGATGCGCCGCCTCGAGCGCGAGCTGCCCGGCGTGACGGCGCGCGCGCACGCGGAGCCGGCGGGCTGGGACGAGGCCATGACGCGCTTCCTCACGCTCCACCGCCTCTCCAAGGTCGGCAAGGCGCGCTTCATGGACGAGCGCATGGAGCGCTTCTTCCGCTCGGTCACCGCGCTCCTGGCCGCGAAGGGCTGGGCGCGGCTCTGGTTCCTCGAGTACGAAGGCGCGGCGGTGGCCGCGTTCATCTGCCTGGAGTACGCGGGGAGCGTCGGCCTCTACAACTCGGGCTTCGATCCGGCGCACGCCCAGCTCGCGCCGGGCATCGTGCTGCTCGCCCACCTCATCCAGGACGCCATCGACCGCGGCATTCCCACCTTCGACTTCCTCCGCGGCGAGGAGCCGTACAAGTACGGCTTCGGTCCGTCGCCCGAGGACGTCTTCAATATCAGGATCACCGGCCGATGAACCTGTCCGTCGCGATCCTCTCGGTGCACACCTGTCCGCTCGCCGCCCTCGGCGGCAAGCAGACCGGCGGCATGAACGTCTACGTGCGGCAGACCGCGCGCGAGCTGGGCCTCATGGGCGTGCGCGTGGACGTCTTCACGCGCTCGCAGAACGCCACGATTCCCCGGATCGTCGAGCTGGGCCCGGGGGCCCGGGTGATCCACCTGCCCGCGGGACCGGAGGCGCCGATGCCCCGCGAGGCGCTCCACGCCTATCTCGATGAGTTCGCGGCGGGGGCGGAGGCGTTCGCGCGGGAGCAGGGGATCCGCTACGACCTGATCCACTCGCACTACTGGCTCTCCGGCGTGGCGGGCCTGCGGCTGCGGGAGCGCTGGGGCGCGCCCCTCGTGCACATGTTCCACACGCTCGGCCGCCTCAAGAACGAGGTGGCCGAGACTCCCGGCGAGCTGGAGCCCGCGCTCCGCATCGACGAGGAGACCCGCATCGTCGCGGAGGCCGACCGCATCGTGGCCGCCAACGTGGTGGAGCGGGCGCATCTCGTCTGGTACTACGGCGCGCGCAGCGAGCGGGTCGCGGTGATCCCGTGCGGCGTGGACACCGAGCTGTTCCAGCCGATGGACCCCGCCAAGGCCCGCGATCTCCTCGAGCTGCCCCCGGATCCGCTGCTGCTCTACGTGGGACGGCTCACCCCGATCAAGGGTCTCGACACGCTGCTGGAGGCCATGGTCGCGATCCCCGGACCGGCGGACCTCCTGGTGGTCGGCGGGGAGCACGACGAGCCCGACGACGGCCACGCCGCCGCGCTGCGGGCGCAGGTGAAGGCCCTCGGCCTGGAGCGGCGCGTGCGTTTCCTGCGTGCGCAGCCGCAGCGGCGCCTCCGCCTGTTCTACGCCGCCGCCGACGTCACCGTGATGCCGTCGCACTACGAGTCCTTCGGCATGGTCGCGCTCGAGGCCATGGCCTGCGGCAGCCCGGTGGTGGCCTCGCGCGTCGGCGGGCTGACCACCACGGTGCAGGACGGGGTGACCGGCCGCCTCGTCCCGGAAGGCGATCCGGCCGCGCTGGCCGCCGCCATCACGCCCTTGCTCGGCAGCGCGGAGGGCCGGCGGCTCGGCCAGCAGGCCACGCGCTGGGCCGCCGAGCACCGCTGGCCGTGCGTGGCGGAGGCGGTGTGCCGTCTCTACTCCGAGCTGCGCCCCGCCGCCCGGGAGCATCTCCCTCACGCCCCCTGCAGGAGCTGGCTATGACGACTCGCGAGCCCCTCACGGTGAACGGCCGGCGCTACGCCTGGCCGGACCGTCCCCTGGTCGTGGTGTGCGTGGACGGTAGCGAGCCGGACTATGTCCGCCGGGCCATCGCGGCGGGCGCGATGCCCTACCTGGCCGCGGCGCTGCCCGGCGGGACCGATCGCCTGGCCGACTGCGTGGTGCCGAGCTTCACCAATCCGAACAATCTCTCGATCGTCACCGGGGTGCCGCCCGCGGTGCACGGCATCTGCGGCAACTACTTCTTCGACCGCGAGGCCAACGCGGAGGTCATGATGAACGACCCCCGCTACCTGCGCTGCGGGACCATCCTGGCCGCGTTCGCGCGGGAGGGTGCGCGCCTCGCGGTGGTGACCGCGAAGGACAAGCTGCGGCGGCTGCTGGGCCACGAGATGCGCGGCGTCTGCTTCTCGGCCGAGAAGGCCAACGAGACCACGGAGGCCGAGCACGGCGTGGCCGACGGACTCAAGATGGTGGGCCTGCCGCTGCCCTCGGTCTACAGCGCGGACCTTTCCGAGTTCGTGTTCGCGGCGGGCGTGAAGCTGATGGAGTCGATGCGGCCCGACATCATGTACCTCTCCACCACCGACTACGTGCAGCACAAGCACCCGCCGGGCTCGGCGGACGCCAACGAGTTCTACGGCATGATGGACGGCTACTACGCGAAGCTGGCCGGCCTCGGCGCCACGCTCGCCATCACCGCGGACCACGGCATGAACGCCAAGACCGACGCGGAGGACCGCCCGCGCGTCATCTACCTCCAGGATCATCTGGACCAGTGGGTGGGCGCCGGGCGCGCGCGGGTGATCCTGCCCATCACCGATCCCTACGTCGTGCACCACGGGGCGCTCGGCTCCTTCGCGACCGTCTACCTGCCGGAGGGCGCGGACCCCGAGGACCTCCGCCGTCGTCTCGCCGGGCTCGCCGGGATGGAGGTCGTGCTGGATCGGGCCGCGGCGTGCCGCCGCTTCGAGCTGCCGCCCGACCGCGTGGGTGACCTGGTCGCGGTGTCCGAGCGCCACGTGGTGCTCGGCACCAGCCTGGCCCGCCACGACCTCTCGGGTCTCGATGCCCCGCTCCGCTCCCACGGCGGCATCAGCGAGCAGACGGTCCCGCTGCTCCTGAACCGGCCGACCAAGGGCGTGCCGGGCGACCGCCGCCTCCGGAACTTCGACATCTTCGACCTGGCCCTGAACCAAGTCTCGTAACTCCGTGCCAGATCACGCGCGGGCCGTCATCGTCGGCGGCGGCATCGTCGGCGTCAGCGTCGCGTACCACCTGACCCAGCTCGGGTGGCGCGACGTCGTGCTGCTGGAGCAGGGGAGCCTCTCCTGTGGGACCACGTGGCACGCGGCCGGCCTGGTCGGCCAGCTCCGCTCCTCCAGCAACTTCACCCGGCTGATCCGCTACAGCGCGGACCTCTACAGCCGCCTCGAGGCGGAGACGGGCCAGTCCACCGGGTGGAAGCGCTGCGGGAGCGTGAGCGTGGCCCGCACCGCGGAGCGCATGGTGCAGCTCAAGCGCAATGCCGCGATGGCCAACGCCTACGGGGTCGAGGCCCACGTGATCGGCCTGGACGAGGCGGCGGCCCGCTACCCGCTGATGCGCACCGACGACCTGGTCGGCGCGGTGTGGATTCCCGGCGACGGCAAGGCCAACCCGGCGGACATCACCCAGGCGCTGGCGCGCGGGGCGCGGGCGGGCGGGGCGCGCCTCATGGAAGGCGTCAAGGTCACCGGGGTCAACGTGGTCGACGGCGCGATCGCCGGGGTCGAGACCTCCGCGGGCCCCATCGCCACCGAGATCCTGGTCAACTGTGCGGGCATGTGGGCGCGCGAGCTCGGGCGGATGAGCGGCGTGACGATCCCGCTGCACGCGTGCGAGCACATGTACATCGTCACCCAGCCCATCGCGGGCGTGAAGCCGGACCTGCCGGTTCTGCGCGATCCGGACGGCCACATCTACGTGAAGGAAGAGGTGGGCGGGATCCTCATGGGCGGCTTCGATCCGTGGGCCAAGCCGTGGGGCGCGGCGGGCATCCCGGAGGGCTTCGCGTTCGGCACGCTCAAGGAAGACTGGGACAAGTTCGAGATCCTGATGCGCAACGCCCTGGTGCGGCTGCCCGCGCTCGAGACCGCGGAGGTGCGCACCTTCCTCAACGGCCCCGAGTCCTTCACGCCCGACAACTACTTCATCCTGGGGGAGGCCCCCGAGGTGCGCCGCTACTACGTGGGCGCCGGCTTCTGCTCGGGGGGGATCGCGGCCGCGGGCGGGGCGGGGAAGGCGCTGGCCGAGTGGATCGTCGAGGACCGCGCGCCGATGGATCTCTGGCCGTCCGACGTCCGGCGCTTCGCGCCCCTGCACGGCAACCGGCGCTTCCTGCGCGAGCGGGTCAGCGAGATCGTGGGCGTGCACTACAACATCGCGTTCCCGAACCGCGAGCTCACGAGCGGGCGCGGGCTGCGCCACTCGCCGCTCCACGAGCGGCTGCGCGCGCGCCGCGCCTGCTTCGGGGCCAAGATGGGCTGGGAGCGCGCCAACTGGTTCGCGCCCGAGGGGGTCGAGCCGGTGGCCGTCTACTCCTTCGGCCGCCAGAACTGGTTCGCGTATTCCGCGGAGGAGCACCGCGCGGCCCGCGAGGCGGTCGCGGTCTTCGACCAGACCTCGTTCGCCAAGCTCCAGCTCGAGGGCGCGGACGCGGAGGCGGTCCTGCAGCGCCTCTGCGCCAACGACGTGGCGGTGCCGCCCGGTCGCGTGGTTTATACCGCGATGCTCAACGAGCGGGGCGGCTTCGAGAGCGACCTCACCGTCACGCGGCTCGCCGCCGACGCCTACCTGATCGTGACCGGCTCCGCGCAGGGCCCGCGCGACCTGGACTGGATCCGGCGCCACCTGCCCGCGGGCGCGCGCGCCACCGTGACCGACGTCACCGGCGCCTGCGCGGTGCTCGGCCTGATGGGGCCGCGCTCGCGCGAGTTGCTCGCGCGCGTGAGCGACGCCGACCTCGGCCCGGCCGCGTTCCCCTTCCTGACCTCGCGCGAGATCGCGATCGGCCGGGCGACCGCGCGCGCCTCCCGCGTCACCTACGTGGGCGAGCTCGGATGGGAGCTCTACGTGCCGGTGGAGCAGGCCGGCCTCGTGTACGATGAGCTGGCGGAGGCGGGAGGGGATCTGGGGCTGCGGGACGCCGGCTACTACGCGCTCGACTCCCTCCGCATGGAGAAGGCGTACCGGGCGTGGGGGCGGGAGGTCACGATCGACGACACGCCCTGGGAGGCGGGGCTGGGCTTTGCGGTGCGGCTCGACAAGCCGGTGCCGTTCCTGGGCCGGGAAGCGCTGCTCGAGCAGCGGGAGCGGAGGCTGACGAAGCGATTGCTCACCTTCGTGCTGGAGGACGAGGCGGCGCTGCCGTGGGGCGACGAGCCGATCCTGCGTGACGGACGCGTGGTCGGGACGGTAACCTCGGCGGGCTTCGGGCACACCCTCGGCCGCGGGGTGGCGATGGGTTATGTCCGGGACCCGGAGGGCGTGGACGACGCGTATATCGGAGGGGGCCGGTTCGAGCTCGACGTGGCGGGAGACCGGATCCCGGCGCGGGCGAGCCTGGCCCCGCCCTACGATCCCCGCGCCCTGCGCGTGAAGAGCTGAAGCGAAAGGACGGACGGTCATGGACGCCACCCCGCGCGACCCGTTCCTGCTGACCCCCGGCCCGCTGACCACCACGCGCGCCACCAAGGAGGCGATGCTGCGCGACTGGGGCTCGCGCGACGGGGCCTTCATCGCGATGAACGCACGGGTGCGCCGGCGCCTGACCGAGCTAGTCAATGGGGATGGCAGTCATACGTGTGTCCCGCTGCAGGGCAGCGGGACCTTCGTTGTCGAGGCCATGATCGGCACGCTGGTGCCGCCCACCGGCAAGCTCCTGGTGCTGGTCAACGGAGCCTACGGGCGGCGCATGGTCCGCATGTGCGAGTACTACCGCCGGGCCTGCGTGGTCCAGGAGACCGCGGAGGACCAGCCCGCCGATCCCGCGGCCCTCGACGCCGCGCTGGCGCGCGACCCCGGGGTGACGCACGTGGTGGTGGTGCACTGCGAGACCACCTCCGGCGTGCTGAACCCCGTCGAGGAGATCGCGGCGGTGACCGCGCGCCACCGCCGGCGCCTGCTCATCGACGCGATGAGCGCCTTCGGCGCGATCCCGCTCGACGCCCGGCGCGTGCCCTTCGACGCCCTCGTGGCGTCTTCCAACAAGTGCCTCGAAGGGGTCCCCGGGATCGGCTTCGCGATCATCCGGCGCGAGGCGCTCGACGAGGCGCGCGGGCAGGCGCCGTCGTTGAGCCTCGACCTGCACGATCAGTGGGTCGCGATGGAGAAGAACGGGCAGTGGCGCTTCACCCCGCCCACCCACGTGCTCGCCGCGCTCGACCGCGCGCTCGACCAGCACGCGGCCGAGGGCGGCGTGCCCGGCCGGGGCGGGCGCTACCGCCGCAACTGCGCCCTGCTCGTGAATGGCCTGCGCGGCATGGGCTTCGAGACGCTCCTGCCCGATCTGGCGCAGGCGCCGATCATCGTCACGGTCCGTATGCCCGCGGATCCGAAGTTCCACTTCGAGACCTTCTACGATCGGCTCGCCCAGCGCGGGTACGTGATCTACCCGGGCAAGCTCACGGTGGCCGACAGCTTCCGCGTCGGCTGCATCGGCGCGCTCGGGGACTCCGAGATGCTCGGGGCGCTCCAGGCCATCCGCGAAGTGGTCGCCGAGCTGGGCGTCGCCTCCTGCGCGCCCGGGAAGGGCGAGGTGCAGCCGAAGGCGAGCCGAGCGAATACAGAGGTGCCGCCGAAGGCGAGCCGAGCGAATACAGAGGTGCCGCCGAAGGCGAGCCGAGCGAATACAAGGGGAGATGCTTCCGGTTGACCGCTTCCAGCGGGCAGCCCTAGGAGACAGGTTATGCGCTGGACTCGCGGGGAGCGCAGCGAGGATCTGGAGGACCGGCGCGGGGAGTCGTCCGGGCGCGGGTCGGGCCTGCGCGTGGGGGGCGGCGTGGGGCTGGGCGGCGCGGTGATCCTGCTGGTGCTGAGCCTGGTCTTCGGCCAGAACTTCTTCGCGCTCCTCGACGGCGGCGGCGAGCTCACGCCCGCGCCGGGCGGCGGCGCGCCCACCGGGCCGGCGCGCAAGGGCTCGCCGGCCGAGGAGCAGGCCGCGGACTTCATGTCGTTCGTGCTCGACGACGTGCAGAACACGTGGGCCCGGGAGTTCACCCGCCTCGGCCACGAGTACGAGCGGGCCAAGCTCGTGCTCTTCACCGACGCGGTCCGCTCCGGCTGCGGCGCCGCCGATGCGGCGGCCGGGCCCTTCTACTGCCCCGAGGATCGGAAGGTCTACATCGACCTTGGCTTCTACAACGACCTGAAGAACCGGTTCGGGGCCCCGGGCGACTTCGCCCAGGCCTACGTGCTGGCCCACGAGATCGGCCACCACGTCCAGCGCCTGCTGGGTCTCACCGATCAGGTGCGCGGGCAGCAGAGCCGCCCCGATCGCGCCAACGCCCTCTCGGTGCGGCTCGAGTTGCAGGCCGACTGCCTGGCCGGCGTCTGGGCGCACTCGACGAACGAGCGGCGGCTGCTCGAGGAGGGCGACGTCGAGGAAGCCCTGGGTGCCGCCTCGGCGGTGGGCGACGACCGCATCCAGAAGCAGGCCGGCGCCCGCGTCACGCCCGAGACCTGGACCCACGGCTCGGCCCGGCAGCGCGCGGGCTGGTTCCGGCGCGGGCTCGAGTCGGGCCGGATGCAGGATTGCGACACCTTCCGCACCGCCCTGCCGGGTGTCGAGGAGCGGGCCCCGCTGCGCTCTCGCTGACCGAGGCGGTCCGGGGCGGTGTGGTAGACTCGCCGCCTGATATGGAGGTCCTCCTCGACGTCCGGGGTCTCCGCACCCAGTTCCACACCAAGGCGGGTGTGGTACGCGCGGTGGACGGCGTCTCGTGGAACGTCCGCAAGGGCGAGACGGTGGCCCTCGTGGGCGAGTCGGGCTGCGGCAAGTCGGTGAGCGCGCTCTCGGTGATGCGGCTCGTGTCGGCGCCCGCGGGACGCATCGTCGAAGGCGAGATCCTCTTCAAGGGGCGGAACCTCCTCGATCTGCCGGAAGAGGAGATGCGCAAGGTCCGCGGGCGGGAGATCGGCATGATCTTCCAGGAGCCCATGACCTCGCTGAACCCGGTGCTCACCGTCGGACGCCAGGTCACCGAGCCCCTCGAGATCCACCTCGGCATGACGAAGGCGCAGGCGCACGCCCGGGCGATCGAGCTGCTCTCACTGGTCGGCATCACGGACGGGGCGCGGCGGCTCCGTCAGTTTCCGCACCAGTTCAGCGGGGGTATGCGGCAGCGCATCATGATCGCGATGGCGCTGGCCTGCGATCCGGCGCTCATCCTGGCCGATGAGCCCACCACCGCGCTCGACGTGACGATCCAGGCCCAGATCCTGGAGCTCATGAAGAGTCTCTCGAGGAGGCTGGGTGTCGCGATCCTGATGATCACGCACAACCTGGGCGTGGTGGCGCGCTACGCGGACCGGGTGAACGTGATGTACGGGGGCAAGATCGTGGAGCGCGCGAGCGCGCGGGAGCTCTACGCCGACCCGCGCCACCCCTACACGCTCGGCCTGCTCCGCTCGGTGCCGCGGCTGGACGAGCCGCGCCGGGCCAAGCTGCAGCCGATTCCCGGCCAGCCCCCCGATCTCTCGCGCCTGCCCGCGGGCTGCTCCTTCGCGCCCCGCTGCACCTACGTCGTCGACCGCTGCCGCGTGGAGGTGCCGCCGCTCGCCGAGTTCAGCGTCGACCACCTCTCCGCCTGCTGGCTCGCCCGCGACCTACCCAACCTCACCCCCGCGGAAGTGAGCGGGCGTTAGCCCCGACGCGCGATGAGCCCGAAGGGCGAAGAAGCAAACAAAACAGCCGCAAACAAGACAGCCGCAAATAAGACAGAAGCAATTCTGGAAGTCAGGAACCTGGTCAAGCACTTCCAGATCGGCGGCGGCTTGTTCGGCGGTCGTGCCGCGACCGTGAAGGCGGTCGACGGCGTGAGCTTCTCGATCCACCGGGGGGAGACGCTGGGGCTGGTCGGCGAGTCGGGGTGCGGCAAGACCACGACCGGCCGCACCATCCTCCGGCTGGAGGTACCCACCAGCGGCGAGGTCATCTTCGAGGGCCGGGACATGGCCAGGCTCTCGGACGCCGAGCTCCGCGGCATGCGCCGGCGGATGCAGGTCATCTTCCAGGACCCCTTCAGCTCTCTGAACCCACGCATGACGGTGGGGCAGATCATCGCGGAGCCGCTCGCGGTCCACCGCATCGTGCCGGACCGGACCGCCCGGGCCGCGCGGGTTCACGAGCTGCTGCGCCACGCCGGCCTCCTGCCGACCATGGCCCGGCGGTATCCCCACGAGCTCTCGGGCGGACAGCGCCAGCGCGTCGGCATCGCCCGGGCGCTGGCCATGGAGCCGAGCCTGATCATCTGCGACGAGCCGGTCTCGGCGCTGGACGTCTCGATCCAGGCCCAGATCATCAACCTGCTGGAGGAGCTGCAGTCCGAGTTCGGGCTGACCTACCTGTTCGTGGCCCACGACCTCTCGGTGGTGCGCCATATCTCCGACCGCGTGGCCGTGATGTATCTGGGCAAGATCGTGGAGATCACCGACCGGAAGTCGCTCTACGAGGACCCCCAGCACCCCTATACCAAGGCCCTGCTCTCGGCGGTGCCCATCCCGGACCCGGCGGTGGAGGCCGCGCGCGAGCACGTGGTCCTGGGCGGGGAGGTGCCGAGCCCGCTGAACCCGCCATCCGGGTGCGTCTTCCACCCGCGGTGCCCCATCGCGGTGGACGATTGCCGCCGGGTCCTCCCGGAGCTGCGCGAGATCAAGCCCGGGCACCAGGCGGCCTGCATCCGGCTCTAGGCCCTGCTTGACAGCGGGAGCCCTGCCCGCTAAAGTAGCGAAAATTTGGCGGAACCAACATCTATCCTCACGGATTGATTCCTCGACAGGCTCGGTCGTTCATCTCACGGGGGAGGTGGCTCATGCGCCATCGTCGCAATTGGATTGCCTGCTCGCTCGTCGCCCTCGCTCTGGCGCTGTCCAGTGGTTGGACCGCGGCGATTGCCCAGGACAAGCCGCGCTCCGGGGGCGAGCTCCTCTACGTCGTCCCGTCGGAGCCGCCCTCGTATGATGCCCACGCCGAAGAAACCTTCGGGGTGATCCACCCGATCGCGCCGCACTACAGCCTGCTCGTGCGGGTGGATCCCTTCGACAAGACCGGCACGAAGCCGGTGGGCGATCTCGCGGAGTCGTGGACGATTTCCAAGGACGGGCTCGTCTACACCTTCAAGCTGCGCCAGGGCGTGAAGTTCCACGACGGCAGCGAGATGACCGCGAAGGACGTCAAGGCGTCCTACGACAAGATCATCTTCCCGGCCCCCGGGGTGAAGTCGCTCCGCAAGGAGTCCTACCGGTCAGTCGAGGTCGTCGAGGCGCCCGACGCGCACACCGTGCGCTTCCGCCTGAAGTATCCCGAGTCCTCGCTGCTGCTGAACCTGGCCTCGCCGTGGAACTGGATCTACAAGGCGGACCTCCTCGCCAAGGACATGCACTGGTACGAGAAGAACGTCATGGGCACCGGGCCCTTCGTCTTCGTCGAGCACGTCAAGGGCTCGCACTGGGTCGGCAAGAAGAACCCGAACTACTGGGACAAGGGCAAGCCGTACCTGGACGGGTTCCGGGCGATGTTCATGAGCTCGTCGGCCTCGCAGGTGGCCGCGATCCGCGGGGAGCGGGCCCACATCCAGTTCCGCGGCTTCAGCCCGGCCGAGCGTGACCAGCTCACCACCGCCCTCGGCACCAAGATCGCGGTGCAGGAGAGCCCCTGGGACTGCCTGAACTTTGTCTCGATGCACCACGAGAAGAAGCCGTTCGACGACAAGCGGGTCCGCCGGGCGCTTTCGCTCGCCCTCGATCGGTACGAGGCCTCGCAGAAACTGTCCAAGATCACGCTCGTCAAGGACGTGAGCGGCGTGCAGGTGCCGGGCACCCCGTACGCCACCCCGACCGCGGAGCTCGAGAAGCTGGCCGGCTACGGCCACGACATCAACGCCAACCGGACCGAGGCCAAGCGGCTCCTGCGTGAGGCCGGGGTCCCCGACGGCTTCTCGTTCACCTTCAAGAACCGCGGGATCCCGCATCCCTACGAGCCGATCGGCATCTGGCTCGTGGACCAGTGGCGGCAGATCGGGCTCAACGTGAAGATCGAGACCATCGAGGCCTCCGCGTACCACAACATGCTCAAGCGCGGCGACTTCGAGGTCGCCATGGACTTCCAGTGCGGCTTCATCGTGGAGCCGGACCTGGACCTGGCGCGCTTCATCAGCGCGTCGGACGCCAACTACGGCAAGCACAAGGACAAGCTGATCGACGAGCTGTACCAGAAGCAGGCCCGGGCCGTCGACCCGGAGGAGCGCAAGAAGCTGGTGCGCCAGCTGGAGAAGCGCCTGCTCGACGAGGAGGCGCACGTGATCTGGACGCTCCAGTGGCACCGGATCATCCCCCACAACGCCAGGGTCAAGGGCTGGACGATCACCCCCAGCCACTACCTCAACAACCAGCTCGACACCGTCTGGCTGTCGGAGTAAGCGAGGCCGAGGCGGGCCCGGGCCGGTTCACCGGCTCGGGCCCGCACCCAGCTCATGTGGAAGTACCTGCTCAAGCGATTCCTCCTCATGTTCCCCACCCTCATCGGGGTGGCGGTGGTCATCGCCGGAGATCGGGGGGCCGCCTCCGACGCCGCGATCAAGATGGAGCGCGAGCGGTTCGGGCTCGACCAGCCGCTCTGGAAGCAGTTCGGGACGTGGATCGTGGGGGTGGCCCGGCTCGACTTCGGCACCTCGATGTGGACGGGCTCGCCGATCTGGGACGAGATCAAGCTCCGCTTCGCGCTCTCGCTGCAGGTGGCGGTCATGGCCACCATCGTGGCGGTGGTCCTCGCGGTGCCGTTGGGTGTCCTCGCCGCGCTCCGGCAGGACACCTGGGTGGACTACGCGGTCCGCATCTTCTCCATCGCGGGTCTCGCGGTGCCGTCGTTCTGGCTCGGCATCGTGTTCATCCTCACGTTCCTGATCGTGTTCAAGTGGCTGCCGCCCATGGTCTACACCCCGTTCTGGGTGAACCCATGGCAGAACATGCTGCAGCTCGTCTGGCCCGCGCTCGCGGTGGGCTACCGCTACTCGGCGGTGGCCACCCGCATGACCCGCTCCGCGATGCTCGAGGTGCTCCGCGAGGACTACGTGCGGACCGCGCGGGCGAAGGGCCTCGTGCAGCGGCTGATCCTGGTCCGCCACGCCCTCAAGAACGCGATGCTGCCGGTGCTGACCGTGATCGCGCTCGAGTTCGCCTTCCTGATCGGCGGGCTCGTGGTCACCGAGCAGGTCTTCAACCTGAACGGGATCGGGCTGCTCTTCGTGCAGGCGGTGGCCCACCGCGACTACACACTGATCCAGGCCCTCGTGATGCTGGTGGCGGGCATCTTCATCTTCGTGAACTTCGCCATGGACGTCATGTACGCGTGGATCGACCCGCGCATCCGGTTCCGCTGAGAGAAATGCGAAGCCACCCTATAGAGGGCGTCGCTTGCGATGCCCGTAGGATCAAATAAAGCGCGATGGCAATCTCCTCGCCGATAGATCAGACGCCCGCCCAAGAAACCGCAGAGCTGGGCCGCCGCGCCCGCTGGCTGGCCGCGGTGCGCGACTTCGCCCGCCACCGGACCCTGGGCGCGGTGGGCGCGGTGGTGGTGCTGGTGATGCTGGTGCTCGCGGTGTTCGCGGGAGGACTCGCCCCCTACGACCCGGTCGCGGTGGACTTCGGGGCCATGCTCGCCGCGCCGAACGCGACGCACTGGCTCGGCACCGACGCGTTCGGCCGCGACGTGCTCTCGCGCCTGATCTATGGCTCGCGCACCGCGCTGCTGGTCGGCTTCGGCGCCGCGCTCATGGGCGCCACTCTCGGGGCCATCCTGGGCGTGGGCAGCGCGTACTTCGGCGGGCTGGTGGACCTCTACCTGCAGCGGCTCATGGACATCTTCCTCTCGTTCCCGCTGATCATCCTGGCGCTGGCCCTGGTGGCGATCCTCGGCAACTCGATCCCGAACGTGATCATGGCCATCACCATTCCCATGGTCCCGCGCGCCGCCCTCGTCATCCGGTCCTCCGCGCTGACGATCCGCGAGATGCCCTACGTGGACGCGGCGCGGGCCGCCGGCTTCGGCCACGTCCGGATCATCCTGCGCCACATGCTGCCGAACGTGGTCGCGTCCTACCTGATCATGCTGACCGCGTTCCTGAGCCAGGCCATCCTGGCCGAGGCCTCGCTGTCGTTCCTGGGACTGGGCGTGCAGGAGCCGACGCCCGCGTGGGGGCTGATGCTGCGGGGGGCCGCGGTGGACTTCGCGGAGGCGGCGCCCTGGATGGCGCTGTTCCCGGGCCTGTCCATCAGCCTGGCCGTGTTCGCCTTCAACCTGTTCGGCGATTCCCTTCGCGACGCTCTCGATCCCAAGCTCCGAACCCTCTAGCTCCGAAGTCAAACGGCTTGACACCTGTCACGCAAGTTGGTAGAAATGTGTGGGTTTCCAGGCAGGTATCCAGGGTCACCGGTTAACAGGAGGCCGGAATGGCGTATATCATCGCGGAGCCGTGCGTCAACGTGAAGGACAAGGCCTGCGTCGAGGTCTGCCCGGTGGATTGCATCTACGAGGGCGAGACCATGCTCTACATCCACCCGGATGAGTGCATCGACTGCGGAGCCTGTGAGCCCGTCTGCCCGGTGAAGGCGATCTTCGCGGAAGACGAGACGCCGGCCAACTGGAAGAACTACATCGAGATGAACAAGCAGTTCTTCAAGGACAACCCGGGCGTCAAGCCGGCGACCAAGGCCTAGCCGACTCGGTCCGTTCATCTGACGAGGGACCCGTTCGCGGGTCCCTCTTTTTTTGCCCTGACGCGACGGCATGGTCGCGGGCGGGGTGCACACGTCGCGGTGCACGAGCGGGCCCGGAGCCGCTGAATTCGCGGCTTCCGCGCGGCGGAGGCGCGTGGCACACGCCTTGCGATAGCGCTCGCACATGACAGCCTTGATGCCCGCTCCCGAGACCGCTCCCCGGCCGTCGCCGCCCCGCATCCCGAAGGGCCTCTCCGAATCGAGCGCGTCGCCGTCCGCGCCCGCGCGGCCGCTGCCCGGCTTTCACGGCGCGGTCTCCGACTTCAAGCGCCGGCTGATCGAGGCCACGCTCACCCAGGCGGGCGGCAACCGCACGCGCGCCGCCCGGGCGCTGGGCCTGCAGCGCACGTACCTGCTGCGCCTGATCCGCGAGTTCGAGATCCGCGTGCCGCCCGGGACGATGCCCGCGCGGCGCGCGGAGGCGGGCGGACCGCCCACGGTGGCCGCCAAGCCGGCGCAAACACGTTGACACCCGGTCACGCCCCGGTTTGAAATAGATGGGTGAGCGACGTGTGGATCGCCGGCGCGGGGATGACCCGCTTCGGCCGGCGGGACGAGAACCTCCAGGACCTCATCGCGGAGGCGGCCCTGGCCGCCATGCACGACGCGGGTATCGAGCGGCCCGACGCGCTCGTGGTCGCCGCGATGAACCCGGAGGAGTTCACCGGGGAAGGCAACTACGGCTCGCTGATCGCCACCCGCCTCGGCCTCTCGCAGGTGCCCGCCCTGCGCGTGGAGACCGCGACGTCCTCGGGCGTGGCCGCGGTCTACGCCGCCTTCGCCGGGATCGCGGCGGGCTTCCACCGGTCGGTCCTGGTGGTGGGCGGCGAGAAGATGACCCACCTGGCCACGCCGCGCGTGTCCGAGATCATCGGCCGCTCCATCGATCCGCACGAGAAGAGCTACGGCACCACCATGCCCGCGCTCGCCGGGCTCATCACCCGCGCGGTGATGCACCGGCGCGGGCTCTCGCTACGGGAGATCTCGCAGGTGGCGGTGAAGAATCATGCCCACGGCGCGCGCAACCCCTTCGCCCACTTCCAGGAGGCGGTCACGCTCGAGGCGGTGATGGAGAGCCGGCTGGTGGCCGATCCGCTGCGGCTCTTCCACTGCTGCCCCATCTCCGACGGCGGCGCCGCCATCCTGCTGACCACCGACCGGCGGGCGGTGCGGGTGGCGGGGATCGGGCAGGGGGCGGACACCATCGCGGTCCGCTATCGCACCGACCTGACCTCCTTCCGGGCGACCCAGGCCGCCGCGGAGGCCGCCTATCGCATGGCCGGATTCGGGGCCGCGCGGGTGGAGATCGCGGAGATCCACGACGCCTTCGCGCCGTTCGAGCTGATCTCGCTCGAGGACACCGGGCTCGTGCCGGCCGGCAAGGCGGGGCGGGCCACGCTCGACGGGGAGACCGCGATCGGCGGGCGGCTGCCCGTGAACACCTCCGGCGGGCTCAAGGCGCGCGGCCACCCGCTGGCCGCCACCGGGATCTCGCAGCTCGTGGAGCTCTTCTGGCAGCTCACCGGGCGGGCGGACGGCCGCCAGGTGGAAGCGCGCGTGGCCCTGGCCCAGTCCATCGGTGGCCTCGCCACCAACAACTGGGTGACCCTGCTGGAGGCGCGCCGCTGATGGCCGAGCAGCTTCGTGCCTCCCGCTGCCCGCGCTGCCGCCGCCTCGTGGTGCCGCCCGCGAGCATCTGTCCCGATCATCCGGTGCGGATGGTCGCGGCCTTGCTGCCGCCGCTCGGAGAGGTGGTCTCGTTCACCACGCTCCACTCGCCGCCCGAGGGCTTCCGGGCGCCGCTCCACCTGGCGCTCGTCGAGCTCGAGGGCGGGGCGCGGCTCTTCTGTCACGGTAGCGCCACCGAGGGCGTGAAGATCGGCTCCCACGTGTCGGTGGAAGCGGTAGACTCCGTGTTCTACTTCTCTCACATGGGATTCACCGACCGGGCGCGCCTCTTCTGGCGCCGCGCCGGCGCCGGTGGCGAGCGCGTCGCCGCCATCGGCAAGAGCGTCGTCAAAGGCATGTGGAACAGGAGGCCCCGTGGCGAAGACTAGGCCCCGCGCCCGCAAGACCGCATCCGCCGCGCGCAACAAGTCCGCGGCCCGCCGCACGTCCGGCCGGCCGCCGCTCGCCGGCGTGCGTGTCATCGATCTCACCCGGGTGCTGGCCGGGCCCTTCTGCGCCATGTCGCTGGGCGACATGGGCGCGGAGGTCATCAAGATCGAGGAACCCGGCAAGGGCGACGATACCCGCGGCTGGCCGCCCTTCGTGAGCGGCGAGGCCACCTACTTCCTCTCGGTCAACCGCAACAAGAAGAGCCTCACCCTGAACATGAAGGCGCCCGAGGGGCAGGAGATCCTGCGCAAGCTCCTGGCCTCGGCCGACGTGGTGCTCGAGAACTTCCGGCCCGGCACCATGGAGCGGCTCGGCTTCGGCTACGAGGCCCTCCGGAAGGCCAACCCGAAGCTCGTCTACTGCTCGATCTCCGGCTTCGGCGAGAGCGGGCCCGAGGCGCACCGGCCCGGCTACGACCTGATCGTGCAGGGCGAGTCCGGCGTCATGGACATCACCGGGTTCCCCGACGGCCCGCCGGTGAAGGTGGGCAACTCGATCGGCGACCTGGTGGCGGGCATGGCCGCGGCCCAGGGCATCACGCTGGCCCTGCTGAGCCGCGAGAAGACCGGGCGCGGGCAGAAGGTCGAGATCGGCATGCTCGACGTGATGGCCTCGCTGCTCACCTACCAGGCCGGGCTCTACCTGAACGCGGGCGGCCGCCCCGCCCGGCGCGGCAACGAGCACCCGTCCATCGTGCCGTACGAAGTCTTCAAGGCGCAGGACGTGTACATCACGCTGGGCGTGGCCAACAACTCGCTGTGGGACCGCACGTGCCGGGCGCTGGAGCGCGAGGATCTGATCAAGGATCCGCGCTTCGACACCGAGGCCAACCGGGTGACGAATCGGAAAATCCTGGTCCCCCTCCTCAACGAGATCCTGGGCGCGCGCCCCGCGGACGAGTGGCTCGCGCGACTGGACAAGGCGGGGGTGCCGGCCGGGCGCATCAAGTCGGTGGCCGAGGTGTGCGAGAGCGCGCATCTCAAGGCGCGCGGCATGATGGTCTCGCTGCCGCATCCGAAGGCGGGGCCGATCACCGTGATGGGCGTGCCGGTGCGGCTGCACGACACGCCGGGCGCGGCCACGCTGGCCCCGCCGCTGCTCGGCCAGCACACCGACGCGATCCTGACCGGGCTGCTGCGGATGCCCAAGGCGCGGGTCGAGAAGCTGCGCGCCGCCGGCGTCGTGTAGCGGCCCCGCGTTCCGATGCCGAAGATCGGCCCGCTCGGCCTCGAGGTCGGTCAGCGCGCGCGCCGGACCCAGACCGTGACTTCCGAGGACGTTGAGCTCTACGCGCGGCTCACCGGTGACCGCAACCCACTGCACTTCGACGCGGACTTCGCCGCGCGGACCCGATTCGGCCGGCTGGTCGCGCAGGGCGGCATCGCGGCGGGGATGCTGAACGCGCTGGTCGCGATGGATCTGCCCGGCGCGGGCACCGTGTTCATGAGCCAGTCCCTCAAGTACCTGGCCCCGACCTACCTCGGCGACACGGTGACCGCGGAGGTCGAGGTGCTGTCGCTCAAGCCCGACAAGCCGGTCTGCCAGCTCCGCGCGGTGATCACCAACCAGGACGGCGTGACGCTGCTCGAAGGGGAGTGCTGGACCTACACCATGCGCCCAACCTGATCCGGGCGCGCCTCACCAGAGGCTGCGGATCAGGAGCCAGGCGCCCAGCAGCGCGAGGAAGCCGAGCACCGCGCGGTTGAAGGCGCGCTGATCCAGGCGATCCTGCACGCGCAGGCCCACCGCGAATCCGGCCAGCCCCGCCGCGGTCAGCGCGATCGAGGGCCAGAGCAGCGACCAGGGCAGGAGCCCGTACCAGCTCACCGCCCCGAGCTGGACCAGCTTGTAGAAGAAGAACGTGAAGGCCACCGAGGACACGAAGTCGTGCTTCGAGAGCCCGATGGCCTGGAAGTAGAGGACGAGGGGGGTCGCGGGCGCATTGGTGATCCCGCCGATCACGCCGGCCACGAAGCCCGCGGGCGCGGAGAGCCACGGCTCCCAGTGCGCGGGCACGCGCGGAGCCGATCCGGTCGCGTTCAGCGCGACGAAGCACAGCACGACCGCGCCCAGGATCAGCGTGGTGGCGCGCGGCGACAGGACGACCAGCGCGCGCGTGCCCAGCATCACCCCGAGGGCCCCCGTCGCGAGCAGGACGCTGAAACGGGAAACCGTGGCGAGCGGGGTGCCGCGCCGGGCGAACTGGATGCCGTCCATCACGATGTTGGGCAGGATCAGGACGACCACCGCGGTCTTGACGTCGACCACCAGGCTCAGCAGGGGCGTGCCGAGGGTGGGGAAGCCGAAGCCGATCGCGCCCTTCACGAAGGCCGCTCCGAGCACCACCGCCGCCATCAGGGCCGCGATCACGGCTCCGAGCATAACTTGACACCCGCCAGCCGGCGGCGGGATGATACGGCCCCTATGTCGCGCCAGATCAAGATCTACGACACCACCCTCCGCGACGGCACCCAGGGCGAGGGCGTGGCCTTCTCCATGGAGGACAAGGTGCGCATCGCGCACCGCCTGGACCAGCTCGGCGTCCACTACATCGAGGGCGGCTGGCCCGGGTCGAACCCCAAGGACCTGCGGTTCTTCAAGCGCGTGCAGGACGCGGTGTTCAAGAGCGCGAAGATCAGCGCCTTCGGGGCCACCCGTCGGCCCGGGGTGCGGCCGCAGGAGGACGGGAACCTCCAGGCGCTGGTGGAGGCGGGTCCGCCCGTCGTCACCATCTTCGGCAAGGCGTGGGACTTCCACGTGACCTCGGCGCTCAACACCACGCTCGAGGAGAACGTGGCCATGATCTCGGACTCGGTCGCGTACCTCCTCAAGCACTTCGAGGAGGTCATCTACGATGCCGAGCACTTCTTCGATGGCTACCGGCGCAACCCGGACTACGCGATGCGGACCCTGCTCGCCGCGGAGGCCGCGGGGGCCCACTGCCTCGTGCTCTGCGACACCAACGGCGGGAGCCTGCCTCGGGAAGTCACCGCGATCATCAAGGAGGTCAAGCGCGCGGTGAAGGCGGAGACCCCGCTCGGCATCCACGTGCACAACGACACCGAGTGCGCGGTGGCGACCTCG
>WNFL01007348.1_pt1 | contig 41496 bp, 42 predicted proteins | sample 5400361 | NCBI WGS metagenome assembly WNFL01 (sample SAMN13153351, study PRJNA577476) | soil metagenome | isolation source: 40 cm soil on Douglas fir-dominated hillslope | place: USA:California | collected 2013-09-17 | reverse complement strand
CGGGAGGAGCGACGCCATCCCATCGATCACGCCCACGAATCGGCCAGTGGCCGAGGGCAGCGCGAAGGGGATCGAAATGAGCTGAAACGTCAGATAGACCGCGGCAATCCATGCCATGTTGAATCCGAGCCGCTCCGGGGTGAATAGGCCGAGGATCCCTTCCAGGCTCTTGAACGAGCCGGCGAGCCAGAAAAAATACACCTCCCAGAGCGCAAGCCCTACTGCGAACAGGACGCTTAGCCCAGCAACCGATAGACGGCCCTGGCGCATAGTCGCCTCCCTTGTGCAAAGTCAGGGCAAGTTAGCGGGTGCCAACTCACTGGCAGTCATTCCGGGGCCAGAGCGCCGCGAGGGACCCCGGAATCCATAACCACGGTGCGTGATTGTGGATTCGGGTCTCGCGCCTTCGGCGCGCCCCGCAATGACCGCCGCTCAAAACAACTCCAGCCTTCACGTAGCCGAGATGCTGCCCGCACGTCGAGGACTCGGCCGCCCACCGATCTTGATTTGCTGTGTGCAACGGGCGTTTTCTCCGCACCATGCCCGCTCGGTTGCGGAGATTGCGGTGACGGACAAAAGCCGCTCGAAAGGTGGACAGGACCGGCGGGCAGCAGCGGAAGGGCTCGCCATCGCGGCGCTCGCCTTTATCGCCGGCGAGCCCGAGCGGCTCGGCCGCTTCCTGGCGTTGACCGGAATTGGCCCAGAATCCATCCGCGCGGCCGCCCACGAGCCGCGATTCCTGCTCGGGGTGCTCGATCATCTCGCCGGCGAGGAGCCGCTGCTGCTTGCATTTGCCGCGGAAAACTCGATCCCGCCGAGCGCGGTCATGGAAGCGCGTGATACCATCGCCGGGCGCCATTGGGAGCGCGACACGCCGTGAGGCGTTGTGACAGCGCGGCGCCGCAACAAGCGAGAGGACGATTGCCGGGGTTCTGCCGCGATTGCCGCCGCGATGTACCGGAGCAAGTCGCCCGTTGCTCCGCCTGCGGCTCGCCGCGCCTGCTGCGCCATCCGGAGATCGATACGCTCGCCATCGCTCACGTCGATTGCGATGCTTTCTACGCCACCGTCGAAAAGCGCGACGATCCTACGCTTGCCGACAAGCCGGTGATCGTCGGCGGAGGCCAGCGCGGGGTGGTGCTCACTGCCTGTTATGTCGCGCGCACCTTCGGCGTGCGATCGGCCATGCCCATGTTCGAGGCCCGGCGGCTGTGCTCGCAAGCCGCTGTGGTCCGCCCGGACATGGACAAATACGCGCGCGTTGGGCGCGAGGTGCGCGAGCTCATGTTCAAGCTCACGCCGCTGGTCGAGCCGGTCTCGATCGATGAGGCGTTCATGGATCTGTCGGGCACCGCGCGGTTACATGGAATGTCGCCCGCCAAGGCGCTCGCCGGCTTTGCCGGCGAAGTGGAACGGGCGCTTGGCATTACGGTGTCGATTGGGCTCTCGTCCAACAAGTTCCTCGCCAAGATCGCCTCCGATCTCGACAAGCCACGCGGCTTTGCGGTGCTCGGCGGCACCGAGGCAGTCGCTTTCCTCGCGCCGAGACCGGTGACGCTGATCTTCGGGGTCGGGAAGATCGCCGAGCAGCGCCTCTCCCGCGACGGCCTGCGCACCATCGGTGATCTGCAGCGCGCCGGCGAGAGGGAGTTGCGGCGCCGCTACGGGGCCGAGGGCGCGCGGCTGTTTCGGCTCGCGCACGGGCTCGACGACCGGCCGGTCCAGGCCGAGCGCGAGGCCAAAAGCATTTCGGCGGAAACCACATTCGAGCGCGACATCGCAGATTTCCGCCCCCTCGAGCTGCGGCTGTGGCGCCTTGCCGAAAAAGTCTCTTCCCGACTCAAAGCCAATGGACTCGCCGGCTCAACGGTGACTTTGAAGCTCAAAAGCGCCGATTTCCGCATTCGCACCCGCGCGCAGTCGGTCGCTCACCCGACTCAGCTCGCGGCGCGGATCTTCGCCGTCGGGCGTGAGCTCCTCGGGCGTGAAACGGATGGCACGATGTTTCGACTGATCGGCATCGGGCTGTCGGGCCTGTGCGATGCCGATGGGGCCGACTTCGCCGATCTCATCGACCGCCGCAGCGCCGGGGCGGAGCAGGCGATGGACCGCCTGCGCGAGAGGTTCGGGGAAGAAGCCGTGGTGAAGGGACTCGCGCTCAAGGGTGACGAGGAGGAGTGAGCCAGCCCGCTGGACGAATGCGGCGCGGGTGGTGTTAGAGTCGGGTCAAACAACGATAAATGAAGCGGGAGGATCGACGATGCAATCAATGCTTATGATCGGCGCCCTCGCCTGCGCGGCAATGGTGGGAACGATGAGCGCCGCGCCAGCCCAAACCCGCTTGAAGGCCATCGTCTTCCCCGGGCTGTCCAACTTCTCGATCTTTGCAGCCCAGCACAAGAACCTGTTTGCCAAGCATGGCATCGAAATTGAGCTCGTGAATACGCCGAACTCCGACGTCATGCGTAATGGGCTGGCGAAAGGCGAGTACCAGATCGCGCAGGGCGGCGTCGACAACGCGGTGGCGATGGTCGAGCTCGCCAAGGCAGATGCGGTGATCGTGACCGGCGGCGACAACGGTTACAACCACATTTTCGTCCAGCCGGAGATCAACTCTTTGGCCGATCTTCGCGGCAAAGCGGTCGTGGTCGATGCGCCCAATACCGCCTTCGCGTTGCTGCTGTACAAGGCGCTCAAGGACAACGGCCTCAACAAAGGCGACTACGCCGTCAAACCGGTGGGCGCCACGACGGCTCGGCTCGAGGCCATGACCAAGGACAAGGCCAACGCCGCAGCCGCCGTCGTCAATCCGCCGTTTACCTTCCGTGCGAAGGAGGCTGGATTGAAGGACATGGGCCCTGCCACCAAGACGATCGGCGCCTATCAGTCCGACGGCGCATTCGTCATGCGAGACTGGGCGAAGGCCAATAGCGACACGCTCGTGCGCTACATCAGCGCGTATGTGGAAGGCCGCCGCTGGGCGCTCGATCCCGCCAACAAAGAGGAAGCGGTCGGGCTGCTTGCGGAACGGCTGAAGCTCACGCCTCAGGTCGCGGCGCAAGCCTATGCGGTGGCGACCGATCCCGCCGAAGGCATGGCGAAGGATGCAAAATTCGATATGGAAGGCTTCAGGAACACGCTGAAGCTGCGGGCCGAGATCGAGGGGCAGTGGGGCGGCAATCCGCCGCCGCCCGACAAGTATATCGACCTGTCGTATTACGAGCGCGCCCTGTCGAGCATCCGCTGACCAAGTCATTGCGCCGCACAGCGCGCGCAAAACTTCGATCGCGGCAAACGACTACGCGGCGCTGCTCACCGTCAGTTGCAGGGGGTGCTGTTCTTGAGCTCGACCGAGGTCAGCTCGCCGCTGATTGCGAACTCGTTGTAGTCGAGCACCAGCGCGCGCGAGATGCCGTTCTCGTAGACTTCGAACCTGATCGAATAGACCGGCGCCTGGTCATCCCTGGCGGTTCTATCGAAATAGCTCACCGTGACGGGCCAGCGCTTGAGCCCGGCAAGCGCAGGCTCGCGCGCCGCCGCATCGGCCGGCACGCGCTCGTTCGGCGCGATGGCGGGGCCGATCACGGTCAGCGTGTTGTACACCTTCTCGCCTTTTTCCGAGCCGTCATAGACCGGAAGCTCCAGGATATTCTTGCCTTCGCGCGCGGCCTCGATGATGCGCCGCATGTGATCGGTCGGGAACACCGTCCCCGCCTCGACGCCGAACGTCTTGGCAGCAGGCTGGGTCAGGCTGACCGCAACATTGTCGCGCTGGCGCTCGGCTTGGCCATCGACGGAATCGATCAGCGTCTCATTGACATAGTTCTGCGATTTGAAGATGAACTTCTTCGCCGCGCCGTCCTCCCAAGTGGTCGAGCGCAGGTCGCTGAGCGTAACCTTGCCCTCCCCGTTGTCGAGTTCCGAGACCTGACGGAATTGCAGCGCGTAGCCGTCGCAGGAATTGCCGGAGAAGTCGTAGAGGATTCGGCCGCGCGCGGCCACCGCGGGGGAACTGCCGCGCGTGTGCACGAGCTTGAGCTCATAGATCGCGCGATGGGAGGCGAGCTCGCCTGCCGGCGTCAACGCCGCCACGCGCTGCGCGCCGAAACCGCCGATCACAGCGGCCGTCGCCAGAAGAGGGCCCACCATCCACTTACCGAAGACCGTCATTGCAATCCGCCTCCGCACGGCTTGTGGCGCACCATAAGGATGCCGTTCGTCTCCTGCAACCATGCAATGCCGTAACGCTGGTCGTCCGACGCTTGCATGCGCGCGGCCAATCGGCCAAGACAAGCTATCCGACGAACGCGCAGGAGGATGACATGGCCGGAGCGGTCGACAAAAAGCTTGCCGAACTCGGCATTGCGCTGCCCACGCCGGCAAGCCCCGTTGCTAACTACATTCCATTCGTGCGCGTCGGTGCGCTGCTGTTCGTCTCGGGTCAGATCTGCCTCGATGCAGGCGGTAAGCTCGTCGCCAAAGGTAAGCTCGGCAAAGGTGTATCCCTCGAGGACGGCCAAAAAGCGGCACGCGCCTGCGGGATCAACCTGCTGGCACAAGTCAAGGCAGCGCTCGGCGAACTCGACAAAGTCAAGCAAGTGATCCGCTTGGGCGGCTTCATCAATTCCGACCCGGCCTTTCTCGACGGCCCGAAGGTGATGAATGGCGCCTCCGACCTCATGGTGGCGGTGTTCGGCGACAAGGGCCGGCATGCGCGAACCACTGTCGGCGTCGCCGTGCTACCAGGAGATGCCGCGGTCGAAGTGGAAGGCGTCTTCGAGGTCGCCTGATGTACGACACGCGTGTCCGATGGCCGAACTTGATTGGCTGATCGCACGGCCGCTGGCGCACCGAGGTCTGCACGATGAGCAAAACGGCATCATCGAGAACACCGTATCGGCATTCGCGGCCGCCATTACCGGCCGCTACGGCATCGAATGCGACCTGCAGATCAGCGCCGACGGCGAGGCGATGGTTTACCACGATGACGCGCTCGGGCGGCTGAGCGACGGCAAGGGCCGGCTCGACGCCATGACCGCCGCCGAACTCAAGCGCGTCCCCTTCAGGGCGACTGCCGACCGCATGATGACGCTTGGCGAACTGTGCGACTTCGTGGCCGGCCGGGCGACGCTGCTCCTCGAATTGAAGAGCCCTCTCGCCGCCGATCGGCGGCTTGCCGCGCGCGCCGCCAAAGTGCTCTCCGGCTATGGCGGACAAGCCGCGGTGATGTCGTTCGATCCCGCGCAGATCACTGATCTGCGCGCGATCGCGCCGCGCTTGACGCGCGGCATTGCCGTGCGAAACCACGCATGGGCAGAGGTCGCGGCCACGCCCAGCCGCGCGCTCAGCGCTCTCCTCCATTCGCTGCGCGCGCGCCCGCAGTTCATCGCGTATTCGATCGCCAACCTGCCCGCGCTGCTGCCCACGGTCGCGCGCAATCTGTTCGGCCTGCCGCTCCTCGCCTGGACCGTGCGCAGCACGGATGACCAGCGCAAGGCTGCACGCTACGCCGACCAGATGATCTTCGAGGGATTTCGGCCGTAAACTTGCATGACGCCGGCCGAGAGAAGGCCCATGATCGAACTGACACTGCGCGTGGTGAATTCCATCGGTGAGGTGGGAAGCGAGGCATGGGACGCCTGCGCCAATACCACGAAGCAGGACGCTGGAAACGGGCCGGCATTGGCGCCCTGCGCGCCCACAGATCCTGCCCAAGCTTCCGTCTTAGGAGATCGATACAACCCATTTATTTCCCATGATTTTCTGTCCGCACTCGAGCTCTCGCAATCGGTCCGCCCCCGGACCGGCTGGCAGCCGATGCACCTCCTTGCCGAAGATGCACAGCGCGGCCTGTTCGGCGCCGTCCCCTGCTACGTAAAATCCCATTCGCGCGGCGAATACGTCTTCGACGATGGCTGGGCCGAGGCCTATGAGCGCGCGGGGGGCAGCTATTATCCGAAGCTGCAGGTGTCGGTACCCTTCACGCCCGCAACCGGCCGCAGGCTGCTCGCACGGCCCGGACCGCAGGCGGAGGCGGTGCGCGCGCATCTCGCCGACGCGCTCACCGACGTGTGCCGGCGCTGCGGCGCCTCCTCGGTTCACGTCACCTTCCCGACGGAAGCGGAATGGGAGCTCCTCGGTGCGCGCGGCTACCTCAAGCGCACGCACCAGCAGTTCCACTGGGAAAACGCCGGCTACCCGAGCTTCGACGCGTTTTTGGCCGCGCTTGCCTCGCGCAAGCGCAAGACCATCCGTCGCGAACGCGCGGACGCGCTCGCAGCCGGGATCAGCGTGCATTGGCTGACCGGCTCCGATCTCACCGAAAGCGTGTGGGACACCTTCTTCGCCTTCTACATGGAGACTGGCTCGCGCAAATGGGGCCGCCCCTATCTGACGCGCGAATTCTATTCGCTGGTGGGCGAAAAGATGCGCGATCACATCCTTTTGGTGATGGCCAAGCGCAACCGTCGCTGGATCGCCGGCGCCATCAACTTCATCGGCTCCGACACGCTGTTCGGCCGCCACTGGGGCGCCGTCGAGTACCACCCGTTCCTGCACTTCGAGCTCTGCTACTATCAGGCAATCCAATACGCCATCGAGCACAAGCTCGCCCGCGTCGAAGCAGGCGCCCAGGGCGAGCACAAGATTGCGCGCGGCTACATGCCGACGACGACCTATTCCGCGCACTACATCGCCGATCCTGGGTTGCGGCGCGCGATCGAGGATTTCCTCAAGCGCGAGCGCGTCTATGTGGCGGCGGCAGGCGCTGAGCTCGCGGAGGCAGCGCCGTTCCGCAAGGAGTGAGGCGCCGCACTGCGCGGGAACACGAGATAGGGAGACAACGATGCCGGGCTACGACCCCAACAATATCTTCGCGAAAATCCTGCGCGGCGAGTTGCCGTGTTACAAGATCTACGAGGACGACAAGGCCCTCGCATTCCTCGACATTATGCCGCGCGCGAGCGGACACGCCCTGGTGATGCCGAAGGCGCCCGCGCGCAATATCCTCGACGTGTCTCCCGACGACCTCGCGCATGTGATGAAGGTCGCGCAGAAGATCGCCAAAGCAAGCGTCGCAGTGTTCGGCGCCGACGGGGTCACCCTTCAGCAGTTCAACGAAAACGCAGGCGGGCAAGTGGTGTTCCACCTGCACGTGCACGTGATCCCCCGCAAGGCCGGCGTCGCGCTCAAACCGCCGGCCAGCGTGAAGGAGGCGCCGGAGGTGCTCGCCGAACAGGCCAAGCAACTTGCCGCCGCGCTGCGCTAATGCGTCTCACCCCCGCTCGGCTGTGCCATCGCCCTGAATCATGGCGATGTAGCGCGCGATCGAGCGTTTAACGGCGTCCTTGCCGCCGCGCGGGATGACTCGGTCGAACCACGCGCCATAGATCACGTCGAACGCAAACGGCTCGAGGATTGCGCCGATGCGCGCCACCGCCGGCGCCGAGAGCGGAATGAGGTTCGGGTAGCTGCGCATGAAGCTCACGTGCTTGCGGTCGGGGATCAGCTGCACAATATCGCCGCTCAAGAGCGCGCCGCGCCCGCCCGCGCCCGCCGCCCAGTGCAGCACCGTGCCGCCGGCGAAGTGCCCGCCGCAGCGGATCAGCGTGATCCCCTCCGCAATCGGCAGCGTGTTGCCGTCCCACAGCTTGATGGCGGGATCGCTCCGCATGATCCACTGGCGGTCGGCGGCGTGCAGATGGATGGGGATGCCGCCGAAGGCGCGGCTCCATTCCACCATGCTGCTGTAATAGTGCGGGTGGGAGATGGCGATGGCGGAAAGGCCGCCGAGACCTTTCACCAGCTCGATCGTTGCCGCATCGATGAAGGAGATGCAGTCCCATAGGATGTTTCCACCGGGCGGACGTAGGATGAGGGCGCGCTGGCCGATGGCGAATTCCGGCACGGTGCCGACCCCGATCAGGCCGGGCTCGTGCTGCTGGTAGCAGTTGAAGTGCGCCCGCGCGAGTTCATCGAGCGTGGTCCACGTCTGCCCCCCGGGGCGAACGTATTGGCGCTCGTCCCCGCAGATCGGGCAGGAGGGCGGCGGCGCTTGCGAGGGCGTAAACTGACTGCCGCAGGTCTCGCAAATAAAGGCGGGCATCACAGAACCGCAGGCGTCAGGGCGCGGCGCCGCCCGGCAGGCGCACGGTGAACACCGAGCCTTTGCCGGGCTCGCTCGCCACCGTCACGTCGCCGCCCATCATGCGCGCGAGCTTGCGCGAGATGGCGAGCCCCAGCCCGGTGCCGCCGTAACGCTTGGCGGTCGAGGCCTCGGCCTGGGAAAATTCTTGAAACAACTTGGCCTGCTGTTCCGGCGTCATGCCGATGCCGGTATCGGCAACCGCGAACTCGAACCAGCTGCGCCCATTGACGGTCTTGCGCACCCGCAATGAAACCTCGCCCTGCTTGGTGAACTTGCAGGCATTGCTGAGGAGATTGAGCAGGATCTGCCGCAGCCGCATCGGATCGACGGTCAGCGCGCCCAGGTTCTCCTGCGCTTCGACGAGGAGCCGGTTCTTGTTCTGCTCGGCGAGTTGCCGCGCGGTGCCGATGACTTGATCGAGCAGCGGAGCCACATGGACGGACTCGGGACTTAGCTCGAGCTTGCCGGCTTCGATCTTGGAGAGGTCCAGCACCTGGTTGATGAGGCCGAGGAGATGCGTGCCCGCGCCGTGCACGCGGTTGAGCGGCTCCAGCGCCTTTTCCGTGCCGAAGCGCGCCGCGTTGGTGACCATCATCTCGGTGAGGCCGATAATGGCATTGAGCGGCGTGCGCAACTCGTGGCTCATGCTGGCGAGGAACTGCGACTTGTGCTCGCTCGCCTGGGCGAGCTGCCGGTTCTTGTCCTGAATCTCGTCGAACAGGCGGACGTTCTCGATGGCGATCACCGCCTGGTCGGCAAAAGTGGTCAGCAGCTCGATTTGCTTCTCGGTGAACGGGGCGACCTCGGTCTTGTAGAGACCTATCGTCCCGAGCGGCACGCCGTCGCGCAGCAGCGGCACGGCCAGGAGCGTTCGAAAGCCCGTCAGCTTTTGTGCTTCCGGGAAATCATATTCGGGGTCCGCGCCAACGTCTGGAATTTGGACCGGGCGGCGCTCCAGCAATGAACGGCCGATCGCGGTCCCCCGGCCGGCGCGAATCGGATGGCGGTCCCAGAGTTCCAGGCTCCCAGGCGGGGCATTGTAGGCCGCAGCAGCGCGACAGCATTCGCCGTCATAGCGGAAAATCAGGCCGTGCTTGGCGCCGCAGATATGGACGGCATTCTCCAGCAACGTCTCCAGAACACGCTGAAGGTCGAACGCCGAGCGGCTGATGGTCTTGAGCACGTCGGCGGTGGCGGTCTGCTGCTGCAGCGATTCGCGCAGCTCGTTCAGCAGCCGCACGTTCTCGATCGCGATCACTGCTTGGTCGGCAAAGGTGGCCACCAGTTCGACCTGCTTCTCGGTGAAGGGACGGACAGTTGACCGCTGCAATACAATCACACCGATAGCGGTTCCTTCGCGCAGCAGCGGGACGCCGAGCATGGTGCGAACGTTGAATTTTTCCCGGTCGATCAGCGTGTAATCCGGATCAGCCTGAACATCGGGGATGTGAACTACTTTCCCTTCAAGCACGGTTCGCCCGGAGACCGAACCTCGACCCGAAGAAATCGGGTGAGTTTTCATGTATTCCCTGTGCTCGGGCGAATAGCCATACGAGGTGAGATGTTCGAAAAACTCTCCCATTGGGCGAGATATGGCCGCCATGTCCGCCTCGCACAATCGCGCCGCGGATTCGACCAGCGTGTCGAGCACCGTCTGCAGATCGAATGTCGAGCGGCTGATGACCTTGAGCACGTCAGCGGTGGCCGTCTGTTGCTGCAGCGATTCCCGCAGCTCGGTGAGCAGGCGCGTGTTCTCGATGGCAATTACAGCTTGAGCAGCGAAGTTGGTGAGCAATTCAATCTGCTTGGCGGTAAAGGCTCGCACTTCTTGGCGGTAAATGGCGAAAGCGCCGATGAGGTCATTTTCCTTGAGCATGGGCACGACTACAGTTGACCGTGCGCCGCCAAATTTCGCCGATAGGCCGAGACTTGATTCTGCCGCATCGTCAGCACTGTGCGCCACTTTCTTTGTCTGCATCACGCGATGGAGAAGCGTTCCCGTCTCAGGGATGAACCGCCCGTGCTGCTTTTGGATTTCTACCAATGCAACGGGCGTGCCGCTTCCCGCAGCATGGTAGAATGCCTCGCCGTCATAGCGATACAGGGTGCCGAATTTCGCTTCGCAGATTCGCACCGCATTCTCGAGCATAGCCTGGAACACCGGCTCCAGCTCGCCGGGTGAGCGCGAGACGACGCCGAGCACCTCCGAGGTCGCGGTCTGCTGCTCCAATGCCTCGGAAAGCTCGCGCGTGCGCGCCTGGACCTCGTCGAACAGGCGCACGTTCTCGATCGCGATCACCGCCTGGTCGGCGAAGGTTTGAACGAGCTCGATCTGCTTCTCGGCGAAGGGCCGCACCGAGGTTCGGCTCAAGGCGATTACGCCGATGGGCTTGCCTTCGCGCAAGAGCGGGACGCCGAGCATCGTGCGGGTGCCGCCGACCTTCGCGCCTTCTTTGAACTGGTATTCGGGATCGGCGAGAACATCCGCAACCTGCACCGCCTTGCCTTCCAGCAAGGTCCGGCCGGCGATCGAGCCGCGGCCCGCCGGAATGGGATGTCGCGCCATGAACTCGTTGAATTCGCGCGAATAACCATAGCTCGCGACCTGCCGATGGCCATCCTCGCTCTGCCGGTTGATCGAGCCCATATCGGCCTCGCACAAGCGTGCCGCCGACTCGACGAGCGTGCTGAGCACCGCGGGCAAATCGAAAGTCGAGCGGCTGATGACCTTGAGCACGTCGGCGGTGGCGGTCTGCTGCAGCAGCGATTCGCGCAGCTCGTTGAGCAGGCGGGTGTTCTCGATGGCGATCACCGCCTGGTCGGCGAAGGTTGTGAGCAGCTCGATTTGCTTATCGGTGAAGGGCCGCACGGCTGACCGGGTCAGGGTCAACGCACCGATTGGTGTGCCCACGCGCAGCAGTGGCACCCCGATCATAGTGCGAAACCGTCCGAGTTTCGCAGCCTCCGACTGATTGTATTCGGAGTCCGCCAGGATATCCGGGATGTGAACCACCCGACCTTCGACCGCAATCCGGCCGACAAGCGAACCTCTGCCAGGCGCGAATCGCCGGCGCGTCATGTACTCCTCATACTCGCGTGAATAGCCACGGCAGGCGGCCAATTCATAGTCTGTTTCAGTGCGGCGGAATATGTGCGCACTTTCTGCCTCACACAGTCGCACCGCGGATTCGACCAGCGTGTTCAACACCGTCTGCAGGTCGAAGGTTGAGCGGCTGATGACCTTGAGCACGTCAGCGGTGGTGGTCTGCTGCTGCAGCGATTCGCGCAGCTCGTTGAGCAGCCGTGCGTTCTCGATGGCGATAACGGCCTGACGGGCGAAGTTTGCGACCAGCTCGACCTGCTTCTCGGAGAACGGCCGCACTTCGGTGCGATAGATCGCAATGCTGCCGATCGCCTCATTCCCCCTGAGCATCGGCACGGCGACCAATGTGCGGATGCCGGCGACTTCGACGCCGCCGACCGCCAGCGGATCGCGGTCGAGGTAAGCTCGACTCTTTGCAAAGTCCGCAACTTGGACCGGCTGTCGGGTCTTGATGGCGCGAACCGAGGGGGCTCCCGGATCGAGATGAACCAAGGTTCCTTGCCGCCACCGCTCGGTGTAAGCAGGAGGCAGGGCACCGTAGTAGGCGCCGATGCGGAATTGGTCTCCTTCGCGCAGCCACAGGATTCCGTAACTGGCCACGCACAGGCGCGTCGCGTTCGCCAGCATGGCGTCGAAGACGGGTTGCAGCTCGCCCAGCGAACTGGAGATCACCCGCAGCACCTCGGCAGCAGCCGCCTGTTGCTCCCGCGCTTCGGCGAGCTCGCGGGTGCGCACCTCCAGCCGCTTTTCCAACTCGGCCGACGACGCAGCCACCCGTGCACCGCGGCTTTTCGCCTTCGTTCGAGTCGAACGAGCAGACCGGCCGCGGGCGCGGCGTATCGGCGCTTTGCGCGGCAAGATCACCTCATCGACAAGATCGGTTGCCCCATGCCGGTCCTCGGACGCAGGTCCAGCATCTATCGCAAACCAGGATCGGCCGCCTGCGCCCGAGCGCGGCCTTGCTCACGTTGACCGCCGTTCACGGTCGCGAGCAGCCACGCGTGGACTTGCCGGAAAGTATCAGCCTCGGCGGAAAGCCGATCAAGGGCTCACTACACCTTCACCAGCGGCACCTTGGGCACCGAGCCGCGCGGAGGAGAACCGCCGCCCTTCGGGCCGGATGGCCTGCGGCGAGGACTGCGCCGTTTGCGCTTGGCCTCGGGAATCTTCTCGGGCTTGGGCGTGATCGGCCCCTCGAGATATTCGAAGCCGAGCTTCTCGGCACCCGCTTCGTCCTTGACCATGACGACGCGCACATGGCCGCCGGCCTTGAGCTTGCCGAACAGCACCTCGTCCGCGAGCGGCTTCTTGATGGTCTCCTGAATGAGACGCGCCATCGGCCGCGCCCCCATCTGCTCGTCATAGCCGTGCTTGATGAGCCAGTTGCTGGCCTCTTCCGAGAGCTCGATGGTCACGTCCCGGTCGCCGAGCTGGGCCTCGAGTTGCAGCACGAACTTTTCGACCACCTTGGCGATGATCTCCGGCGTGAGATGCGCAAAGGTGATGATCGCATCGAGCCGGTTGCGGAATTCCGGGGCAAACATCCGGTTGATCGCCTCGACGTCGTCGCCTTCGCGCTTGATGCGGGTGAAACCATAGGCCTGGCGCGCGAGGTCGGCGGCGCCGGCGTTGGTGGTCATGATCAGGATCACGTTACGGAAGACGACCTGCTTGCCGTTGTGATCGGTGAGCTTTCCGTGATCCATGATCTGCAGCAGCACGTTGAACAGATCCGGATGCGCCTTCTCGATCTCATCGAGCAGCAGAACGCAATGCGGATGCTGATCGACGCCGTCGGTCAGCAAGCCGCCCTGGTCGAAGCCGACATAGCCGGGCGGCGCGCCGATCAATCGCGAGACGGTGTGGCGCTCCATGTACTCCGACATGTCGAAGCGGATCATCTCGACGCCCATGGCGGTGGCGAGCTGCTTTGCCACCTCGGTCTTGCCGACGCCGGTGGGACCCGAGAAGAGATAGCAGCCGATCGGCTTTTCCGGCTCGCGCAAGCCCGCCCGCGCGAGCTTGATCGAGGCCGCGAGCGCCGCGATCGCCTTGTCCTGACCGTAGACGACCTGCTTGAGCGCCTGGTCGAGATGCTGCAGCACCACCGCATCGTCCTTCGATACGGTCTTCGGCGGAATGCGCGCCATGGTGGCGATGGTGGTCTCGATCTCCTTGATGCCGATCGTCTTCTTGCGCCGGCTCTCCGGCAGCAGCATCTGCGCCGCCCCCGACTCGTCAATCACATCGATCGCCTTGTCCGGCAGCCTACGGTCATGGATGTAGCGCGCGGAGAGTTCGACCGCCGCCTTGATCGCCTCGGAGGTGTATTTGAGCTTGTGATAGTCCTCGAAATAGGGCTTGAGGCCCTTGAGGATTTCGATCGTGTCCGGAACCGTCGGCTCGTTGACGTCGATCTTCTGGAACCGGCGCACCAGCGCGCGGTCTTTTTCGAAATATTGCCGGTATTCCTTGTAGGTCGTCGAGCCGATGCAGCGCAGGGTGCCGGAGGCGAGCGCCGGCTTGAGCAGGTTCGAGGCGTCCATCGCGCCGCCCGAGGTCGCGCCTGCGCCGATCACCGTGTGGATCTCGTCGATGAACATGATCGCGCCGGGATAAGCCTCGAGCTCCTTGATCACCTGCTTGAGCCGCTCCTCGAAATCGCCGCGATAGCGCGTGCCGGCGAGCAGCGTGCCCATGTCGAGCGCAAACACGGTCGCATTCCGCAGCACGTCGGGCACTTCGCCGTGCACGATGCGCCGCGCCAAGCCCTCGGCGATCGCGGTCTTGCCGACGCCGGCGTCGCCCACGAACAGCGGATTGTTCTTCTGCCGGCGGCACAGCACCTGGATGGTGCGGTTGATCTCGTTATCACGCCCGATCAGCGGGTCGATCCTGCCTTCGCGCGCCTTCTTGTTGAGATTGATGCAATAGGCCTCGAGCGCGTCGCCCTTCTTTTTACTGTCGTCGCCCGTCTTGGTGTCGGTATCCTCCTCGGCCCCGCGCACCGGGCGCGCCTCCGACATGCCCGGCCGCTTGGCGATACCGTGGCTGATGTAATTGACCGCGTCGTAGCGCGTCATATCCTGCTCCTGCAGGAAATACGCGGCATGGCTCTCGCGTTCGGCAAAGATCGCGACCAGCACATTGGCGCCGGTGACCTCCTCGCGGCCCGATGACTGCACGTGAATGACGGCGCGCTGGATCACGCGCTGGAAGCCGGCAGTCGGCTTTGAATCGTCGTTGCCGTCGCTCACCAGGTTTTCGAGCTCGCTTTCGAGATAAGCGGTCAAGCTGCGCCGCAGCTTGTCGAGATCGACGTTGCAGGCGCGCATGACCGCGGCCGCGTCCTGGTCATCGATCAGGGCTAGCAGAAGATGTTCGAGCGTGGCGTATTCGTGATGACGCTCATTGGCCAGCGCCAGGGCGCGGTGCAGGGACTGCTCGAGATTGCGCGAAAACGTCGGCATGTCAGCTCTCGTGATAACGAGTTATATAGCCCCGGCGTTCCTGGTTTTCCATCGTCGCTACTTCTTTTCCATGACGCACTGCAGAGGATGCTGGTGTTTGCGGGCAAAGTCCATGACCTGCGTCACCTTGGTCTCGGCCACCTCGTAGGTGTAGATCCCGCATTCGCCGATGCCGTGCTGATGCACGTGCATCATGATTCGATGGGCGGCTCCGTGATCTTTGTTGAAGAAGCGCTCGAGCACGTGGACCACGAACTCCATCGGAGTGTAGTCGTCGTTCAAGAGCAGCACGCGGTAGAGGCTGGGCCGCTTCGTCTCCCGCTTGGTCTTGGTGATGACCGCAGTCCCGGGCGCGCCCCCTCGCCGTTTGTGGTTGTCCTCGTCCGCCAGACGCGGGGGGCGGTTTGTGGCGCTTGCAGTCATTGCGGTCAGTCGTCGGTTCATGGGTACCAGGAGATGGCAGCTTGGGGTATCGATGGATCATAATAGGGACAGCGCCGGGCCGGTTCCAGATCGCGTGTGTCGGCGAATCGTCGGGAATTCTGACGCGTTTGGATTTGCAAATCTCGTGCCGGAGCGTCCATGACAGGTCAATCGACCGACTCAATTGCGGACAATTCGGGGCGATTTCATTGGAAATCTGCGGATTCCTCGCGCAACCATCCTCGCGCGTCCGTGATCTCCGCAGACGCCCCGCCCCACGCGTTTCGCAGCAAGGGTGCAGGACGCAACTTTCTGACCCCGCTTTGCGTTTTTATCCACGGCGCGCACGTGCAGAGCCCTCATGCCGATCCTCAAACCAACGATATTGGAGCGTGGGCAGCCAGCCAGCCGGGTCCCGGCTGCGGCTGTGAGTGCGGGCAGAAATGATATTTCGGCCGCCGTGCGCGATTGATCCGCCGGGGTCGGCGAGCGGCGCCGCACGCCGCACGCGGCGAGGCGGCCATTCGCGGTGAGGATGTGAGCGTCGAGGCAGAGAAACACCGCCCCGCCGCACGGCTGGCCGTGCCGCGCCTGTCTTCGGCACGACGATCTCACCTTATCTGTTTTTCTGGCAAGCCTCGCAGGAAGCCGAGGACCAACACGTGGACCCTCGGGCCAAACCGCTGGTGAAAGCGCCGCGGCAAGCGATGCGGACGTTCGGACGTATTCGCGCGGACACGCTTACCGGGATGGCGTTTCCAATTTCATTGCATTCGCCATCATTCTCACCACGGCCGCGACCCTCAACAAGGCCGGCATCACCAGCGTTGCAACCTCCGCGCAAGCGGCCGAGGCGCTGCGGCCGATCGCAGGCGAATTTGCTTTCGTCGTGTTCGCGCTTGGCATCGTCGGGACCGGACTGCTCGCGGTGCCGGTGCTGGCCGGCTCGGTGGCTTACGCCATCGGCGAGGCATGCAAATGGCCGGTTGGGCTCTCGCGCGAGCCCGGCAAGGCGACGGCGTTCTATGCGAGCTTGGGCGCGTCGACCGTCCTGGGAATGGCGCTCACGCTCACTCCGCTCGATCCGATCAAGGCGCTCTACTGGACCGCGGTCATCAACGGCTTGGTTGCTGTTCCGGTGATGGTCGTGATGATGCTGATGACGGCGCAGCAGCGTGTCATGGGCCAGTTCACTGTCAACGGTTGGCTGCGCTGGCTCGGATGGGCGGCGACATGCGCGATGGCTGTCTGCGCGCTCGGGATGATCGTCGGGTGGGTCGTTGGAGCGCCGGCGTAAGAACCCGAAGCACCGGGAAAAACAAAGCCCGGCCAGGCGACCGGGCTCGTTATCTGAAGGCGAGAGATTACTTCGCCGAGGCGACCTTGCCGAACTGCGCCTCGAAGGGCTTGTACGCCTCTCTGGCGAGATCGGCGTAAAGCTCGCCTAGCTTGCTCGCCTCCGCCACGAAGCTCTCATACGAGGTCTTCGCATAGTCGCTCTGCACCTCGATCGCCTTTTCGAACGACTTCGCACCGATGAGCTTCTCGGTCGCAACCGCGGTTTGCTCGAACAGCTTCTTGGAATAGTCCGCGATCTCGACCGAAATCGCTTGCAGGCTCTTCGAGAGCGCGCCCAGCGACTTCACCGTCGCGTCGACATTGTCTTTGCCCAACTTCTGAATGTCCTCGATATTCTTGACCATCGCATTTCTCCCGGCAGTGTCGCCGATTGTGTCTAACCTTTCGCATGTGTCTCCAGCAGCGCGCCGGATTAACCGAGATATATTGCACTGCACAAAAATGTCAAGGGATTTTTTTGCACTGCAATATGGCAGTCTGATCCGCCGCTTAACAGATTCGCAATCCGCCTCACCCTAGGATTGCCGCGTGCCGCTCGGGCGGCAGAGCCATCCGCCGTCTGGTTGGAAATCAGAAGCAGGGGGAGGCCAAAAAGGTCGGAAAAACTCCAGAAAACCGCCCTTTTTGCCTCATCCAATCGCTTTACCTCGGCACGACAGGGGTGTCAGCGCTTCGCACGAAGCGCGAAGGGGACGAGGACGGGGGAAATACCATGCTGCGGATCCGGACCGGAGCCCGTGATGGGCTTCGTTGGGGTTTGTTCGGTTTTGTCGCTGTCGTTCTCACACTAACAAACGATGCCATCCACGCGGCGCCTTACGCCGACATCGTCGTCGACGCGAATTCCGGCGCCGTGCTGCATGCCACCAATCCGGACGCACGCCGGCATCCGGCCTCCCTCACGAAAATCATGACCCTCTACCTGCTCTTCGAGCAACTCGAGGCCGGCAAACTCAAGCTCGACAGCGCACTCAAGGTGTCGAGCGAAGCCGCAGGACAGGCGCCGACCAAACTGGGCCTCAAGCCGGGCAGCACGCTCTCCGTCGAAGACGCGATCAAGGGCATGGTGACGCGCTCGGCAAACGACGCCGCCGCCGTGGTCGCGGAGGCGATCGCGGGAAGCGAAAGCGATTTCGCCAAGCTCATGACGCACAAGGCACAGGCGCTCGGCATGAAGGATACTGTCTACAAAAACGCATCCGGCCTGCCCGATGACGACCAAGTGACGACCGCGCGCGATCAATCCGTTCTCGGACGCGCCATTCAGGAACGCTTCCCCCGCTACTACAAATATTTTTCCATCCGCTCGTTCACCTTCCGCGGCCAATCCATCGCCAACCACAACCACCTGCTCGGAAAGGTCGAAGGCGTCGACGGCATCAAGACCGGATACATCGGCGCTTCGGGATTCAACCTGGTGACCTCGGTACACCGCGGCAATCGCTATCTGGTTGCCGTCGTCATGGGCGGCAGCAGCGGCGCCAGCCGCGACGCGCGCATGCGCGAGCTGATCAACGAGAAGATCGCGCTGGCTTCCGTCAAGCGCACGGCCACGATGGTTGCGGAGGCCGCCGAGCGGCCGGCCCCCGAGCCGACCGTTGCGAGCAAGCCGGAGCGCAAGCCCGAGCCGATGGTCGTGACCAAAGCCGAGCCCAACGCGGAGCCGAAAGTCGTCGCGAAAGCGCAACCCAAGCCCGATGTGGCTGCCAAGCCGGAAGCCACAGCGGCGCCGAAGACCAAGGCCGAACCGCGGTTTGCCGTCGCTAGCGCAATCAGCGTGCCTGCGCGTTTCAATCCGGCCGGGACGTCATCAGAAGGTGCGCATCCCGAGCCAGTTGCAACGCTGACGCAAGCGCGCGTCGACATCGGCTCAACCGAACCGATCCAGCCTGTACTGGTCAAGACGCTCGCGGTCAGGGCCGGAACAAAAATCGCTCCCATCGCCCAGTTGGCATCAGTGGCCGTCGAGCCACCGTCTGCTGTCGCGCCGGCGGCGGTGCCTGCGTTAGCGGCCAAGCCCGAGGCGGAGCCAGCTCCAGTGGCCGCAGCGGTCTCGGAAACGTCGCCGCCGCCCGCGCCATCAGCGATCAAGCCTGTCCCAGCGCCCGCACCGGTGGACGCGGCGAAATCAGAGCCCGGGCCGCAAGCACCAGCGGCGGCCGTGAAAGCGGAACCGACCCCATCCAGCCCGACGCCGGCCGCGAAAGCGGAGCCGTCCACGTCGGCCGTTGCGACGAAAGCTCCTCCCACGCCAGCGATTGAGGCGCCGGCTGAACGCGCACCCGCCGCTGCGGTGAAGCTTCAGTCCGCGACCGCGGCCACCGCGCCCGGCAAAGCCGCAGCCGGCGCCGCCGCTTGCCGGCGCGAGCGCCGCGACCACCGCGCCTGCCAAACCTGCGGCGCCGGCAACAAAACCCGCGGTGCAAGTGGCAAAGCCCCGCCCCGGCTGGATGATTCAGGTCGGCGCGTACCCCGCCGAGCAAGCTGCCAAGCAGCGCCTCTCCAGCGTCCAAAGCCAGGCGTCCAAAATGCTCACGGGCGCGGAAGCCTTTACCGAAACCGTCGATAAGGGAGGCACCACCTATTATCGCGCCCGCTTTGCCGGTCTCGACAAGGACAAGGCGGAAGCCGCCTGCAAATACCTCAAGAAAAACGACGTCGATTGCGTGACCATCAAGAACTGACGTCGAACGAAGAGGCGCCGCGTCGCACAGGAGCCGCCGATGTCGCGGGTAAAGGAGTTCAGCGATGGCGGCGCAAAAGCACGTCCTTGGCTTCGTTCACGCGGGCCGCGAGATACGTCGAGCCCCCTTGATCGGGATGCAGTTTCTTCATGAGCGCGCGGTGAGCGCGCCCGATATCTTCCGCGCTCGCCCCCGGCTGCACGCCAAGGATCTGATAGGCCTCCTCCTCCGTCATTTTGCCGCTGGCCCACGACCTGCGATCCGCGCCCGCTGTCGCGTCAGCTTGCGCGTGTTCACGCCAGCGGGGCTCCCGGCGGTCGAGATACGCCATCAGTAGCGCACGGCTCTCCTCGTCAATATCGGTGAGAAAGCCGGTGAGCGTCGCGATATCGAGCGCGTCGAGCATGGCTCCTTCATGCCGTCCCGCGAGGATTCGCCCGCGCATCGCGCCGCTGTCGTGATCGAGCTCCATCTCGACGAAAGCCGAGCGCACCCGCGACACCTGGTCGGCGCTCTTGTGCGTGCGCGCGACAAGCCCGGGGATGCTCCACGGCAACCAGCCAAGCAGGCCGAGCCCGGTGAGGCCGAGCGGAATGGCAATATCGAGCCGCCCGCGGACCCCGAGCACGCCCGCGACGGCAAGCGCGCCCAACCCGCCTCCCGTTTTCAGCGCCACGGCGGCGGTCTGCGGGTTGACTTTGGTGAAGGCATTGAGCGCCCACAGCAGCAGCGCCAGCACGACAAGGCCGAAAACGATGGTAGCCATTTACGGCCTCATCTGCTCGAGCAGCTTCGTGGCGCCGCTCTGCTGCCGCGCCGAGAGGTCGGCGAGCGCACGCAAGCCGCCTGCGGCATAGGCCGCCGCGGCGCGCAACAGTTCTGCGAGCTGATGAGCTGCGCCGGGATCGAAACGGCAATAGGCGCCGCGCGTAAGGCGCGCGATTTCGCGAAAGGCCTGCTCTGTAATGGGATCGAAGCCTTCCTGGAACATGAAGGCGGGGACGCCGAGAAGCCCGAGCTCTCCGGCCGCGTGACAGAGATCGTCGAGCTTCTCTTCCATGGCATCGCCGACGAAGACAAGGGTTTGGACCTTCGCGCCTTGGGCCTCACGCTTGGCGTGGGCGAGGATCTTGCCAAGCTGCGTGTGACCGCCGCGGCATTCGATGCGTTCCATCAGCGTGCCGAGCCGCTCCGCCTGCGATACCCAGCGCGAGGCTCGGCATTCGCCGAGGCCGCGATAATAGACCAGCTGCACGTCAAGCCCGCCGATCGCCGCCGCCTCGCGAAACATGTCGGCTTGCAGCCGACAGGCCGTGTCCCAGATGGGCTGGCGACTCATGGTCGCGTCGAGCGCGAAGATGAGGCGGCCCCGCCGGCCAGGCTGCGTTGTCGGCGCGAGTTCCTTCACGCGGCTCAGAAAAGCGTCGATCTCGGCACGCGTGGCGGTTGCCGCCGGGGTGCGGCCGCGATCCCTTGCTGGCCGGTCGGGGCGATCATTGGCCATGGCAGCAGGCGTTTTAATCGGCGGTAGACCCGCCGCCCGTTAAGGTGGCCATATCCACTCTCCGGTGCAATGCCCCGCCGCGGCAGCGCGCAATCCAGCACGGATGAGCCGCCGCGTGGCCTCCCATCCGCAGCTTTGGTAATTTGCGCACCGCTCTGTACGGTCCGAACCACACTCCGCCCTATGGCCATTCGAATCGTGCGCACGCTGTCCACACTGCGCCGTACCGCCGCTCGCTGGCGTGCCTCCGGCGAGCGCATCGCGCTGGTGCCGACCATGGGCGCGCTCCACAGCGGCCATCTCGCGCTGGTGCGCTCCGCCCGGCGGCGGGCGCAGCGCGTCGTGGTCTCCATCTTCGTCAACCCCGCACAGTTTGCGCCAAATGAGGATCTTGCCAGCTATCCACGAAGCTTCGAGGCCGATATTCGCGTGCTCGGCGACATCGCGGCCGACCTTGTCTGGGCGCCAGCCGCAGCGGTGATGTACCCGCCCGGCTTTGTCACCCGCATCGTCCCGGAGGGACCCGCGACCGCGGGGCTCGAGGACAGGTTTCGCCCGCATTTCTTTTCCGGCGTCGCTACGGTGGTGGCAAAACTGCTGATCCAATGCACGCCCGACTTCGCGATGTTCGGCGAGAAGGACTATCAGCAGCTCAAAGTGGTGACTCGACTGGCCAAAGATCTCGATCTGCCCGTAAAGATTGTCGCGGTCGCCACGGTGCGCGAGCGCGACGGCCTCGCCTTGTCCTCACGTAACAGCTATCTCTCCGCGAGCGAGCGCGCGGCGGCGCCCACGCTCTACCGGGTACTCAAAGAGTGCGCCGACAAGATCGCGCGCGGAGAACTTCTCGCGCGCGTTCTCGACGAGGGCGCTGCCGCCATTGAGCGCGCCGGGTTCGTGCTCGATTACCTGGAAGCGCGCCACGCCGATACGCTCGAGCCCATCTCCTCGCTCAAAGACGGCCCAATCCGGCTGCTGGTCGCCGCCCGAATCGGCAAGACGCGGCTGATCGACAACATTGCGGCATGATCAAATTCGCCAGCGCAGCACGCGCACGGCGATTTCCGGGATGGAGAGCGCATCGAGGATCACATTGGTGTTGATGGAAACCAGGCAAGCGCCGACGACCGAAATGATCGCACCGGCGCTGACAAGCGGCCCGAACACCTCGTGGTCGGGATTGACCCATTTTGAAAAGCTCAGCCGAAACACCAGCGACAATTGCATCAGCGGCATCACCACCATGATGGGTGCGACCGCGACGGCCGCGTAGAACAGGCCTTGCGCCACGGCGACGAACACGCCCGAATTGATGAACCACACGACGTTTTCGCGCTTGAGCGCGACGACATCTTGCCACAAGGGCGACCAGAGTAATGCGGCGGCAACCACGGCGGTCGCCGCGCCGTAAGCGATCAGCCCGCCCAATATGCCGGTCGCGGGCCCACTGTGTTCCAGAGCGGAACGCGCCATGATTGGTGTTGTGCCGTACGCCAGCGCCGCCAGTGAGGCGAACAGATAACCGGTAAACTGGCGTGGCACGAATGCGGGCGGCTCGATGCCGTGCACCTTCGCCGAGAGCGATCCGTCCGCGCTTGAGTCGGATGTGACGTTCGCAGCGCGTGAGCGGACGGGTTGGCGCTGAGTGATGAGAGAACCGCCGAGGATGAACAGTCCACCGAGCATCTGCAGGACGGTGCAGGGCTCGTGCAGAATGGCTACGGCAAGGACCAGGGTGACGATGACCTGCAACTGGATGACCGGCGCCGTCAGGTTCATGCCGGCGGCTTGATTGGCGCGGTAGTTACAGTATCGGCCGAGCAGGAAATGCAGAAGCCCGACTCCGGCCATCCAGCCAGCAGCGGCGGGCGGGAATTGTCCGAGCCGAGCGATTTCACCCGTCGTGATGGCAACCAGCAGAAAGCACCCGACTCCGATGGGGACGGTAATCGCCATGGCTTGGCCCGGGGTACCCGTCACTACCCCGCGCCGGACCGCGGCATTATTGAACGCAAAGGTTACCGCTGACAGGATGGCCAGGATGGCGCCCAGCATTTCGATTCTCTTGCGACGCAGCACTCATGGCCCGCCATTTTGGCGGGCGGCGGGGCCTGCCCAGCTTTACGCGGTAGGTTGGATCCAACGCGAATGCCGCGCGCTATTTCTTCACCTTCAGCGGATCCTTGACGTCGTCGAACTTTGCAAATTCCATGTTCCACAGCTCGCCATTGATCTTCTCAACCTTGCGGATGTAAATCGGCTGCACGATGTCTCGTGTCTCGGCATCGATGGACATGGTTCCGCGCGGGCTTTCCCATCGCATGCCCTTCATTGCGGCGAGAAGACTGTCGCCGTCGGTCTTACCCTGAGTTTTCTTGAGCGCCTCGTAGATGAGATGCATTCCGTCGTAGCCGCCGACTGATACGAAATTCGGACGGAAGTTGTTCGCCTTCTTGAAGTCCTCGACGTATTTTTTGTTCAGTACGGAATCGTGCGAGGCTGAGTAATCGTGTGCGGTCACCATCCCTAGCATCTGATCGCCCATATTGTTGAGCTCGTCGTCGTCGGTGAGGTCGCCCGGCCCGACGATCCTGATGCCAGAATTGGCGAGGCCGCGTTCGGCGAACTGCTTGGCGAAGATGCCCGCCTGCGTGCCCGGGAAATAGATGAATGCGGTGTCCGGGTTGATGTCGCGGATCCGCTGCAGGAAGGGCGCGAAGTCCGGATTTGCCAGCGGAATACGGATCGACTCGACGATCTGCCCACCGAGCTCCGTGAAACGCTGCTTGAACGCGGTCTCCGCCTCGGTCCCCGGCGCCCATTCGTTGACCAGCGTCACCACTCGCTTACTGCCGTTCTGGGCCGCCCATTCGCCCATGATCCAAGAGGATTGAGCCAGAATGAAGCTGGTGCGCACGAAGTAGGGTGACGCTGTCGTCGTGACGGAGGCGCCCGAGATCATCACGACGGTCACGATCTTCGCCTGGGTCACGAGCTGACCGTAGGCCAGCGCGGTCGGTGTGATTCCGCCAGCGATGATCTGCACCTTATCGTTGACGATCATCTCCTGAACAAGCCGCCGCGCATTATCGGCAACGCCGCCATCGTCCCTGAGGATGAGTTCGATCTTCTTGCCCACGACCATATTGCCGTGATGCTGCATGTAGAGCCGCGCGCCGGCCGAGGCCTGCCGACCCGCGGCCGCAAAACCGGCACCAGTCATGGAAAAGCTCATGCCGATCTTGACCACCTCTTGCGCCGCCGCAGCACTCGCGCTCAGCGCGATCGTGGCGGCTGCCGCGATTGCAATCGTGAATGGTCTGCGTCGCATATCGTCCTCCAGCGTGGTGACGCTCGGCCCTCCAGCTATGTCTAGCACACGGGGCGATGCCCGACGACCACGAGGGCGCGCGCGGGCAACTCACAGCAAGCCGAGTTCTCTGAGCTCGCGCCGTAGCGCCTCCGGCATTTTTTTGGCGCCCGGCGCGACGCGGTCGAGATCGCGCGGCGCGGCTTTGGCCGCGAGATAGCGCCAGCCCTGGAACGCACGCCACGGGCGCGGCTCGACCAGCACCACCTTGGGCTCCAGCACCAGATGACAGCGCCCCACCCCCTCCTTGTCGACGAAGGGGCGCACATCGAGGATCCGCTGGCGGCACATGATCTCACCCCGGATCACCCAGTAGAGCGAGCCGCCCCCGCGCAGTTCGCCCGCGCGCTTGGGCACCATGCGTGTGCGGTGCATGTGCTCGCCCGGGAGTCCCCGTTTCCTGCGCTCCCTCACCTTCTCACGAATCCAGTCTTCGAGGTCTTTGACGGAGTCGCAGCCGACGCAAAGTTTGATCAGATGAAGTGCCACGTTCGTTCCGCAACCGAGTGTGACGAAATCATAGCGCGCCTGGCCGCCCTTACCACGCACAGGCCGCGCTTATCCTCAGAAGATGGGTTGGCTTATTGCGTGGGAGCAAGTGGCGTCGGCACCGCGCGCGCGGGAGCGGTACTCGGCGAAGGCCGCGCCTGTGCATCTGCTTGTGGCGGCCGCCGCGGCGGCATCGGCGCGGTCGATGGCGCGGGCGCAGCCGTGCCGGTCGTATCTTGCGGCTGCCGCTGGGCCGGCGGCGGCTCGGCGGTCATGATGTTGACTGGCGGGATCGAAGCTGCCGACGGGAAATAGAGACTGTTGGGCGTTCTCATCGCCGGGGTGGGTCCCGGAGAGGGCACATTGCTCGCCAGCCCGCGAGGGCCCGCGGCGGGCCAGCTGGCCGAGGCGCTCTTGAGACGAGCTTCCAACGGCCGCTCCGCGAGATTGACCTTGATCCGACTGGGATCGCGCAGCCATCCGAGAGCGCTGCACTGGTCCGGCGTGCAGCCATCGCGGGCCGCGAGCACATGCGCCACGATGCCGAAGCGATCGGCCTCGACAGCACGCCGCAGCGCGAGCAGCGCGGGATTTCCCGGCCGATCGCCAGGCTCGGCGGCGGAAGCGAGGATAGAAAGCTGCGCGGCAACATAGGAGACGGCTGCAGCGGTTGCCTCGGGGCTGGCGAATAGCGCCTTCTCGCACGCAACCTCCACCGTCTCGCCTGCGATCGGATCGAGGCATCCGAGCGCCGAGCCTGGCGCGATTGCGCGCGTCGCCAGTTCGAAGGCGCGGGTTTCGACGGCGCGCTGCTCGGCGGCACGATCGCGCCCGGCAAAATAGTCCCGCGCCCACCACGAGCCGAGGAAAGCAATGAGCAGCACAAGAACGGCGGCGGGTACGCTTCTGCCGTCGGTGGCGCCGCGAACAAGAGCAAACGCGCAAACGAGCACGATCAGCGCCGCACTGGCGGCGACCACCCATACCGGCAGCGATACTATTCCGGTCAAATCGAGGGCCGTCGCCCATTCCCCCATGCGATCGAGCATCTCGGCAGCGCTCCAGAGGCCAGTATGGCTCAGGGGAGCGCCGCTTGCCACCCTAGCTGAGGGTCGCGGAACTTCGCCCCCTAGATCGTATGGCAGCGCGTGCGCGCCGAAGCGCACATAGTGTGCCGCCTACCCCTGATTACAATGCATTTGCGCGCTCTTACGCACGCTTGAACGGCGTGCGCAAGGACGACTGCTATTTTGCTGAATGCGTTCCGGCGAAGAGCGCAGAGTCAATTCAGCGCGAATATTCGAGTTGGCTTTCCCTCGCAACGCGCTCGAACGCCTCATTGGGGTTCTTGATGCGGTACTGGTAGTCGGAGCCGTCGGAGGGAAGCAACCTCACCACCTGATAGGTGCTGTTGGCGATCATGTGGCCAATCGGACGCGACGCGAAGTAGACGGTCTCACCGATCTGAAACTTGTGTTCCTGCAACGCGATTCTCCTGACCTCGAACGAAACGGATTTGCTCTTGTCGAGCGGTGTTTCCCCCGATCGCGGCCAATATAGCAGTGAAATTGACGATTGCCTTAAAAATTCCGCCTTTCGTTCGGGATCGGTTTCACCGCCTGCTGATGAGGAAATAACACACTTAATCAATTGGTTGCAGTCCATTGTTGAATTGGAATCCCGGATGAGCGGCGACGTCATGACGGGCATGCTGGCAGGGGAAAGCGGAAAGGCCCTTTGGCGGAACTCCGCGGCGAAAGGGAAGGAGCGCCGGTCGCCGATCAGAAGCGCGCCCGCTCGGCGAGAGCCGGTGCAAACGCGCCGGGGAAACACAATGGCGCCGCGTTCATGGCCTACCGGCTCACGGCTAGGCTGGGAGACGTGAATGCGCTTGATTATCGGGATTATCCTCGGCTGCGCCCTCACAGTAGGCGGCGCCTACATCGCCGATACTGTTGCGGCCGCCACCGCGCAGCCGGTCATGGTCAATTGGGACGTGGTCGCCAAAAATCTGGACAGCGTCACCACGCTCGCGCGGGCAAGCTGGAAGAAGATTGCCGGCTGATCGCTGCAGCCGCGACGGCGCCTGCCCCAGGACGCGTCAGGCGCGGACTTCCTGGCGCTGGAACACGATATAGGCGATCACGAACAGCAGGATCGAGCCGGCCACGAGGCCGACGATCTGTGGCCACACGATCAGCACGCTTTGCAAGAGCGGAATCGGGGCGTCCGGAATAGCCCCGCGCTCGATCAAAGCGAGCCCCAGCGAGGCGAGCATCGATTGCTGCGTCGAGCGCACCGAGGGATCAAGCACGACCGCGACGATTTCGTTGAACAGCACGCTCGGGGATAACCGCGCGAATGCCTGGCGCGTGTCGAGCACGCCCAAGATATCTCCGGCGGTCGTCACCGCATCGGCGAGAGCCGGCGAGAATAGCGGCCAGAGAATAGTCAGGAACAGCCACAGCCCGAGCGCGACCAGGGCGGCCGTCGCGGCCGAGCGGAAGAGGACCGAGCACAGCAGTGCGAGCGCAAACCAGAAGCCGGCATAGGCGATCGTAACCACCAGCAGGATCAGAGCACGCGCCATTTCCTCCGCGTTGGGCGGCACGCCCAATCCGAGCAACCCAAGCCCGATCACCAGCAACCAGAGCACGATGAGACTGACCGACAAGGTAAACAGCCCGGCAGCGAATTTGCCGAACAGGAGCGCGTCCCGATAGATCGGCTGCGCCAGGATGCGCGAGAGCGTGCGCCGGTTATGCTCGCCGTTGACCGCGTCGAAACCGAGCCCGATCGCAAGCAACGGCACCAGAAACGACAGCAGCGCTACGAGCGGCAACGGCCCGCCGCGGGTGAACAAGCGCAAGAACAGGAACGGGTCTTCCGCCGTGATTTCCTTGATCTGATCGATGGCGCCACGCACCACGGCGATCGCGGTCGCCGTCACCAGCACGACCAGCACCACGACGAGGATGCTGGTGAAATGATCGGCGATCTCCTTCAGTGTCACGACCCCGAAGCCGTGCAGGGCCGAGCCTTCACGCCGCATGGAGCTCTCCTTCGTGGGTCTGGAAGTAGCGCGTGTAGATCGCTTCGAGACTCGGCTCCTCCACCGACAAGCGCAGCAGCCGCCCACCGGCCGCGACCACCGCCGACGCCGCTTCCGGCCGAACGTCGTGATCGGCCAGAAGTAAAAACCGGTTCGCTCCAGCCGGCTCGACCCTTTGCACCCCGGGGATCGCGGCGATGCGTTCTGCGAGCCCCTGCCCTTGCGCTTCCACCTCGACGCGGAAGCCGCCGCCCAAAACCTGCCGTCCCAGTTCGGGCACGGTGCCGATGAGCACGATATTTCCCTGACTGAACAGGGCGACCCGATCGCAAACGCTCTGTACACGCTCGAGCAGGTGCGACGACAACAGCACGCTCACCCCGTGGTTCTTGAGATCGCGAATAATGTTGAGCAAGTCGGCCGTGGCTTGTGGGTCAAGACCGGAGGTCGGTTCGTCGAGAATGGCGATCTGCGCCTCTTTCATCAGGATTTCGGCGAGCCCGAGCCGCTGGCGCATGCCGCGCGAGAAGGTGCCCACTCGGTTGTTTGCCACCTCGCCGAGCCCCACATGGCCGAGCGACGACTTGATCCTCTCCTCGCGCTCGGAGCGTTCGAACCCCATCAGCCGCGCGGTATAGCGCAAGTTCTCCGCAGCCGTCAGATTGTCGTAAAAGCCGATCTGGTCGGGCAGGTAGCCCACCTGACGTTTCACCGCGAGCGGCTCGCGCACCGGATCGCGGTCGAGCACGCGGGCCTGCCCGTCCGAAATTTCGCTCAGCCCCAGCAGCATCAAAATGGTGGTGGTCTTGCCGGCGCCGTTCGGCCCGAGCAGCCCGAAAATCTCCCCGCGCGCCACCGAGAACGAAATGCCGTTGACGACGGCTACTCCGTTGTAGCGCTTGGTGAGATTCTTCACCTCGATGACGTTCATCGCCGTCCGAACCACACCACCGAGCCAATCATGACCAGGAGCGCACCGCCGATGAGGGCGAGTCCGACGATGCCCCATATGGTGGAGGTCGTGACCGCAACACGGAAAGTCTGCGATGCCGATTCACCACGCGCGCTGGCGCGCACGGTTGTGACATAATCGCCGGCCACGGCCTTGGCGGCCGGCGTGACGAGAGCCTGCACCTCCTTGGTTTCGTTGGGGGCGATGCGGTCGACAGCCTTGGGCTCGAAGCTCACCTTCCAGCCCGTGGGAGCCGAGCCCGACAGCTCGATCTGCTCGGCCGGCGCGGTACCCGAATTGCTCAGGATCACTGGGATAGATGCCTCCTGACCCGCGGAAGCCTTGGCGCTGAGGACACCCTCCCGGCCGGCAATATCGATTTTCGGCTGACCGGTAATGTCGAGGGCGAGGTCCGACGTTGCGGTCGCGTCATCGGCCGATACTTTCGCCATCACCTTATACTTGCCCGCCGCGATCGTGTTCGGCGGCCTTACCTTGAGCTTCACGTCCTTCGATTGGCCCGGATCGAGCGGAAGGGCGTTGAGTTCCTGACTGCCGTATTGCTCGGTGTAAGTGGCATCGAAGTTCTGTGGTGCCTGCGCGGACAAGCTCACCAGCACTTTCTTCGGGCTGTCGTTCTTGATCGCAAGCTGGAACTCGAAGCTCGACTTCGACGTGCCGCGCAGTTCGGGAAGCTGAGGGTTGAGCGTAAGCTTGGCGGGCAGATCCGTCGCCAGTTTCACCTCGATGGGCAGGCTTGCCTCCGCCGTCGAGCCGCGCGCGCTCACGGTCAAATTCGTGGTGCCGATGGGGGCATCCTTGGGCACGTCGAGGCGTAGCTCGAGCGGCACGTTAGCATTGGTCGCCGGCAGTGCCGCCGCCACAGGTTGGCCGCCACCGATCAGCGTTACCGTCCAGCCCGCCGGAACGCCGGCAACCGAGAGCGCCAGCCGCTCCGGCGGAAGCCCATAGTTCTGCAGCTTCAAATTGATCGATGAGGTGGTCCCCGGACGCAAAGTCACCGCGGGGTAATCGGTGAGAAGGAATAGGCCTTTGACGTCGTTCTTGGCTTCTTCCGCGATCGCCGCGGTGCAGAAGGCGGCGCAAAGCACAACCGAAAACAAGGCGACAAGACGATATCGCATGGTCGCAACTCCAGGCGGTGAGGCAGACAGTCCCGCTGTTTAGATGACCCTTTCGGCGAAACCGAAAGGCGCTATAGAATGGGCGTGTTTTTCTTTCTTCCCCGGGCCGGAATCAATACACTTGTTCGAGATTTTTTGCTGCCCCCGGCGGCGAACGCGGCCTTCATGCCCGCACGACGGTCGGCCAGTCCACCTCGTCTTCCGGCAGCACCCAGGGCTCCGCCAGCGCCGCCGCGCGCCACTCGCCCCAAGCCGGCAGCGCCATCATCGCATCCATATAGGCCTGCGCCGCTTCGCCGACCTTCACGGCGTAGGTGTGGAAGCGGGAGACCACGGGCGCGTACATGGCGTCGGCGGCGGTAAAGCCGCCGAACAGAAAGGCACCGCCGGCGCCATAGCGCGTGCGACAATCGGTCCACATCGCCTCGATACGGCGGACGTCCGCCTCGACCTCGGGCGTCAACTGCCGGGGCATCACCGGCCGCCACATGTTCATCGGCAAATGGCGGCGCAGCGGAACGAACCCCGCATGCATCTCGGCCGAAATGGCCCGGCCAAGGGCCCGCGCGCCTGGCTCGGCGGGCCAGAGGCAGGCACCAGGATATTTCTCAGCGAGGTATTCGAGGATCGCAAGCGATTCCCAGATTTGCACGTTGCCATCTGCAAGCGCCGGCACTTTCCCCACGGGTGAAACCTTGCCCACTCGCGCCTTGAAATCCTTGGCATCCAACGAAATCACCTCTTCGTCGAAAGCGATGCCCGCCACCTTCATGGCGATCCACGCACGCAGCGACCAAGAGGAGTAGTTCTTGTTGCCGATGATGAGCTTGAACCCCATCCGCCGACCTCACGCCGTCGTTGTGCGGCATCGCCCGATGGTGGCTGGGGCGCGCCAGCAGCGTCAAGCGCCAAGCAGCGCTCCCGTTCAGGCCGGCAACGCCGACCAAACCCGCTGCCCCGCGATGAACAAGCGTGTCGCCGCTACGGGTCGGAGTACTAAGGCTTTAATACGGGCGAGAGATTAGGTGATCCCCAGTATGACGGCGGTCATTGCCGCACCCAGAACGGCCACCGTCGCCGCGAGCACCGTCACGGCGGCGCGAAGCCAGCCCAGCAGGCGCTCCCGGCGTCCGCGTGCGACCGCCGCGTGCGGCAGGGCCGCAGGGATTGCTGGTCGCATCTCGATCGGCATCGTCAATACTCCTTGCCCGGAAATCAAGACCAGCGGCGAGCACAGCGGTTGCAAAAAGCCGCAGTAACAAAGTCGTGTCGGGCCATGCGCGCATTTTGCCCGCGAGCGATGAACACCGGGTAAATTGAGCACTTCCCGCAGTGAGGATTTTTTTCAGCCGCCCTCCGGTATCGGTGCCGGAAAGAGTTCCGAAGTGCGTCCCGTGAGCCAATAGACCGCAAGGCCGACCCATTCGCGCACAGCGGTGTCGCTTCGGCGCAGCCCATCGCCCAAGGTCGCAAACGGACGCAGTACGTCCTTGGGTCCACGCGTGCGCCAATCGACCGGGTAGGGTTCGACTGGAAAGCCGACTTTGCGGAACACGCCGACGGCCCGCGGCAAATGATGGGCTGACGTCACCAACAGCCAGCGCTCACCAGACTTAGGCTGGGCGATGGCCTTGGAGAAAACCGCATTCTCGACCGTGTTGCGCGATCGATCCTCCAATAGGATTCGTGCGCGCGCGATTCCGAGATCTTGGAGCAGGCGCAGGGCGAGTAGCGCCTCTGCGCCCTCATCGTAGATCAGCGCGGCACTGCCGCCCGACAGCAGAATGCGCGCATCGGGGTAGCGCCGCGCCAACTCGGCCGCGACGGTCAGCCGTTCGGCCGCCTCGTTGAGCGCCACCTCGTCGCGGGCGGCCGAAACGTCCGGCGAGATGGCGCCGCCAAGCACGATAATGCCGTCCGGGGCGCCGCGTGCCGCGTCCCACGGGGGGAAGCGCTCCTCAAGCGGTATAATCAACGCATTGCCGATGGGCGAAAGGCCGAGCACTGCGAGGACGGTCAGACTTGCGAAGGCGAGCGCCCGGCCTGTCCGCGCAAAGCGCGTCGGCAGCAGCAAGAGCCCGAGAACACCGATCGAAATGACGAGGTTGGATGGGATGGCGAAGAAACCGAGAACTTTGGAAAGGGGGAAAAACATCGGCGCGGCCGCGGGCGTGTCAGAGCGCGTCTGCAGGCAAGGAACACATTCTCGGGCGCTGATTTACGAGCGCCGCGCGCGAGGCTTGCCCGCCGGTCACGTCTTCTTCCAAGCGGCGTAGCGGGCCTTGGTCTCTTCGTTCATGGGATAAAGACCGGGAAGCTTGGCCCCACGCTCGACCTCGGCGACGATGAAGCTTTCCATCCGCTCATGCTCGGCGCCCTCATCGGCGACGAACGCGACGAGGTCCTGCGGGATCACCACGGCCCCGTCCCCGTCGCAGACGATGACGTCACCTGGAAACACAGCGCAGCCGCCGCAGCCGATCGGCTCCTGCCAGCCGACGAAGGTGAGGCCATTGACCGAAGCCGGCGCGGCGGTCCCGGCACACCAGACCGGTAGCTTGGAGGCAAGAACACCCGCCTTGTCGCGCACGACACCGTCAGTCACCAGCGCCGCCACCTTCCGCTTCGCCATGCGCATGGTCAGGATATCCCCGAAAATGCCGGCCGAGGTGACGCCCGTCGCGTCGGCCACTGCGATGCAACCTTCCGGCATTGCTTCGATGGCGCCGCGCGTTGAAACCGGCTTCGCCCAGCTTTCCGGGGTGGCGAGGTCCTCGCGCACCGGCACGAATCGGAGCGTGAAGGCGGGACCCACGACGCGAGCGCCGCCGGAAACGAGCGGCCGGGGCCCGTTCATCCAGCAGCGCCGGATTCCTTTTTTCAGGAGCATGGTGGTGATGGTCGCTGTGGTGATCGCCCGCAGCGTGTCGTAGAGAGCCGCGCTCATTCGCACACCTCTTGCCAGAACCTGTACGGCCGGCGTCACGGCGACGCGAAGCCGAGGCGCTCGTCGCGTCGCCGCAGCCAGGCCACGAACGGGATCGAGAGCAGCACCATCCATGCTTTCCCGACGATCTGGCCCAGCAGGAAGTCGAGCGAGCCGAAAGCGAGCCACAGAAACACGACCGAGTCGACGACAAGCCCGACCACGCTCGACGCCACGACGGCAACGATCAACCCGCGCCGCACGAGCGGCGTGTAGACTGCGAGATCGGCGAATTCCGACAGCAGGAATGCGGCCGCCGAGGCAATAACGAGCGCCGGCGGCGCCAGCGCCGCCGAAAGGATGGCACCGACGAGAATGGCGAGCGAAGACGCGGCAGCGCCGAGGCGGCGCTGGACCAAGTCGCGCAGAACGAGCGCAGCACCGGCCATGATCACGCCCGAGGGCGCCATCAGCCCCGGCGCCACCGGAACGAGGCAAGGTCCCGCCGGCTGGCATACCGTGCCGGCATGCCCGATCAGCCAGTTCGCCGCCGGAATGGTGAGCGCGAACAGAGCGACGAACACGATGCCCTCGTCGCGACGTCGCGTCTCGCTCCTCGTCATCGCATTGACATCCACTTGGCGAATCCCTCTGCGCGCAACCGGCAGGCCGGGCATATCCCGCAACCGTAGCCCCAGTCATGCCGCTGCGAACGATCGCCGAGATAGCAGGTGTGGGTGTCTTCGACCAGCACGTCGAGAAACGCGTCTCCACCGATCTCGTGCGCCAACGCGAACGTCGCGGCCTTGTCGATCCACATCAAGGGGGTGTGAATCACGAAACGGCGTTCCATCCCCAGATTGAGCGCCAGCTGCATGCATTTGATCGTGTCGTCGCGACAATCCGGATAACCGGAGAAGTCGGTCTCACACATGCCCGCGACCAGATGCTTCACTCCCCGCCGATAGGCGAGCGCACCCGCGAAGGCGAGGAAAATGAGATTACGGCCGGGAACGAAGGTCGTCGGCAGCCCACTCGCGCCCGCCTCGATGGCGACCTCGCGCGTGAGCGCGGTATCGGAAATCGCCGCGAGCGCGCCCAGCTCGAGCACGTGATCCTGGCCGAGTTTTTCGGCCCATATCGGCTTGAGCTCCGCCATACGCTCGCGCACGCGCCGGCGCGCCTCGAGCTCGGCCCGATGGCGTTGCTCGTAATCAAAGCCCAGCGTCTCGACGCGAGCAAAGCGCTCGAGCGCCCAGGCCAAGCAGACCGTCGAGTCCTGCCCGCCGGAAAACAAAACAAGCGCGCTGGTGGGATCGATTGAGTTCACGAGCACAACTCCCACGCTGCGAATGGGGAACAGCGAGTGGCGCATAGCGCGCAACTCGAGCTCGTCATCCGCTATTCGCTAACGGCTGTTCGCAATTTGGTGGCGCGCTCGCTATTCGCCGCTCGCTCTTTTACTCGGCTCGTAGCCGAGCTTGCGCGCAAGCGTTGCCAGCTCGCAGCCCTCACAGTAGCGGCGATCCTTAAAGTCGATCCAATTATGCGCATAGATGTTCTCGGCGGGGATGCCGTAGCGCTCCTGTAAGAAGCGCACCAGTATCAGCCACGCTTGCATCTGCTCGCGCGTTGGCGGCTTGGCGACGTCCGGGTAATTGCCGACGAATTCCACCCCGATCGAATTGGTTTTGATCACCCTGCGATAGGTCTTTGCATTATCGATATACTTGTTGTCGTTTCGATTGGCACCGTCGCCGTGGGTTGGGATCGCGTTCTCGGCCGTCGACCAATACACGGTGCCATCGGTTTCCACCCACACCATCACGCCTCGCTTGGTGGGATTTTTTGTCTGCGCCACGATGATGTTCTGCCATTTGACGGCATCGCCGGGCAATCCGAGCGGATGGAGATAGACGATCGTGAGCCCCGGAATTTGTGGCTCGCCGGGCTGCTTGGCGAGCTCGCGAAAATTTTCCGGAAGCTCGGCGTCATAGGCGACGGCAGCGCTGCCGCTTTCCGCTCGCTCCGCCGGCACGGCGTCCGGCCGCGGTCGCGGCAGCGCAGTCTCTTCGCGCGCTAAAGCGCGAATGGGCTTGGTCTGCTCGGCCCACGCCGAATTCGTCAGCGCATAATGTGCGATGGAGAGCGCGAGCACGGCAACGGGCGCCACGCATGCCGCGCCTCGAGTAAGCAGCGGTCTTATTGCTAGTCCCATTGCGGTGACCCGGAATAGGCGTAATCGACGATGCGTCCGTCACGGCGCGCGAGTCGCGCGATCTCCGTCATTTCCGGCTCGGAAAGCTCGAAATCGAAAATGGCGAGATTTTCCGAGAGCCGCTCGAGGCGGCTGGTGCGCGGGATGACCGCGATGCCGCGCTGCACCAGGAAGCGCAGGCTCACCTGCACCGCGCTCTTGCCATGCGCCTTGCCGATGCGCGCAAGCATTTTGTGCCCGCTGACGCCGCCTCGGGCCACCGGACTATAAGCCATGACGGCCATGCGGTCGCGCCGGCAGGCCGCGATCACCTTCGACTGGTCAATGAAGGGATGTACCTCGATCTGGTTGCAGACGAGCGGCTCGGTTGCAAGCTTCACGGCCTCTTCGATGAGCACAACGGTAAAGTTCGATATCCCGATGTGGCGAGCCAGACCCACGCGCTTGACCTTGCACAAGGCGCCGAGCGTATCGCGCAGTGGAATCTGTGGGTTTGGCCAATGCAGCAGGAGCAGGTCGACTTGGCTAAGCCGCAATCGCGCCAAGCTCTGCTGCGCGGAACGCTCGAGATCGCGCGGAGCAAAATGCGACGGCCAGACCTTGGTGGTGACGAAGATCTCGTCACGTCCGATGCCGGCGGCGCGTAGTCCCTCTCCCACCTCGCGTTCGTTGTCGTAAAGCTCGGCGGTATCGATGTGGCGATAACCCAGCCGCAGCGCCTCCTCGACGACCCGCGCACAGGCACGCCCGCGCAGCTCCCAGGTGCCGAGCCCAACAAGTGGAATGCGGGCGCCGTGCGCCTCAACGACGTGGGCCGTTATTGACATCATCATCTCACTTCCGCGCGCATCCCCGGCTTCGTCCACCGATTGTGCCGGCGGGGCGCTCACTGGCTGGGCATTCAGAGCTGAACTTGCATCAGCTACACGACTTTGCGCGCGCCCCTGCCCCAAGATTAGAACGATTCAATGTTACAACACTTGCGCCGTGGCCCGCGAAGCCTTTCATATCACCTGAGGCTTGGCGAACGGCAAAGAGGATGCGCGGACAGGGACTGGCGATCGTGCTGGCGGCACTCGGCATGGCGAGCGTGCATGCCGTCGCTCAGGAGCTCAACCTCGCCATCCGCAACCACAGGTTCGAGCCGCAGGAAATCCGCGTGCCCGCGGGCAAACGGGTATCGATCTACGTCACCAACGAGGACGCGAGCGCGGAGGAATTCGAGAGCCCGTCGCTCAAGGTTGAGAAGGTCATTCCCGGCAAGTCGAAAGGGGTCGTGCGCATCGGACCGCTGACACCCGGACGTTACGAATTCTTCGGCGATTTCCACGCCGACACGGCCAAGGGCGTCGTCATCGCGGAATAACGGCATGTTCGGCGCGCTCATCATCGTATTCCGCGAAGTGATCGAAGCCGGCCTGATCATCGGCATCGTGCTTGCCGCGACGCGTGGCGTCAGCGGCCGGGGGCGATGGGTGGCGACCGGGGTACTCGCGGGCACGCTTGGGGCTGGCGTCGTCGCGCTGTTCGCAGAGGCCATCGCCAATGCGTTCGAGGGCTCGGGTCAGGAGCTCCTCAATGCAGGCGTGCTCGGCATCGCCGTGGTGATGCTGATGTGGCACGCTGCGTGGATGGCGCGCCATGGGCGTGAGATGGCGGCCGAGATGGCAGCAGTCGGCGCGGCGGTGACCGCGGGCAAGCGGCCGATGACCGCGCTGGCGGCGGTCGTCGGACTTGCCGTGTTGCGCGAGGGCGCCGAAGTCGTGCTGTTCCTCTATGGCATCCTCGCCGGCGGCACCTCGAGCTCTTCACTGTTCGTGGGCGCCGCGCTCGGGCTCGCCGCCGGCGCGGCGCTGACAGCCTTGACGTATTATGGGCTCGTCAGCATTCCCGCACGCCACATTTTCACCGTGACGGCCGTGCTCGTCGCCTTGCTGGCCGCGGGCATGGCCGCGCAAGCGGTGCAGTACCTCGACGCCGCCGGCGTGATCAATGTGCTGGGCGCACAATTGTGGGACAGTTCGCCCTGGCTGCCGCAGGACGGAATCGTCGGGCGCATGCTGCATGCGCTCATCGGTTATACCGACCGACCGACCGAACTGCAGCTCATCGCTTATCTTGCGACGCTTGCGGCCATGACCGCGCTCACGTGGCTCTCCACGCCCGCTCATGCGGCGCACGCGCGCACCGTATAGCCCGCACCTAGCGCGCCGCCCGCGATTGCCTTCACTGCGCTTTTGCGGCGCCGAGAATTGCGAACGCCACGTCCGGAGCCTGCTCGATCACCTTGAGCAGGGCGCGGGCAGGTCCGCGCGGCGAGCGTTTGCCCTGCTCCCAATTGCGCACCGTCTCGAGCGGCACTCCGATGCGTGCGGCGAACTGCGCCTGGGTGAGCTTGGTGCGTGCGCGCACGCCGCGAGCATAGGTAGCGTCCGCCCGCGCCCCTCGCGCCGCCCTCGCCGCCGCAACCCACCCGCCCGGCGGACGGCCATAGCGCATTTGCTGGGCGATCTCCGCGAGCGGACTCGGCAGGGCTCCTTCGCTGCCATCCGGCAGAATCTCGACGATTCGGCCGTCGGCCTTCAGTCTCAGCCGCATCATAGCGGCCACAGGCCTATGTGATTCCCGTCGTTTGGCCAAGAGCTCAGATAACTTACTCGCGCGTGTAGGATATCGATCTCTGACCTAGTCGTGCAATGAACCCTCGGTCATTGGCCGACCAGTAGACGCGCGGGACGCGACGCAGGCTTTCGTTCGTTGGCGCGAGGGAACGGGAGGCGGAGGCGCTCGCATCATTTGAGACCGAACCACAACGTGGCGATGCCGAGGAATGAAAAGAACCCGACCACATCGGTCACAGTCGTCACGAAGACGCCCGAGGAGATCGCGGGGTCGGCGCGGAAATAACTGAGGACGAGCGGCACGAGGATCCCGCCGAGCGCGGCCGCTAAAAGATTGGAGATCATCGCCAGCCCGATCACCAGACCGAGATCGGGTATCCTGAACCAAGCCGCCGCAGCGACGCCGGCGATCACAGCGAACGCGAGACCGTTCACGAACCCCACAAGCACCTCGCGCAGGATGATGCGCGCGGCGTTCGCGTTCGACAATTCGCGCCTGGCAAGAGCACGTACCGCCACTGTCATGGTCTGGGTCGCAGCGTTGCCACCCTGACTGGCAACAATCGGCGCGAGCACCGCGAGGGCCACCATTTTCTGCAGTTGGCCCTCGAATAGGCCCAAGACGGAGGAAGCCAAAAACGCCGTGGCGAGGTTGACCAGCAGCCAATTGAACCGCCCCCGCGCGATGGAGAATACCGGGTCGGAAAGCTCCTCCTCGCGCCCAACACCGCCCAAGGCTCTGATGTCTTCTTCAGCCTCTTCCTCAATCACGTCGACGATGTCGTCGAAAGTGATCACGCCCACCAGCCGATCGTTTGCATCAACCACAGGCGCGGAAACAAGGTCGTAGCGCTCGAACAGCCGCGCGACGTCCTCCTGATCGTCGCTGACCCGCACGGCATGCAATTCCTCGTCGATCAGCTCCGCGATCGGCACCGGCCGCTTGGTCCGCAAGAGCCGGTCCAGCGCTACCGTGCCGCGTAGTCGGCCAGCCGAATCGGCGGCATAGAGCTCCCAAAACCGATCGGGCAAATCGGGCGTCTCGCGCAGATAATCGATCGTGCGCCCGACCGTCCATGCCGGCGGCACGGCGATGAACTCCGTCTGCATGCGCCGGCCGGCGGAATTTTCCGGATAGAGCAAGCTGCGCGCCAGCGCCACGCGCTCGGCTGACGGGAGTCGCTCGAGAATTTCGGCCTGCTTCTCGTTCGGCAGGTCCGCAAGAATTGCGACTGCATCGTCCGACTCGAGTTCCCGCACGCCTTCTGCCACCGTCTCGGCCGGCAATTCTTCCAGGATGCCCGCACGGACAGCGGTATCGACCTCGGTGAGCGCGGAAAAATCGAAGTCGTGTCCCATCAGGCTGACGAGACGAGGCCGCAGCTCTGGATCCAGTGCTTGGACGAGATCACCGAGGTCGGCCTCGTGCAGATCGCCCAGCAATGCATGCAACGCCGCGGCGTCAGCCGTGGCGATTGCTTGCGCTACGCGCTCGACAAATTCCCCTCGCAGCGCGCCATCGTCATCGCGCAGCGCGGCGGGAGGCGCAGCCGCCGTAACTTTTTCCTCGAGCATGCCGTGGCCTGACTCAACTAAAGCAAGCGTTGGGCTTCTACGCTCCGTGTCCTAAGCTGGCAATCACGAACGAGAGCCCCGCAGCGCAATGGTCGACGCCCCTCAGCGCCACAGTCTGCGGCCCGTGCGATCGTCACGAGAATGGGCCGCCTATCACGCCATCCGGCGCGACGCGATCTTCGCCGCCTTGCTGCCGAACCAAGCTTATGACGAACACGACCCGGACGAGTTCGCGCCCGGCCATTTTCCGCACCTGCTACTGTGCGACGGGCAAGTGCTGGGCGCAGTGCGAATCGATCTCATTGGCGAGAGGGCGACAGGCCTTCGTCTCATCGGCATCCGGCCCGATGTCCAGCGGCAAGGCCATGGCCGCGCCCTGCTCAAACTTGCGGAAGAAGCGGCGCGTGCTCTCGGCAGAACCGAGATCGCCATCAACGCGCACCCAACCTCGCTCGACTTCTACCTCGCCAATGGCTACCGCGAGGGCGAATGGGCCGACCGTGGCCCAGTCCCGTCGGGGCTCATACGGGTGGGAAAACGCTTGCCGTGACAAAACATCGCGCAGATCGGCACGTGCGGCGGTGCCCGTTCCAGCAGCGTGTGTTGAAACCGTCACAGAGGCCTTAAATCGCTCCCCATGGACGCCATTAAGGGGCCATTAAATTGCCTCCCCCTACTGTTCCGGTAGAGTGAGGGCGAGACTCACCACCGGGCCGTGCGTCCTTTCAGAGTTGGTCCAATCGGGGTAGGAAACGGGGCCATGCGCCGCACCGTTGCCGTATACATTCTGCTCGCCTCATTCCTGGGCATGGGGACTGCCGGCGCTGCCGAATGCCCTCCCGATGCGCTCGGGGTCAGCCGCACGATCGTGGTCGACCCCGATGAGCACCTGCGCGTCGGCAGCTTTCAATATCCCGAATCCCTGCCGCTCATGGACCACGAAGTCGTACTGACCTTCGACGATGGTCCTTTGCCGCCCTACACCAACCGGATTCTCGACACGCTCGCCTCCGAGTGCGTCAAGGCGACCTTCTTCATGGTTGGTCGCATGGTGCAGGGCTATCCCGCGGTCGTTCGGCGCGTCTACAACGAAGGCCACACGATCGCCAACCACAGCCAGACCCACCCGTTCACCTTCCACAAGATGACGGTAGAGCACGCCGCGCAGGAGATCGAGGGCGGTTTTGCCTCGCTCAATTCCGCGCTCGGCGATCCCAAAGCGGTTGCTCCGTTCTTCCGCTTTCCGGGCCTGCTGCGCCAGGATTCGGTGGAACGCTACCTCGCCGCGCACCACGACATGGCGTGGAGCGTGGACTTCGTTGCGGACGACTGGACTCACATCCGCAGCGAGGAGGTGGCGCGCCGCGCCATCAGCCGCGTCGCAGCCCGCGGCAAGGGCATCTTGCTGCTGCACGATATCCAGCCCGCCACCGCACTCGCGCTTCCCACAATTCTCAAGGAGCTCAAGGCCCGCGGCTTCAAGATCGTGCACGTGGTGCCGTCGACGCCTGATCGGCCGAAGACCGTCGCCGAGCCCGAGCTGTGGGCGACGCGCCGTGCGCCCGAGCCGAAAATGTGGCCGCGCATGCTGCCGGTGGGCACGGAAAGCCCGCAGCCGGCTCTTGCCGCGCCGAGCCCTGCAAGCTTTGGTATCGAGTCCTTCGGTTCCGGCGCCAGATTGGCGATGGCCCAGACATTCGACCGAGCGGGCGCGGCACCCGCATGGCCGGAGCAAGTTGCCTTTGCCGTGCCGCCCGAGACGGATGTGTTGCCCATCCCCGGCGCGCACATTTTCAAGTACTCCCGCGTGTTCCGATTGGAGAGCCCGGAAAAGCCCAAGGTCGCCGCCAAGAAAGCGACAGTGCGCACGGGAGCGCGGCCGCGCGCGCCGGCATACGGCGCCTGGTTCGGAGCATCGCCGGCCCCGACGAGAAGTCCGCGCACGGTCGGACACCAGCTCACGGTCGCACGGCCGCCGGCCAACGCGGCAGCGCCCCAACTGCGCTGACCCGCGCCGGCCGCCGTCATGCACAGGCGCCGCGCATCAAGCGCCGCGTCTTGAAGCGGCAAATCCCGCAAGCAGCAGCCGGCGCAAACCGAGGCGGCGCGCGATTCGCATCCTGCATACCCCCTCCCCAGCCCTCCCCCGTAAACGGGGGAGGGAGCAGACCGAGCTTCCCGCGCGCGCTGAAGGCGCGCGACGTCGCAGCTCGGCGCTGAACCGCATTCGCCATTCCTATTCACTTGTCAAACAGCACGCGTTTCTTCGTTCCCGCGGCGCGTTTTTTGCGCCCGGGTTTTGCTTTGTCGCTTCGCTTCCCCCGATCGAGGGGTGGCGGAGCGCCGAGAGTCGTCGGGTGCTTGCGAGGCACCCGTGGGCCTGCACTTGACGCGGCAGGCCAGGCGCCTTGCGAGGCGCCTTGCGTCCCATAACGCGGGACGCCCGCCTCCCGGCGCTC
>WNFL01016734.1_pt1 | contig 41524 bp, 37 predicted proteins | sample 5400361 | NCBI WGS metagenome assembly WNFL01 (sample SAMN13153351, study PRJNA577476) | soil metagenome | isolation source: 40 cm soil on Douglas fir-dominated hillslope | place: USA:California | collected 2013-09-17 | reverse complement strand
GGAGGCTCATCATACCCAACATTCTCAATTACTCGTCACGGTATAACCTTCTCACTCTACTCACTGCCGTAGGCAGTGGTTTTACAAAGATAATAAAAAGAGAGCCGCCCTCATTGAACTTCGGACGGCTCTCTTTCACTTCAGGTAAAACTTTACGCCTTGGCTTTCTCTTTCACATAATCGAGCCATTCGGCTGAGCGCTTGCCCCCGCCGCGCGCGGTCTCGAAGAACGATTTCTGGATGGAACGTGTGATCGGGCCCATTTTGCCGCTGCCGATCGTGCGGAAGTCGATTTCGCGCACGGCCACGCACTCGGCGGCCGTACCGGTCAGGAAGATTTCGTCGGCGATGTAGAGCTGGTCGCGCGAGATGGGTTCCTCGATGACTTCGTAGCCCAGGTCGCGGGCCAGGGTGATGACCGAGTCGCGCGTGATGCCTTCCAGGATGGTGGCGCGCTGCGAGGTGTAGATCTTGCCAGCGCGGATCATGAACAGGTTCTCGCCCGAGCATTCCGCCAGCAAGCCAGACGGGTCGAGCATGATGGCCTCGTCGAAGCCGGCGCGCAGGGCCATGGTCTTGGCCAGCACCGAGTTGGGATAATTGCCGGTAATTTTCGCCTTGGTCATCGTCACGTTCGGATGATGGCGGGTATACGAGGAAACCATCATGCGCACGCCCTGCTCGATCGAGTCTTCGCCCAGGTAGGCGCCCCACTCCCAGGTTGCGATCCCGACCGACGGCTTCGAGGCATCCAGGTTGAGGCCCAGCGGCCCGTTGGCCATGTAGACCAGCGGACGGATGTAGCACTGCGCAAACTCGTTCGCCAGGATGGTCTCATGCACGGCCTCGCGCAACTGCTCGAGCGTGTAAGGAAAATCGAGCACGCCCAGGATATGGGTCGAGTCGATCAGACGCTCGAGGTGCTCGCGCAGGCGGAAGACTCCCGGCCCGCTGGGCGTAGCATAACAGCGGATGCCTTCAAAGGCGCCCATGCCGTAATGCAGCCCGGGGGTCAGGAAGTGGACGGTTGCCTTTTCAAACTCGACCAGCTTGCCGTCCATCCAGATGTACTTCGATTCCATTCCCATAAGATTGTTCCTCCTTGATGAATTTTGACTCTCTCGTTTCGAGCGGAATTTCTCCACAGATTACGCGGATTTTCGCAGATTTTTTGGGTTTATTTCTATGTAATCTGTGCAATCTGTGGATAGATTTTCGTTTTTTTACAGACGGGCGATGATCTCATCGGCCATCTGCTGTGTACTCAGTTTTCCGCCAATATCGGCGGTGCGGCAGCCGGCGCTAATCGTCTCGTCGACCGCTTTTTCGATGGACCCGGCCTCGGCCTCCAGCCCGAGCGAGTGGCGCAGGAGCATGGCCGAAGAAAGGATCGTGCCGGTCGGGTTGGCGATGCCTTTCCCGGCGATATCCGGGGCCGAGCCATGGATCGGCTCATACAGCCCGGGGCCGCCGTCGCCTAAACTGGCCGAGGGCAGCATGCCCATCGAGCCTGCCAGGACGGAGGCCTCGTCGGTCAGGATATCGCCGAACATGTTCTCGGTCACGAGCACGTCCATCGCGGCGGGGCCGGTGATCAGGCGCATCGAAGCCGTATCGACGAGGACATGCTCCAGGGTAATATCCGGGTTCTGCGCGCCGATCTCGCTGGCGATCTGGCGCCACAGGCGGGACGATTCCAGCACATTAGCTTTATCGACCGAACTGACCTTCTTCTTGCGGCCTTTGGCCAGCTTGAAAGCCAGTTCCACCACCCGGCGGATTTCGTAGTCGAAATATTCGAGCGTATCGACGGCGCGCTCGTGTCCATCCTTGGTGTCGCGTCCTTTCGGCTGGCCGAAATACAGGCCGCCGGTCAGTTCACGGATGACGAGGATATCGACACCCTGAAGCTTCTCCGGTTTGAGCGGCGACGAATCGATCAGCGCCGGGTGGACGCGTACCGGGCGCAGGTTGGCGAACACGCCCAATCCTTTGCGCAGGGCCAGCAGCCCCTGCTCCGGGCGGACTTTGGCCTTGGGGTCGTCCCATTTCGGCCCGCCGACGGCGCCAAGCAGCACGGCGCTGGAAGCCTTGCAATCGGCCAGGGTTTCATCGGTGAGTGCTGTGCCGTGTTTATCGATGGAACAGCCGCCCATCAACCTTTCAGCATAAGAAAAAGAATGCCCATGTTTCCCGGCGACTTTGTCCAGCACGCGCACAGCCTGGGCCACCACTTCGGGGCCGATGCCGTCACCGGGGAGTAGAACGATGTTTGCTTGCATGAAGGCTCCTGATTAGACCGTGGACGGTGGACGGTAGACCGTAAAACAACCTTCCACGGTCTACCGTCTACTGTCGACCGTCGGGTTTTTAGGCTACCGTCAGCCCGTATTCGATCGCATCGGCCAGTGCGCGCCAGCTTGCTTCGATGATATTCGCGCTCGCGCCGACGGTTGTCCAGCGCCGGGTGCCGTTCTGCGTGTCGATCAGCACACGCGTCACGGCCGAGGTGCCGTTATCGCTGTCCAGGATGCGGACCTTGTAATCCGCCAGTTGGAACTTTTCCAGCACCGGGTAGTGCGGCGCAAGCGCCTTGCGCATGGCATTATCGAGCGCGTTGACCGGGCCATTGCCCTCAGCGACCGTGTGCAGGATTTCTTCCGAACCCGGCAGGCGCACCTTGACGGTTGCCTCGGCGAAAATACCGCGGCCGCGGCGGTGCTCCACCATGACGGTGAAATCGATCATCTCGAAGGGCGCTTTATAATGCATTTCCTGGCGTTTCATCATCAAGGCCACCGAGGCTTCGGCCGCTTCGAACGAAAAACCCTGCGATTCGAGCGTCTTGATTTCGTTCAGCACATCCTTCACATCATCGCCGCTGTCCATTTCAAGGCCGTATTCTTCGGCCTTGCTGAGCAGGTTACCGCGCCCGGAAAGTTCCGAGACGACCACGCGCATCTTGTTGCCGACTTTTTCGGGTTCGATATGCTGGTAGGCCTGCGCCGAGCGTCGCATGGCTGCCACGTGCACGCCGCCCTTGTGCGCAAAAGCCGACTTGCCGATATAGGCCAGGTGCTCGTTGGGTGTGCGGTTGGCCACTTCATCCACAAAATGCGACAGCTCATAAAGCTTGGCCAGGCCGCCATCCGGCAGGCAGCGCATACCGAACCGAACACAGGTTGGCATTGCCGCAGCGCTCGCCGTAGCCGTTGATCGTGCCCTGCACCTGGATCGCGCCCTCGCGGACCGCCACCAGCGAATTGATCACGCCACATTCGCCATCATTGTGCGTGTGGATGCCAAGCGGGTGGTCGACCGCCGCCTTGACCTCGCGCACGATCTTTTCCACCTCCCAGGGCATCGTCCCGCCGTTGGTATCGCACAGCGCCAGAGTCTCGGCGCCGCCGCGCACAGCGGCCTGCAGCGTTTCAAGCGCATAAGATGAATCGGCCTTGTAGCCGTCGAAAAAGTGCTCGGCATCATAAATGACGCGCCGGTCGTGCGAACGCAGGTAGGCAACCGACTGCTCGATGATGCGCAGGTTGTCCTCCATTGTGGTTTGCAAAACCTCAGTGACGTGCAGGGTCCAGCTTTTGCCAAAGATGGTGCAGACCGGCGTCCGGGAATCGATCAGGGCCTTGATATTGGCGTCGTCTTCCGGGCCGCCCTTGACGCGGCAGGTGGAACCAAAGGCGGCGAGTTTGGCGGTTTTCCATTCTACGTCGCGGGCGCGCTCGAAAAACTCCACGTCTTTCGGGTTCGAACCGGGCCAGCCGCCCTCGATAAAAGTCATCCCGAATTCATCCAGGCGTCTGGCAATGCGAATCTTGTCGCTGGCCGACAGGTTGAAACCTTCGCTCTGGGTGCCGTCGCGCAGGGTGGTGTCGTAGATTTGGATGAAGGTCATGATTTCCTCAACTTCAACTGACCGTAGACGGTGGACGGTAGACCGTTCTTACCGTCCGCGGTCAACGGTCTACCGTCGGTTTTCGAACGCCGCTATCTGTTTCTCAAACCCGAGTATGTAACCCAATTCGTCCACACCATTCAGCAGGCAGGCCTTGGCAAACCCATCGATCGGGAAGGTGACTTTGCGCCCGTCGGGCAGGGAAAGAGTCTGGGAGGCCAGATCCACGCTCAGTTCGGCAGCGGAAATTTCCTCGAGCATATCGAATAAATCCTGATGGGTTTTTGCATCCACGATGATCGGCAGCAGGCCGTTCTTCAGTGAATTGCTGCGGAAAATATCGGCAAAGGAGGTGCTGACGACAGCCCGGAACCCGAAACCGGTCAGCGCCCAGGGAGCGTGTTCGCGGGACGAGCCGCAACCGAAGTTGTCTCCGGCCAAAAGGATCTGGCGACCCTGTGACTCGGGCTTATTGAGCACAAAGTCCGGCTTCGGGGAACCGTCGGCATTGTAGCGCCAGTCGGCAAACAGGTGATCGCCCATGCCCATTTTGTCGGTGGCTTTCAGGAAGCGCGCCGGGATGATCTGGTCGGTATCCACGTCGCTGACGGGCAGGACGACGACCTTGGAGGTGAGGGAGGTAAATTGTGCCATGATTTTTTAGTCCTAAAAAATGGATTGGCGCGGACGTAGTCCGCCGAAAACTGCCAGTTCGTAAATACGGCAATAACAATCTACATCTTCGAAGCCAATCTCGCGCAGCCAGTCACACTGGACTTCGACGGGAGCCAGGATATTGGCTTCCTTGTCTGGTCGGTGATGGAATTCCTCGGCAATCTGTGCATAAGTCTTCGGGCCACCGGCACGGACTTCCAGCGCATAACTGCTATCGATGATGTGTTTTTCGAACAGGCGGGTTGTTTGCAGCGAAGCGGGAGCAACGTGCTCCACATTCACAAACCAACCGCCCGGCTTCAACAGGCTGAAAATCTCTGCGTAGATCCTCTTTTTGCGCGCATCCGACTGGTGGTGGATCGAATATCCCGAGACGATGGCGTCGAAGGGTGCTTCGGACTGTACACTGGCCGTCCAGGTCGGGTCGCTATAATCCGCGTTCAGGAAGGTTAACTGTGAAGCATACTGGTTCAGGTTTTTGCGCGCCTGGACCAGCATCGGCTCTGAAAAATCCATCAGCACTCCGCAGCTGGACGGGTACTGCCCGAGCACGGCCGCGCCCAGGATGCCGTCGCCGCAGCCGAGATCGAGGAAGCGCGCAACCGGCTCATCGCGCGAAGCCAGCAGCGACAGCATCATGCCGATCTGTTCGTATGCCAGCGGGATCGCGGCCCGATAGCTTAAAAACCGTTCGACGACAGGGCCCAGCTTCCACACTTCAGCAGTGATAGTTTCCATAATGACCTTTTCATCTGTCGGTTTATAATTCATTGGTATCTTATCTCAAGGAGGGCAGAGTGACAATTGTATATCAAGGCGGCGTGGCGGGAAAGATTTGCGCAAACCCAGATTGTGGCTGGAAACCGTTGAGCGAATTTTCGCAACGAAAATTGCTGGGGCTTCCAGTGAGCGATGGCTACAAATCACGTTGTAAAGACTGCGCCAATGCTCAAAGCCGCGCCGAGTATGCTGCCAAATTGGATCATTATAGGGCAACCCAACGAGCATATGTTGAAGCGCATAAGGAACATTATCGCGAATTGAAGCGGGCTCATCAACAAGCACATCCTGAAAAGTATGGCGAAGCGCTTCGTAAATATCGTGAAATACATCGCAACGAAATTAATGCAAGTGCGCGGGAGCGACGCTAGAAAGATTTGGAATACTACCGCCAGATTGGGCGTAATTCCTACGAACGTCATGCGGAAGAGCGTCGTCAATATTCACTTGAGTATTACAAACTTCATCCTGAAAAATCAGTCGAAGCAACCAACCGGCGGCGTGCCCGGAAACTTGCTGCAGGAGGCTCGCACACGGAAGATGAATGGCAATCTCTAAAAGCATTCCATGACTACAAATGCCTGTGTTGCGGCAAACGCGAACCGGCGATTCAATTGACTCGCGACCACGTTATTCCATTAACCATGGGCGGCGATGATTTCATTGACAATATTCAGCCTTTATGTGCTCGTTGTAATAGTAAAAAGAACAACAAACACATTGATTACCGTTAATGTTATGCCAACGTGGTGCGAGGATCAGTTACGACCCCGGTAATCGCGGAAGCCGCGGCAGTCACGGGGCTTGCCAAAAATGTGCGCGAGCCTTTGCCCTGGCGGCCTTCGAAGTTGCGATTGCTGGTCGAAAGCGCGTATTGACCGGGTTCCACAGTGTCTCCATTCATCGAAATACATAAACTGCAGCCAGCCTCGCGCCATTCTGCTCCCGCTTCTTTGAATATCTTATCGAGGCCTTCAACCTCGGCCTGCTTCTTGACGTCTTGCGAACCGGGCACAACCATTACCCGGGTGTGCTCGGCCACCTTGTGGCCCTTGAGGATCGATGCCGCCAGACGCAAATCGGAGATGCGCGAGTTGGTGCAGCTGCCAATAAAGACCACGTCCAATGGGTGGCCGAGCAGTGGCTGGCCGGGCTGCAAGCCCATATAACGCAGGGCCTTGTCGAGTGCGGCCTTCTGGGCAGCGTCCGTCATTTTATCGGGATCGGGAACGCGGTCGGTGATGGCCATGCCCATGCCCGGGTTGGTGCCGTAGGTGATCATGGGCGCCAGCACGGCAGCGTCCAGAGTGATACTCTTGTCGTAAGTCGCGCCTTCGTCGCTGGGCAGGGATTTCCAGCGCGCAACGGCGGCGTCCCATTCGGCGCCTTTGGGAGCGGCCTCGCGCCCGGCCAGGTATTCGAAGGTGTGGTCGTCGGGGGCGATCATACCGGCGCGCGCGCCGCCTTCGATGGACATGTTGCAGATGGTCATGCGCTGTTCCATCGTCAGGGCGCGGATGGCCGGGCCGGTATATTCGAGCACATAGCCCGTCCCGCCGCCAACGCCGATCTTGGCGATCAAGGCCAGAATGATGTCCTTGGACGAAACACCCTCAGCCAGGGAACCCTCGACGCGCACTTCATAGGTATTGGCCTTCTTCTGGAGCAGGCACTGCGTGGCGAGCACGTGTTCGACTTCGCTGGTGCCGATGCCGAAGGCCAGCGCGCCGAACGCGCCGTGCGTGGAGGTATGGCTGTCACCGCACACGATGGTCATGCCGGGCTGGGTGCGGCCCAGTTCCGGTCCAATGACGTGCACGATGCCGCGGTGGGGGCTGTCCATGCCATGCAGGGTGATGCCGAACTCGGCAGCGTTGGTCTCCATCTGCTTGATCTGGGCCGCTGCCAGCGGGTCTGCGATGGGGACGTCCAAGGGCGTGGTCGGGATGGAGTGGTCCATCGTCGCCAGGGTCTTATCGGGGCGGCGGACCTTCAAGCCACGCTGGCGCAAGCCGGTGAAGGCCTGCGGCGATGTCACTTCGTGGACGAGGTGCAAGTCTATATACAAGACTGCCGGGCTATCCGTCTGCTGGGCGACGACGTGCGAGTCCCAGATTTTTTCGAAAAGTGTTTTAGGTTGAGTCATAAGATTCAATTCACCAATCTAGGTTTCATTGTAATGGGCAATCGATTTGATCACTTTGCCGTGCTCGTCGAACAGGAACCACTCGATGGCTTTCCTGCCCAGGATTGCGTCGTAATACAGGGCAATCGTGTCGATGCTGTAGGTGGCCTGGTCCAGCTTGAAGTTCAGGTCCGGGAAGCGCGAAAGGCCTTTGGCCCAGTATTCGCGGATGTTCTGCTTGCCCTTGAGCGTGCCGGATGCCACCGACATCGAGCTGACGATCAGCGGCGAGGTCATCTCGAAGTCGTCGGAGTAGTGTTCCAGGATGCGATCCAGGTCGTGCGCGTTCCAGGCTTCGATCCACTCCTGGGCAAAATGGCTGGCAAATTCTTTTGTAATCATGGCCATCACCCAACCAGCATGACGCCTACGTCGTGCTGGGCAGATTCGTGCCCTTCGGTCTGGGCAACGATAAGTTTGTTCAGAGCAGCCAGATAGGCTTTCGCGCTGGCAACAATAATATCGGTATCCGCGCCGTGCCCGCCGAAGATACGCGCGCGTTCGACTTCGTTCTGCGCGTCCATGGTGTGCTTGCCGTCCTGCGGCTGGATGCGGACGGTGACTTCACCGAGCGCATCAATGCCTTCCGTAATGGCGTGCACTGAGAATTCGAGAAGTGTGGCAGGGCACTTGACAATCGCATCGATGGCCTTATAGACGGCGTCCACCGGGCCGGTTCCTATTTCGGCATGTACGTGGGTCTTTCCATCAGGGCCAATCAGTCGCACGGTAGCGGTGGGCAGGCCCATCGTCCCGCAAACAACCTGCAATCCATCCAGCCGGTAGATTTCACGGGGCTGGTAGAACTCGTCTGCGATCAGCGCTTCCAGGTCGGCGTCCGCAATCACCTTTTTGCGGTCAGCCAATTCTTTAAAGCGCGCAAAAGCCTTATCCATCTCCACATCATCCAACGAGTGACCCATCTCGGCCAGGCGCGTGCGCAGCGCATGCCGCCCGGAGTGTTTGCCCAGCACCAGCTTGCTCTGGTTGACGCCCACATCTTCGGGGCGCATGATCTCGTAGGTGGTCTGGTGCTTGAGCATGCCGTCCTGATGGATGCCGGCCTCGTGCGCGAAAGCGTTGGCGCCGACAATGGCCTTGTTGGGCTGGACGGCCATGCCGGTATAGTTGCTGACCTGGCGGCTGACGCGCATGATCTGCGTGGCATCGATGCCAGTCTCCAGGTTGAAGACCGGGCGGCGGGTGCGCAGGGCCATAACGACTTCTTCCAGCGAGGTGTTGCCAGCACGCTCGCCGATGCCATTGATGGTCACTTCGGCCTGGCGCGCCCCGGCCTGGATACCGGCCAGCGCATTGGCGGTGGCCATGCCCAGGTCGTCGTGGCAGTGCACCGAGACGATACACTTTTCGATGCCGGGCGTATTTTTGATAATCCCTGCAATCAACGCGCCAAACTCTTCAGGGGTGGTATACCCGACTGTGTCCGGGATGTTGAGCGTGGTGGCGCCGGCTTTGATGGCTTCTTCCAAGACAACATAGAGAAACTCAGGATCGCTGCGCCCGGCGTCCTCGGGCGAGAACTCCACGTCCTCGCACAGTGAGCGCGCATAGGTCACCATTTCCGAGACGCGCTCGATGACCTGCTCGGGGTCCATCTTGAGCTTGTACTTCATATGGATCTGGGAGGTCGCCAGAAAGGTATGGATGCGGGGTTTGGCCGCGCCTTTGACGGCTTCCCAGGCCTTGTCAATATCCACTTTGGAAGCGCGCGCCAGCCCGGCGATGATCGGGACGCGCGCATCCGCCTCGCCCGCAGGCGGGTTGCCGACTTCGATGGCAATACGCCGCACTGCTTCCAGGTCGTCGGGCGAGGAAGCCGGGAAACCGGCCTCGATGATATCCACACCCAGGCGGGCCAGCGAACGCGCCAGCTCCAGCTTTTCATCGGAGGTCATGGTTGCGCCGGGAGATTGCTCCCCATCGCGCAAGGTTGTATCGAAAATACGAACGTAGTTGTCCATAAGATAGTCTCCTTGTCGACTAGTCTTCTAGTCTACTTGTCTACTGGTCTCCTAGTCGGTCAGCCAAAGGTTTTGACGAGAAGACTAGGGGACCAGAAGACCAGGTGACGAACGGTTATTTCTTCCAATTCTCCGGCCGCAACGAACGCACTGCCGCACCGGCCTGCCACATTTCAGAGTCGTGCATTTCCTTGAGTTCCGCATCCAGCTTGGCGCGGTAATCGGGGTCGCTGTTCTTCTCGAGCACGATGCGGGTCTCTTCGCCGGTGATGACGCTGTTGTACAAATCATCGAAGACCGGCGCGACTGCGTCGCGGAAGGGACCCTTCCAGTCCAACGCGCCGCGCTGGGCGGTGGTGGAGCAGTTGGCGTACATCCAGTCCATGCCGTTCTGGCCCACCAGGCGGATGAGTGACTGGGTCAGTTCTTCGACCGTCTCGTTGAAAGCCTCCGAGGGCGAATGGCCGTGCTTGCGCAGCACGTTATACTGCGCTTCCATCACGCCCGCCAACGCGCCCATTAGCACGCCACGCTCGCCGGTCAGGTCGCTGTAGACTTCATTCTGGAAAGTGGTCTTGAACAGGTAGCCGGCGCCGATGGCAATTCCGAGCGCAATCGCGCGTTCGAGCGCATGCCCGGTGGCATCCTGGTGGATGGCGAAGCTGGCGTTGATGCCGGAGCCGTCCAGGAAGTTGGTGCGCACGCTGCGCCCGGAGCCTTTCGGCGCGACCAGGGCAACATCCACGTGCGGAGGCGGGACGACCCCGGTCTGGTCTTTATACGTAATCGAAAAGCCGTGCGAAAAATAAAGCATATCGCCCGCGTTCAGGCATTCGACGATCTTGGGCCACTGCGAACGCTGGCCGGCATCCGAAAGTAGGTACTGGATGACGGTGCCGCGCTCGGCGGCTTCCTCGACCGAGAAGAGCGTCTTGCCCGGTACCCAGCCATCGGCGATGGCCTTGTCCCAACTGGCACTGCCCTGTTTCTGCCCGATGATGACGTTGATACCGTTATCGCGCATGTTCAGCGCCTGAGCCGGGCCCTGCACGCCGTACCCGAGCACGGCCACGACTTCATCCTTAAGGACTTCACGCGCCTTATCGAGCGTGAACTCGTCGCGGGTTATGACTTCCTCTTCCGTGCCGCCAAAATTAAATTTTGCCATGATGCTGTCTCTCCTGATGAATGATTTTTTATTATTGCACGTTGGTTGAGTAGGCGGACGGTTTTTCCGCCGTACCCTGGCACCGCCCGCCAGGGCAGGCGTCGAAACCAACGCTTCCCAACTATTGCCAGTTGATGTGGTTTCGATACGCCCTTCGCAACGAACGCTCAGGGCTACTTAACCACCAATACGTTACGCCACTTCCATCGTCTCGAACACCTTGCCGTCCACGCCGATACTAATCAGCGCTTCGCTGCCGCGCGCCATGGCCACCGAGCCGGTGCGCACCATCTCGATAATACCAAGCGGCTTGAGAATCTCGACCAGCCCGTTGATCTTCTCTTCGTCGCCGGTCACCTCGATGATCAGCGAGTGGGCCGTCACATCGACCACGCGCGCGCGGAAAACATCCGCCATCTGGATCACCTCGGCGCGGTTCTCGGAGGTGGTATGGACCTTGATCAGCGCCAGGTCGCGGCTGACCGAAGGTTTCTCACACAGGTCCTCGACCTGGATGACGTTGACCAGCTTGTATAAATAGGAAGTCAGCCGTTCGATGCTGAACTCATCGCCATCCACCACGATGGTCATGCGCGACAGGCCTTCGACGTGCGTATGCCCGACAGTCAGCGATTCGATATTATAAGCGCGCCGGCGGAACAGGGAGGCGACACGGTTCAGGACGCCGGGTTTATCTTCGACCAGGATTACCAATGTATGTTTCATTTCTCAAATGTCCTTCCCCCCTCTCCACGAAGTGGAGAGGGGCCGGGGGTGAGGTAGGTTATTGATCCTGTGGAGTCTCGACCAGCACGCTCGGGCGGCGGATCATGGCGTGCAGGTCCGCGCCGGCGGGCACCATCGGGAAGACGCTGTCTTCCTGTTCCACGCGGAAATCGATCACGACCGTACCTTCGCTGGCCTGCGCTTCGCGGATGGCAGCTTCCACCTGCGAGCGCTCGGTGACGCGGATGCCTTTCAGGCCGTTGGCCTCGGCGATCTTCACAAAGTCCGGGCTCTTCATGGGCGTGGCGGCGTAGTTCTTGTCATAGAAGAACTCCTGCCACTGGCGCACCATGCCCAGGAAACCGTTGTTGATGATCATCACGTTGACCTTAATGCCTTCCTGCGCGGCCGTGCACAGTTCGCACATGGTCATCTGGAAGCCGCCATCGCCCACAATCGTCCAGACTTCCGCGTCCGGGCGGGCAAACTTCGCGCCGATGGCCGAAGGCAGGCCAAAGCCCATCGTCCCGAGACCCCCAGAGGTGATCCACTGGTTGGGCTTGCCCACGCGATAATACTGCGCGGCCCACATCTGGTGCTGGCCCACGTCAGTGGTGACAATAGCCTCACCCTTGGTGTAGCGCGAGAGGTCGTTGATCACGTGCGCGGCATACAGGTGGCCGTTATCGGGCAGGTTCTGGATGTCGCGCACGGCCAGATCGCCTTTGGCTTCGGCCAGGTGCTGCATCCATTCGCTGCGGTCGCGCGGCTCGATAAGCGGGATGATTTGGGACAGGATGCCCTTCAGGTCGCCGACCAGACCCACGTCCACCTTGACGTTTTTGTTGATCTCGGACGGGTCGATCTCGATATGGATTTTCTTGGCATGCGGCGCATAAGTCTTCAGGTTGCCGGTCACGCGGTCATCGAAGCGCATGCCGAAAGCCAGGATCAGGTCACATTCTTGGATGGCGTTATTGACCCAGGCTTCGCCGTGCATACCCATCATGCCCATGTTGAGCGGATGCGTGGCGGGCATACAGCCGATGCCAAGCAGGGTCACCGAGACGGGAATATTAGCCGTTTCAGCAAACGTAAGAAGTTCATCCATAGCGCCGCTCATCAGCACGCCGTGCCCGGCAAAGATCAGCGGGCGCTTGGATTCGTGGATCAGGTCCAGCGCCTTCTGAATGCTGGCGGGTGCGGGAGCGCGATCCGGGCGGTAGCCCTTCATGCGGATCGGGCTGTCGTCGTATTCCCAATCCTCGAGCGTGGCCTGCTGGGCATCCTTGGTGATGTCCACCAGCACCGGACCGGGACGACCCGAGCGCGCGATGTAGAAGGCTTCGCGGATGACCGGCATGATATCCTGCACGCGCGTCACCAGGTAGTTGTGCTTGGTGATCGGCAGGGTGATACCGGTCACGTCCGTCTCCTGGAAGGCATCATAGCCGATCAGCTTGCTGGAGACCTGCCCGGTGATGGCCACCAGCGGCACCGAGTCCATCTGCGCGGTGGCGATGCCGGTAACGAGATTGGTCGCGCCCGGGCCGGAGGTGGCCATGCAGACACCCACCTTGCCGCTGGCGCGCGCGTACCCATCCGCCATGTGTGAGCCGCCTTGCTCGTGACGCACGAGCACGTGGTGCACCGGATAACCGCGCATGGCATCGTAGATCGGCAGGTTGGCGCCGCCGGGGTAACCGAAGACAACCTCCACTCCTTCTTTCACGAGACATTCCCAAACAATTTGAGCGCCTGTACGTTTCATGAGTTCTCTCCTTTACTAAGTTCGACCGTGGACCGTGGACGACAGACCGCGACAACCGGCCACTAATCCGTTTTCATCCGTGAATCCGCGACAAAGTCCGTTTTGAAAATCCGTTTCTATCCGTGAATCCGCGACAAAGTCCGTTGTTAAAAATCGTTCGACATCACCGCGCCGGTATCGGCGGAGGTGACGAAATGGGCGTAACGCTTGAGCCACTTGCTCTGGATCTTGGACTTGAAAGGCGGCAGTACGTCCAGGCGGGCCTGGATCTCGGCATCCGTCATGCGTACGTTGAGCGAGCGCGCTTCCAGGTCGATGTCGATGATGTCGCCCTCGTTCAGGGCCGCGATCGGCCCACCCGCAGCCGCCTCCGGCGAGACGTGCCCGATACAGGCCCCGCGCGTGCCGCCGCTAAAGCGGCCGTCGGTGATCAGCGCGACCTTGTCGCCCAGGCCCTGGCCCATGATGGCGCTGGTCGGCGAGAGCATCTCCTGCATGCCCGGGCCGCCGCGCGGCCCCTCATAACGGACGACGACCACGTCCCCAGCCTTGACCTTCTTGGCCAGGATGCCGGTCATGCACTCTTCCATTGATTCGAAGATGACGGCCGGGCCCGAGAACTTCATCATCGGGGCGCTGACGCCGCCGGCTTTGACCACCGCGCCCTTGGGCGCCAGGTTGCCAAATAAAATGGCCAGGCCGCCGCGTTTGGAATAGGCATTCTCATAACGATGGATGACTTCTTCATCCTTGATCTCGGCACCCTTGATCGATTCCCCCAGGGTCTTGCCCGTGACGGTAATGCGGTCGAAATGCAGCATACCGGTGCCGCGCTGGATCTCATTCATGATGGCCGGGATGCCACCAGCGCGGTGCACGTCTTCCATGTGCCACTTGCCGGCCGGGGAGACTTTGCAGATGTGCGCTACCTTCTCGGCCACGGCGTTGATGCGCGACAGGGGATAATCCACGTTGGCTTCGTTGGCCAGCGCCAGGGTGTGCAAGACCGTATTGGTCGAGCCGCCCATGGCCATATCCAGCGCGAAGGCGTCGTCGATGGCCTCGACGGTGACGATGTCGCGCGGCTTGATATCCGCGGCCAGCAACTCCAATATCTGCGCGGAGGCCTTTTTTGCCAGGGCTTCGCGCTCGGGCGTCTTGGCCAGCGCGGAACCGTTATAGGGCAGCGCCAGACCGATGGCTTCCATCAGGCAGTTCATCGAGTTGGCGGTGAACATCCCGGAGCACGAACCGCAGGAGGGACAGGCAAAACGCTCGAGCGTGGTCAGGCGCGCCTGGTCGATCTTGCCGGCCGAGAAGGCGCCCACGCCCTCGAAGACCGAGATCAGGTCGATGGTTTCGCCCTCCGGAGTCTTGCCGGCCGCCATCGGCCCGCCGGAGACAAAGATGGTCGGGATATTGACGCGCATGGCGCCCAGCAGCATACCGGGGACGATCTTGTCGCAGTTTGGGATGCAGATCATGGCGTCGAAGCGGTGCGCCTCGATCATGGTCTCCACGCAGTCGGCGATCAGCTCGCGCGACGGCAGGGAATACTTCATGCCCAGGTGGCCCATGGCAATGCCGTCGTCCACGCCGATGGTGTTGAACTCGAAGGGCACCCCGCCAGCCGCACGGACAGCGTCTTTGACGATCTTGCCGAACTCGTTCAAATGGACATGGCCCGGAACAATGTCGACATAAGAATTGACAATAGCAATAAAGGGTTTGCCCATATCCTCTTCGGTGACGCCGGTGGCGCGCAACAGGGCCCGATGCGGGGCTTTCTCGTAGCCGACCTTGATCATCTCGGAACGCATGGTTGTTTTTTCTTTGAGCATAGCTCTCTCCTTTTGGCGATTGGAACTGTATTTGATTTTAGATTTTAGATGCACTTGCCTTTTATGTTTTATGTTTTATGTTTTATGTTTTATGTTTTATGTTTTATGTTTTATGTTTTATGTTTTATGTTTTATGTTTTATGTTTTTCTCTTTTACTTCTTTACTAATTTACTTATCTACTTCTCTTCGCTCTTCTCCACCTGGCAAAGAAAAAGCCACCCTTGGGTTGGGCGGCTCTTTGGTGGTTTCTGTTTACTTCTTTCCTACTCGGTAGATTTCTCTACCTGGCCTTCACCATGTCCGTCGCAACCCAAAGTTGGTTCTCAATAAGTACGAGAACCGCAAGGAGAATTACTACGACGACTAACAGGGTAAATGGATTCATAATTGGTTAATTTTCTTGATTATATGTATTTCGCGGCAGAAGTCAAGAGGGAAAATTGAAAGGTCCGGATAACCTGCGATGAAATCAGGTTAATTAAATCAAGGTGCCACCACCGGCTTGATTTCGCTCCAAGTCCGGCCGCTATTGCTGGTGTGGACGAGGGCGGTCAGGTCACCCAAGGTGACTACAGCCCAGCCAACCTGCTCGCTGGCGAAATCGAACTGAACATCCTGCCAGGGGACGGACTTGATCGTCACCCAGCTCCGACCTGCATCGACGGTTTTCTGCAACTGGTTGGGCTGGCCCGGCCCGGAAGAAACCATGCGCCAACCCACCCTACTATTGACGAAATGCTCACCGATACCCGCTTGCCAGGAGCGCCAGGTCTGCCCACCGTCTGGGCTGTGGTAGTAAAAATAATATTGTGCCCCGGGCAAGGAATCTTTCGCAGAATCGTAACCAACGCAGCGAAATGTCATATCCACAGTATGCGGCGGGACCGAGCTTATTTTCTCGATCCCACATAAACTTTCCAGGGCTAGGCTGGCTGGATAATCAGCAGGCGGAGGCAGGTCAATGCCATGCCAGCTGGCCCCCCCATCGATTGTCTCAACAGATGTCCATCGCGCCGGCCCCGGTTGAAAGCGGCCATCCACCTGACTAATCCCCAGCCAGCCGGTCTGTGCAACCACAAAAGCGATCCCATGAACACTAACTGCTGCAAGCCTGGAATTTTCGGGCATCATAACCCAAGTGATGCCACCATCCATGGTCTTGTATATTCGATAATCGGTGGAGCCCATGTTGTAGCCTGTGCTGACTTCCAGCCAACCATTTTTTTGATCCAGGAACTGCAGGGCATCCGTGTCGTGATAGTCTACATGCACATCATAATCACACGCCTCGCTTGAGCAAATCCGGTTGGGCTGCCAGGTCTGCCCGCCATCCGAGGTATGCCAAACCGCAGTCTGCCTGGAAGAGGAGCGACAAGCTTTTATACAAAAGGGGGTGGCCCAGGCCATATTTGCGTCGAGGGCAAAGAAGCCGCCGGCATCATATGCTCCTTCTGGAGGTGTGACGTCCTTCCAGGAAATGCCGCCGTCAGGGGTGCGCACAATGTGGCCATCCACTTCAATTCCCCAACCAATAATATCGCTCATCATATGCAAAGCAGTCAGGCCAACAGGCCGGCCAGGCTGCAGAGCCGGGAGCGGGGTCAGCGTTGGGCGGGGCGTAGCTACAGGGAGTAATTCGGTCGAAGTTGAGGAGGGTGTGTCCGTCAGCGGAACAGCCGTTGGAGTCGCGGTCTCTGTCGTCAGCACAGGCATTCCTGTGGATGCAACGACAATGTCCACCTGCGTCGCCGTGGCTACCGGAGCAGGGGTGCTGCAGGCAGCAATGAATAAGGGTAGGATAATCAAGATAAGTTTTTTCATGGCGTATCTCCTTTACTGATTTGCCACCAGCGGCCAGATTTCCATCCAATTATGACCGCCGTCCGTGGTATTTACAAGAGCTGTCAGGCTGCCGTCTGTCACGAGCGCCCAGCCGGCTTGCTCACTGATAAAGTCGAAGTGGGCGTCCTGCCAGGGAAGAATTTTGAGCGTCACCCAGTTTAACCCGCCGTTCGCAGTACCCTGGAACTGGCCAGGCTGGCCGGGGCCAGGGGAGTACAGCCGCCAGCCCATGACGGGATCGAGAAAGCTCTCGTTGCCAGTAGAGACCCAGGTATGCCAGGTCTGGCCACCATCAGAGGAAAGATAGGTAAAGGAGAACGACCCCAAGCCGCCGGTAACGCGGCAGGTGACTTGCGCGGCGATGCCCCCGGGCGGGATGGGCATGAGCTTTTTGACGCCGCACAGCATGCGCTCGTCCGATGAGGCCAGCGCCTGTAGGCCGTCGGGGATGGGATCGAGCCTGGGCAGGCGCATGCTCTCCCAGGTCCTGCCGCCGTCGGTGGTCTTCATCAGAGAGGGCGTTTCGCCGCCCGAAATATAATCTTTCAACGCAGGCAGGCCGCTCAAACGCTCGAAGAAAGTCGTTTCGTCCAGGCTCAGGTAACCGACCAGTTTGTTGACGAAGGCCACGCCAGTGTACCTGCCAAAGCCCTCATCACGCCAGACTTCGCGCAGCGATTTGCCGCCGTCGGTGGTGCGGGCCAGGACGGTCAGGATATTGGTATCCGCGCCCCAATCTTCCAGGAGCAGCCAGCCGGTGGCTGGATCGAGCAAATACAGGTTGTGCGCAGCAGCACTGAAGGGGCCATCTGCCGCGCCGCCATCCACCGGGCGGGGCAGCGCCTGGCCCGCCTGCCACGTTTCGGTCGCCTGCCATGAAGCCCCACCGTCGGTCGTGTGCCAGATGGTCGCGGCCAGGTGGCAGTTTGTCGTCCGGTCGCAGCCCTCTGAACCGGGCATAACCGGCAAATAGGCAGCCCAGGCGGTATTGGCATCGGCGGGGAAAAAGCTGCGCTCGTCGTAGGCGCCCTCAGGCGGGTTGACGCACTTCCAGGTGCCGCCGCCATCGGTTGTGCGCAGGATGTGGCCGCTGGCATCGAGCCCCCAACCACTGCCGGCATCCAGCATGTGCAGCCAGACCAGTGTAACCGGCTGGCCCGGTTGGAGCATTGGAAGCGCCGCAGGTTTCGCCCAGGGGACCAGTGTGGCAGGCGCCTGGGTCGGCGTTGGGGCCGCGGTGGCCAGCAGTGAGGCGGAAGCGGCGACCTTCGCCTTCAAGCCGGCCACACGCACCGGCGTGGCACTGTACAGCCTGTCCGCATCGCCCAGCTCACCCTGGTCGTTCTGTCCCCAGCATTCGACGCCCGCGCTCACGCTTAGGACGCAGGTGTGATAGCCGCCCGCAGCGATAGCCAGCATACCGCCGCCCAGACCGTTGACATTGAGCGGGATCGAACTCGCCGGCAGGCTCTCATGGCCGAGCTGGCCGACGTAGTTGCTGCCCCAGCACTTGACGACGTCATCCCTGGTCAGGGCACAGGTGTGTTCCGCTCCGGCCGCAATGGCGGTTACTCCGCTTTCCAGGCCGCCGACGTCCTCGGGCTTCAGCGCATAATGGTTGCCAGTTTCGTTGCCATCCCAACCCCAACACTCGACCGCGCCCGCGCCGCTCAGGGCGCAGGTATGCCCGCCGCCGGCTGTGATAGCGGCCATGCCGCTGCCCAGGCCAGTCACATCCACCGGGATTAAGCTGGTCTTTTTGGTTTTATTCCCGAGCTGGCCAAAATCGTTGCGGCCCCAGCACTTGAGCCCGCCGCCACCAGTCAAGGCGCAGGTATGCCCGTCGCCTGCTGCGATGGCCGCCATACCGCCTGCGAGGCCGTCAACGCCCACGGGCAGCAAGCTGGTCTTTTTGGTTTTATTCCCGAGCTGGCCATCATCGTTCGCGCCCCAGCACCAGACGCGGCCTTCCGCGCTCAACGCGCAGGTATGCCGGCCGCCGGCCGCAATGGCGGTTACGCGGCTTTCGAGACCGCGGACTTCCACCGGTAGCGAGCTGTCTATCTGGGTGCCATCGCCGAGCTGGCCCTGGGCGTTGCTACCCCAGCAGCGGACGCGGCCCTGCGCGCTCAAAGCGCAGGTATGGTTGCCACCCGCGGCAACGGCGATGACATCACTCCCCAGGCTGCTGACCTGCACCGGGGCCGGGCTGTCCGCCAGGGTACCGTCGCCAAGCTGGCCTTGCGTGTTGCTGCCCCAGCAGCGCACCCCCCGGTCTCGCTCAAAGCGCAGGTGTGATTGCTGCCCGCCGCGATCAGTACCGAACGTGGTGTGGGCCGGCTGCAAGCACACAGGACCAATGCCAGGCTAAAAACTACAAGATTGCGCTTTTTCATGGTTTTAACTCCTTGTGTTTCGAAAAAAATACAAGAGTCACGTTGAATGCAACGCTTCCCTGTTGCTAAACTATTATTGCAAACGCCGTGTAACACTGTATGTTTCCCCTGTAACAAAATTGGGCATTTGTGTAACAAACGTGTTACATACACTATGTTTACACGCAAAGCACCGTTCCGGGGGCTTGTGACACAACGAAACAGGTGGTGGAGACGCCTTTCGGCGTCTCCACCACCTGTTGGAAATCCATTGTTTTCAGGACGAGTACCCGGACTTTCTAAGGATGTAGGGTAGGGTACCCCTGGAGCAGCCATATTCATCCTACATTCTTATGTTGGCCGGGCACGAGTACCCGTGCGTTTTACCGGTCTGCGACCACCGGACGTATTTGCACCCAGAGCTTGCCGCCGTTCTCTGTGTGCACCAGCGCCGTCGCAAAACCGTTGCCAACGACGGCCCAGCCTTCCTTGCCGTTGACGAAATCGAACTGCGCCTGTTTCCACGACACATCGTTGATCTTGATCCAGGTCTTGCCGCCGTCCTGTGTATACTGGATCTGGTTCAGGCGAGGAATGTCGGAGGTCAGCATCATCCAGCCCTGGCTGGAGTTCACGAAATCGACGCTGATGAACTGCCCGGTCAGCTTCCACGAGCGCCAGGCGCGCGCACTGAGTGTGGAAAGATAAAACAGGCGGTGGTAGAAGTACTTCGGGTCTCGCGCCTGGGTACAGGTCACTTCCACAGCGATCACGCCAGACGGCATTCCAAGGCCGGGATGTGCATCACAGGTCGGGCTGCCCTCCACAGGCAGAGCCAGGGGTTCGGGGCTCCATTTAAGACCGCCGTTGTTGCTGGTAAGTACCATCCACTGGTTCGGGCTATCCTGGCCCCACCAGCCGCCCAACCAGCCGGTCTGGCCGTCAAAGAAGACCATGGAAGTATTCGCATCGGGCAGGTACGACTGCACCACGCTTTCAAGGAGACCGTTCATCGGCTTCCAGCTATCGCCGCCGTCGGTGGACTTATAGAGCAGCACGTGGCTGCCCAGGGCGCCATTGCGCGAGAGCAGCAGCAACCAGCCCTCCCTGGCATTAGGAAACTGAAGACCCAAAATGCTGTAGTCCCCTTCGGCCAGAGCCAACGGCTGGCTGGCCTCCCAAGTGATGCCACCATCCTGCGTGTGCCAGACGGCGGTGTCAGTCTGGGGCCGTGCGGTCACAGCCCAGGCGGTCTCGTTGTTGAGTGCAAAAAGGCTATGCGCGTCGAAGACGGCATCGTAAGGATTCACATTTGCCCAGGTCCAGCCGCCATCGTTTGTTCTGACGATATGACCATAGCTCTCCACTCCCCACCCGCGACTGCTGTCGCTCATATGGAGGGCCGCCAGCATAACAGAATCGCCCGCCTGCAACACGCTGGAAGTCGGGGTAGGTTGCAGCGGGACAATAGTTGTGGGCGCGCCGGTTACCGCCGGGTTTGCAGCCACAGGCGGTTCCGCCGTGGGTATCTCAGCAATTTGGCCAACTATATTTACGTTCACCATGCTGTTCAAGCCCCAGCACTTGATCACCGTCCCCGCAATCAGCGCGCAGCTCTGCGCGCCTGCTGCGATGGCCGTTACACCACTGCCCAGGCCGCGAACATCCACCGGCGTTGTACTGTCGATGGTCGTACCATTACCTAGCTCGCCGTCCGCATTCAAGCCCCAGCACTTGACTGTGCCTCCCGTGGTCAGCGCGCAAGTATCCGCGGTCCCGGCCGAGATGGCCGTTATGCCGCTACCCAGACCGCTGACACCTACCAGCACCGTGCTGTTGGCCACCGTACCAATACCCAGTTGGCCGATATAGTTACTGCCCCAGCACTTGACCGCACCCGCTGTGGTCAGCGCGCAATTGTGCACAACCCCGGCCGAGATGGCCGTTATGCCGCTGCCCAGGCCGTTGACATCCACCGGCGTTGTAGCGTTGGTGGTCGTACCATTGCCCAGCTCGCTGTCCGCATTCAAGCCCCAGCACTTGACTGCGCCTGCCGTGGTCAACGCACAGGTGTGCGAGGCCCCAATGGAGATGGCCGTTACACCGCTGCTCAGGCCGCTGACGTCCACCGGCAGCAGGCTGTTGATGGTAGTGCCATTGCCCAGTTGGCCAGCGTCATTCAACCCCCAACACTTGACCCCGCCTGCCTGGGTCAATACGCAAGTATTACTGCGACCAGCCTTGACGGCGGTTATGCCGCTGCCCAGGCCGCTGACAGCCACCGGCGTCGGGCTGTCGGTTGTCGTGCCATTGCCCAGTTGACCATCGTGGTTCATTCCCCAGCACATGACCGCACCGGCCGCGGTCAGCGCACAGGTATACCATTCGCCCACCGAGATGGCCGTTACGCCGCTTCCCAGAGCGCTGACGTTCACCGGCATCAGGCTGACGGATGTCGTGCCGTCGCCCAACTGGCCGTAATTGTTCAAACCCCAGCACTTGACCGCACCGACCACGGTCAGCGCGCAAGTGTGGGCTTCGCGCCCCGAGATGGCCGTATAGACCTCGGAGGTAGCAGTCGACCCAACATCGGCTGCAGCCTGGCTGCCAGTCGCTGTGGGCGAGAAAACGGGTTCCAGAGCAGCAGTTGCGTTCGAGAGAGGCGTTTCTGTTGCTTTTGGCGAGATCTGTATCCTGACATCGAAAGTTCCACAGGCAGTCAGGAACAGGCAAAGCGTGAAGAGCATATATTTTTTCATTTTTCCTCCTTATGCAGTTTTTTGCTCTCGCTGGGGCTGGGCCCCAGCGATTTATCCCATAGAACACGGCGGGCCCAGCCCGCCTTTGAGCATAACTGCCCAAGGTGAATTATTAATGCTTTTGATTAGTATACTGAAAAGTGTGTAACAGAATACGCCCCCTGTGTAACAAAATCGCGGTTTTATGTAACAACCCTGTTACATTAGGCGGATTCGGGCGCCAGCGGCAGCCGCACTGTAAAAACCGTGCCGTGCTCGGGTTTACTGCGCACCTGCAGCGCGCCGTCGTGCAGCTCGACGATGCGCTCCACCAGCCTGAGGCCCAGCCCGCTGCCAGGCACGCCGCGCGCGTTCTCGCCGCGGTAGAGCTCCTCGAAGATATGCGCGATCTCATCGGCCGGAATGCCCGGGCCCGTATCGACCACGTCCACAATCGCCATGCGGCCGTCCTCGCTGAGACGCACTTCCACCTGGCTGGCGGGCAGGCTGAATTTGAGGGCGTTATCCATCAAATTGCGGAAGACCAGCACCAGCAGGTCGCGATCCCCCCAGACGTCCGAGACCGGCCAGGGCATTTTCTGCACGCTCAGGGTGATCCGGTGAGAAGGCCCGGCCGCCGGGTCGGCGAGCTCAATCGATTCCTCCAGCAGTTCGCGCAGGGCAACGAGCTTGTGTTCGATATCCGCCTTATCCAGCTCGTAGAGCAGGCGCAGATCAACGACCAGCTTCTGCAGGCGCTGGGCTTGCTGAGAAATGCGCTCCAGCGAGCCGCTCTGTTCCGCGCTCAAGTCCGGGCTCTGCTGCAGATTGACCAGACCCAGGCGGATGATAGTGAGGGGATTTTTCAGTTCATGGTCGAGGCGTTGGAAGAAGCGCTGCCGGGCAGAGAGCTGTTCGTCGTATTTTTCAGCCTGCCGGCGTTGGATGCCGCGCTGAAGCCCACGGGCGACCAGAAAAGCCGCCATCAACAGCCCGCCCAACAGCAGGCCCGCGCGGGTGGCCAGGCCGGCCAGGTCGATCTGATAGCTGGCCGTCACAAGCGGATTGGGGAGCAGCTCCCGCTGCGCGAGCCAGCCGACGCCCAGAAGACCCAGGAGGGCGAGCGCCAGGGCAGCAAGTATTCCGGGCACCAGGCGCTTCACTTCTCGCTCCGTACACCGCCCAGGAAACGATACCCGGAGCCTTTGACCGTCTCGATATATTCGGGATCGGCCAGGTCTTCCTCCAGGAACTTGCGGATCTCGACGATGCGCGCGTCCACTGCGCGGGTTTCGAGCGCGCTACTCCAGCCCCAGATCTCGTCCAGCAGGCGTTCGCGCGAGATGATCTCGTGCGGGTTGAGCATCAGGAATTCCAGGATGCCCACGGCGCGCGCAGTCAGGCTGACCTGCTGCCCGTTCAGCGATACCACGCGGGTATTGCGGTCCAACATCAACGCGCCGCTGACCAGGCGGCGCGAACTGGCCAGCGGCAGGCCGCCGCTCTGCGTGCGGCGCAGGATGGCTTGCACGCGCGCCACCAGTTCCAGCGGGTCGAAGGGCTTATTGAGATAATCGTCGGCGCCTTCCTGCAGGCTGAGCACGCGTTCGACATTGGTATTGACCTTGGTCAACAGGATGACCGGGGTCCAGTTACCGCTTTCACGCAGGCGACGCAGCACATCGCGGCCGTCCAACTTTGGCATGATCATATCCAGGATGATCAGGCCCGGCTGCTCCGTGGCGATCAGCTCCAGGGCCTGCTCACCATTCGAGGCTGATACCACCTGGAAGCCGGAGCGTTCCAGCAGAGGCTTGAGCTCGGCGAGCAGGTCGACTTCATCGTCCACGATCATGATCCTGGTTTTGCTCATTCCTACTCCTGCGGGATGCCGCCCCTTAGTTACGCCGGCCGGTGGCGCGGATAGCAGCCCAGCACGCGCAGCATGAGGGCATATTCGCCCAGGTGGTCGAGCGCTTTCTTGACGTGTTCGTCGTCGGTCGAACCGGCGAAGTCGATGTAAAACAGGTACTCCCAGGGCTTGCCGATCAGGGGGCGCGACTCGATCTTGGTCAGATCGATATCTCTCAGCGCAAAGACGCTCATGGCTTTGAACAGGGCCCCGGGCTGGTTCTTGAGCGAGAAAACAATGGAAGTCTTGGCGTCCGCCGCCGGGGTGACCGGCGCAGGTGTGATCGCCAGGAAGCGGGTGTAGTTCTCGGGGTCGTCTTCGATACCCTCTGCCAGGATGTTCATGCCGTACAACTCGGCCGCGCGGCGCGAAGCGATGGCAGCCGTGCTGCGGTCGCCGGATTCCTTCAACATCTTGACACTGCCGGCCGTATCGAAGACCGCTTCGGACTTAACGCCCGGCATGGCGCGCACATAGCCCATCGTTTGGCCGAGCGCCTGCGGATGACTGATGACACGCTTGATCTCGGATTTTTCTACACCGGGCAGGGCGATCAGGCAGTGGCGCACGCGCAGGAAGTACTCGCCCACGATCCACAACTGGTGTCGCAGGAGCAGGTCGTAGTTGTGATGGATGCTGCCGGCGAGCGAATTCTCGATCGCGATCATGCCAGACTCGACCTGCCCATCCGCCACGGCCGCAAAAACGTCGTCGAAGGACTCGCACGGCAGAGTCTCGACGGGGCCAAAATAGGCGTAGAGGGCCTGCTCGGAATATGCGCCTGGTTCACCCTGGAATGCTACTTTCATAAGTAAGACCTCAGAGAATAGAGAGAAGAGAGTAGTTCATGCTCAAAGGCGAGCTTGGCCCGCCGTGTTTGGTGGGAGAAATCCTAGGGGTACAGCCCCTACGAGAGCAAAGATTAGAAACTTTTTACTCGTTACTTTTTACTCGTTACTTGAACTTTATCCGCCCAGGCGAGGATGGCTTTGAAGCCGGCTTCGATATCGGCTTCGGAGGCGGCGATGGTCATGCGCACAAAGCCTTCACCCTGCTGGCCAAACGCGCCGCCCGGCACCAGCCCGACGGAAGCCTCTTCGAGCAGGCTCTCGCAAATATCCATGGACGGCAGGCCCAGGGCGCGCATGTCCATGAAAAAATAAAAAGCCCCGTCCGGCGGCGTGATCCTGACCGGCGACGGCCCGTGCTCGCGCGCCAGGCGCAGCACCAGCTCACGCCGGCGGGCATAGGCAGCGCGCATCTCGCCGGCCGCCTGCTGGACGCCCGGGTCGCTCAACGCAAACGCTGCGGCTTTCTGGATGAAAGGCGTTACGCAAGTGATGGAGTTCTGGCTGGCCTTGAGCGCGTTGCTGATGACATGTTCCGGGGCGGCCAGGTAACCCGCGCGCCAACCGGTCATGGCATAGGTCTTGGAGAGGCTGTTGAGCACCAGCGCACGTTCCTTCAAGCCCGGCAGGGAAGCGATGCAGGTATGCTCGAGCCCATCGTAGACCAGGTTCTCGTAGACTTCGTCGCTCACGATCCACAGGTCGTGATGGACAGCGAATTTGGCAAGCTCGATCAAATAGTCGCGCGGCGCGATGGCTCCGGTGGGATTGGACGGCCAGTTGATCACGATAGCGCGCGTCTGCGGGGTGAGGGCTTGCTCCCAGGCTTCCAGGGGCGGGGTGAAGCCGTTTTCCGCGGGGGCCGGCACGCGCAGCGCCCGTCCGCGCAGCATATTGACCATATTGGAATGCGTCGCCCAGCTCGGGTCGGGGACGAGCACTTCGTCGCCGGGGTTGAGAATGGATTGTATGGCACAGTAGTAGGCATGGATCGAGCCGTGCGTGACCAGGATTTCCGTCTCGGGGTCGTAATGCAGGCCGGTAGTGCGGGCGGTCTTTTCGGCAATCGCGCAGCGTAGTTCGAGCGTGCCGCGGCTGGGTCCGTAGTGCGTGGCCCCGTCCTGCATGGCGCGCAGCGCCACATCGATCACGGTGACGGGCGTGGCGAAATCGGGGTCGCCGGTCTGCAGGCCGATGATCTTGCGCCCCTGCGCGCGCAGGCTGATGACCCGGTCCGCAATGGCGATGGTGGCGGACTGGCGGATCAGGTCGAATTGGGTGTTCAGAGAGGTCATGGTTTGTCCGCGGATCAAGGATGATTGAATTATACTCGCTGTAAAACGAGGTAAACCAGGAGAAAAGCAGGCTCTTTGGGAATCTTCGTGATTAAAACTTTTTGGACACGGAAAAACGCGGAGAACACGGAGAAAACCGAGAAAAACCTTTGTTTTTAGGCCTTTTCCGCGTGTTCCGTGTCTTCCGTGTCCGAGTTTCACGCTAATTTCCAAAGAGCCGAAAAGCAGGCAAGTAGATAAGTAGAGGCCAGGAGTGTCAGAGTGCACAGGCCAGCCCCCTCCCCAGCCTACCCCCGAGAGCGCGGGCAAGATGACGGCATCAAGAAGGTGAACTTATGGCGTACAATTTGGAGCGAAAATCGCTATTGGCTGAATTTAAGGAGAATCCATGCCCTCATCGTCAGAACCCGGTTTGCGCTTTGCCGTGCTTGGCTGCGGCGCCAGCATCGTCCCCACCCATCTTATCGCACTGGCGAAACTTTCGAACGCGCGGATCGTGGGTATGTCTGACATCGATGCCGAACGCGGATCGAAACGCGCCATCGAGGCCAAGTGCGCCTTCTTTCAGGACCATCGCGCGCTGCTGGCCGAACTGCATCCGGACGTGGCCGTGATCTGTACCCCGCACCCGTTCCATGCGCAGTTGACGCTGGATGCCCTGGCCGCCGGGGCCCACGTCCTGGTGGAAAAACCGATGGCCGTCGAAGTAGCCGAAGCCGACCGGATGATCGCGGCCGCCGAGGCCGCCGGGCGCATCCTGGCGGTGAACTTTCAGCAGCGCTTCCTGCCCGCCATCGAATACGCGCGCGAGCTAGTGACCTCGGGCGCGCTGGGGTCGCTGGTGCGCGTGCTGTGCATCGAACCCTGGTTCCGGACCGAAGCCTACTATCGTTCGGCCGGCTGGCGGGCCACCTGGAAAGGCGAGGGCGGCGGGGTGCTGCTGAACCAGGCCCCGCACACCATCGACCTGCTCTGCCACCTGGCGGGCATGCCCGTAAAGGTCTGGGGCTGGACGCGCACGCTGCAGCACGACATCGAGTGCGAGGACTCGGCCCAGGCCATGCTGGAGTTTGCGAACGGCGCGCCCGGCTACCTGCATATCAGCACCGTGGAAGCCGGCATCCAACGCCGCCTGCAAATCGTCGGCGACCGGTGCGCGCTGGAACTGATCGGCAACGCTTTGACCGTTTACCATTACGATACATCCCTGAGCACGTTCAGCCTTTCCAGCCCGGAGATGTTCGGCGCGCCTCAGGTGCGCGCCGAAGAAATCGTTTTTCCGAAAGGGAACGATGGCGAGGGGCACGGCGACGTGTACCGCGACCTGCAACGGGCAATTCGGGAGGGCGGCCGGCCGCGCGCGGATGCGCGCGAGGGGCGCATGTCGCTGGAGCTGGCGAATGCCATGATCTATTCCAGCCATACCGGGCAGGCGGTGAGCCTGCCGCTCGAACGCACAGCTTACAGCGCCCTGCTGGCAGATCTACGCGCCGGACAAAGCACTTCCGTCAAATCCATTGAAAGCCGGGGCCGGTAAAACATGCCTGCTACCAACTTCATCCTGAGCGCTTTTGGCGACGAGATTACCGAAGACCTGGCCGCCCAGCTCGACCTGCTGGCCGCAGAAGACGTCCATTACGTCGAGTTTCGGGGGGCCTGGGGCAAGAATATCCTTGATTTCGACGCAAGCGAACTACGGGCGGCGGACGACCTGCTGCGCGCGCGCGGTTTTGGCGTTTCGGCCATCGCCAGCCCGATTGGCAAGTCGTCACTCAGCCAGCAGGTCGATTTCGAGCTGGAACGCCTGGAACGGGCAATTGCGGCGGCGCAGGCGCTGGGCACGCGTCTCATTCGCGTGTTTTCATTTTTTGTGGCGCCGGGCCAGGCAGCAGATTCGCGCCCGGCCGTCCTGGAGCGCATGAGCGCTTTGAGCGGCCGCGCCCGACAGGCCGGGATGACCCTGCTGCACGAGAACGAAAAAGAGATTTACGGGGATATTCCCGAGCGCTGCCTGGAAATCGTGCAGCACGTCGATTCACCGGCGCTGCGCACGATCTTCGACCCGGCCAACTTTGTGCAGGTGGGCGTGCGTCCCATGCAGCAAGCCTGGCCCGGGCTGGCCGAGTATACAAGCCATATCCATATCAAAGACGCTTTCCTGGCGGATGGGAGCGTCTGCCCGGCGGGTGAAGGCGACGGCGGCATCCCGGAGCTGCTGACCACGTTGGCGGCCCGGGGGTACCGAGGCTTCCTGACCCTGGAGCCGCATCTGCAGATCGCCGGCCCGTCCGGGGGTTTCAGCGGCGAGGCGGGCATGCGGGTTGCGATCCGCGCGCTGCGCGCCGTGCTCGAGGGAATCGAGCGTAAAAAATCGCTATAGCTTCGGAAAACCCGTTCCTTCGACTACGCTAAAGAACGCTCCGCTCATCTGCCCACCCACTCACATAGGACGAAGATGGGGGGGATGGGATGTAGCAGGTTTCCAAATTACTTGGTCGTAAAGTGAATTATTCATCGAGTGGGCTCTTGACGGCAAAAGCACCACGCTGGAGCACGTGGGTATAAATCATGGTGGTGCGAACATCCTTGTGGCCTAACAGCTCCTGCACCGTGCGAATGTCGTAGCCGGCTTCGAGCAAATGAGTGGCAAAACTGTGACGGAAAGTGTGAGGTGAGACCGGTTTGGGGATGGCAGTGCGGCGCGAAGCTTCCTTGATGGCTCGCTGCAGCACACTTTCATCCATATGATGGCGGCGAGTCTGGCCGGAGAGAGGGTCCACGGAACGCTGGGAGGCAGGAAAGACATATTGCCAGGCCCATTCGCGGCCCGCCTGAGGGTACTTCCTATCAAGCGCATAGGGCAGGTAAACGACCCCAAAGCCGGCGCGCAAGTCCTGTTGATGGAGAATATTTACCTGTCGCAGATGGCGCTGAATTTCGGGGATCAGTGAAGCGGGGAGAATGGTGGCACGATCCTTTTCGCCCTTACCGTCACGAACCAGGATCTGGTGGTTATCAAAATCGACATCTTTGACGCGCAAGCGCATACACTCCATCAAACGCAGGCCGCTTCCATAGAGTATCTGGGCCATGAGGCGGGTTAAGCCACTCATCTGGTCAATGACAGCCAGGGCTTCCTGCCTGCTGAGGACAGTGGGTAAATGTTTGTGATGGCTGGCATGGATGATGTGTTTTGGTATCTGGACATCCTTCTCGAGCACATAGCGATACAGAAAAATAATGGCGCTGAGGGCCTGGTTTTGGGTGGAAGCAGAAACGGTGCGTTCGACAGCCAGATAGGTAATGAAATCCTGAATTTCGGGAGCATCCATTTCCAGCGGGTGACGCTTTTTGTGAAAAAGTATAAAGCGTTTGATCCAATCGACATAGCTTTGCTCTGTGCGATAGGAATAATGTTTTACGCGAAGGATATCGCGCACCTGATCGAGCAATTTTTTACCCTGCTGGGGTGAAGAAGTATGTAGCGGCATTTTTCCTCCCTGTGGTTATGCTATACTTAATTCGATGAAATTATACTCCTTTTGCAGCCTAATAGCCTACATCAAATCCGAGTATTAGATGGCAAGATAAAAGCCTAAAAGGGATTTAAGGCAGTTTTTCCAGCCTGGACCAACCGAGTTTGGAGATGTCGAATTCCTCATGGTTTGATATCGAGGTGCCAAAGTGAACCTTCAAGAAAGCGTTGGCAGAGACGGGCCAGAGACAGAGCAGAACGAATTGCTGTCGCGGAAGATTAGTGAGCTGTTCCTTGTGATTCCGGGGACACGACTTGAAACGTTGATCCTTCAACTCTATCAGGAATTGGAGGAAGCTGGCATCTCCTTCAGGCCCAAGACCTACCTTTCCGATGAGTGGGGGTGTCCTCAAGGTGTGCCAGTGATTGGCATTCCCTTCTACCTGGCGGATCCGAAACTATCCAGGCTTGAAGGTGAGTTGACGGAGATAGAGGCTGAAAATGAAGCGGAAGTGATGATGTATCTTCGCCATGAGGCGGGGCACGCATTCAACTATGCCTATCTTCTCTATACCAAGCTGGGCTGGCAGCGGCTCTTCGGGCGATTCTCAAGACCGTACAAACAAAAATACCAGCCCCGTCCCTTCAGTACCCGATTTGTCCATCACATACCAGGCTGGTACGCGCAGAAGCATCCCGATGAGGATTTTGCTGAAACCTTTGCTGTCTGGTTGACACCCGACTCTGGCTGGCGGGAGCGCTATGCGGATACCCCTGCGCTAGACAAGCTGCTCTATGTCAAGAGAGTTGCGCGCCGATATGGCCGGCAGCCACAAGTTGTGACTACTGAGACGCTGGACACACCTGTGGAAGAGCTGACCATGACTCTGGATAAATGGTATGAGGTAGGTGAGGACAACACAGGCAGCAAGCTTGCCCTGCACCATGTTATCGATGAACACCTGAAAACGCTGTTCCAGGGAGCAGAAGGTCAGCCAGCGGTGGAAGTCCTCCAGGCCAATCGCAGAGGACTGATTCGCGACGTGAACCTTTGGACCGGCATAGACCGATATGTCTTGAGCTCCCTTTATAAGGAGCTGCAGGAGAGAGTTCAGTTTCTTGGCCTCAAAACAGATCCAGACCAAACGACTTCGCGGATGGTGAGCATGGCAGTATTTTTAACAACACTGGCAATGAACTATCAGCGCACGGGTCGGTTCATGGAGATGTGAAATTGCCCCGGAAAGGAAGTGAATAAAATGGATGAACTCAAGGTGTCCGTACTGTTTTGGGAAGACCGTGATCAGGCCGCTGCAGAACACGATGAAGTCGTGGACCAGGTTGCCGCAGCACTGTCCGAGGGTGGCCACAAGGTTTCTCTGATCGGGATATCCGGTGATTTGCGGGAACTGCTCGACAAACTCGATGAGCAGAAACCTCAACTTGTGTTCAATCTCTGTGAGAGGTTTGCCGACAACGACTTGTTCGACATGCACGTGATCACCATTCTCGACATGTTGGGCAAACCGTTCACAGGGACCGGCCCCTTGGGGACGGCTCTGAGGCAGGACAAGGCCATCACGAAGAAACTATTAAAGTTCCACGATGTAGCTTATCCAAACTCCATCACCTTTGATAAGAACGAGATCGAATTCGCAGGCCGGATGCGTTTACCCTTGTTCGTCAAGCCGCTGAGTGGTGACGCTTCAGCGGGCATCAATGACTCTTCCCTGGTAACAGAATTCTCCAAACTGGTGGAGCATATCAACTTTATCCAGACGCAACTGAATGTGCCTGCCCTGGTGGAGGAATACATCGAAGGACGCGAGTTTTACGTCAGCATTTTGGGCAATAACCCGAGCGAGGTGCTGCCGGTGATGGAGCTCGATTTCACCAAGCTTCCTGACGGATATCCAAAAATCTATGGCGCGGACGCCAAGGCGGATGAAGAAAGTGTGCAGTACAACGCTGTCAATGCGATCGTCGCCACCGAGCTCAGTTCGGAGATACGGGCACGGATCGCCAATGTTGGCCGGGAGGCAGCCTATGCATTGAAGGTACGCGACTATGCCCGGGTGGACATTAGGCTTACCGACGATGGCAGGCCGGTTGTGCTTGAGGTCAATGCCAATCCCTACCTGGAACGTACCAGCGCCTTTGCCCTGGCAGCGCTACAAGCCGGCATGGGATACACAATGCTGATCAATCGTATTGTTGAGATTGCACAGAAACGCTATGAGACGACCCCCTTCCTGAAGGAATTGCAGAAGGAAAAGGCCGGCAGAAAGAGAATACGAAGGAAAACCGCCAAGTTGGTGGAATCTATCGAGAGCGGGTCAGACGCAAGTGGGCGCGGCTCACCACAAGCCTCAGAGTCTGCGAAGAAGGAAGATTCGCAATCGAAACCTGCAGAGAAGCGTTCGTGATGCGTCGCGCCATCTCGAGGCGTCGATCTTCCACATCCTGTTGCCCTGATGCCTACATTAATTTAGGGTATTAGGCTGCAAGCCAGAAGTCTATAAGCAATTAGGCCGGCAGCCTAAGTAATAGTTAGGTGGCTTCTTGTGAATAAAATTCGAAACTTATGGCCTAAAAGGGAATATGCTTAAACAAATACACAGCAAAGCGCTGGAACAAACTAAAGCATTCCTGTCCTGGGATAGAAGATTGGCGCTCACTGCCTTAGCTTATGCAGTTACTACCTTTTTTGGTCGATGGCAAATATTAGGAAAAGGTGTCGCACTTCAGTATCTATTTGAAGTTTTGGTAGATTTACTAACCAGAGGCGTTCTGTTTGCCGCGACTCTTTACATCGTAAACCTTGTTCGCGCACCATTTTTAATAATAAAAGAGCAGAACACAAGTATTGCAATGCTCACAAAAAATCAAGATAGAGAAAAGGTTTTGATTCAATTGCGAGAACGAAGACGCACTGGGGTTGAGCTTAGAAATAAAGGGATGAGCTTATTACATGTAAATAGTGTCGAACCATGGTGGCAAGAACATTTGATATGGAGAGAAGAAACTGCGAACATAATAGAATTGCTAGATAAGGAACAAGCCGAACGATGGCGAACACTGGATAGATACAATACGCAAAATTCTTATCCAAAGGCACTTACGCCGAAACATCGGCATCAACTGCAAATGTTTGACGAGTGGTTACAACGTCTTGATTTAGTTACAGAAAAGCTAAAAAATACTACTCAAGCACAAATAAACGCCACCTAACACCGGCTGCAGCGGACAGCGGCTCCGCCGCTTCTTTGCGGGCGCGGCTTGCCAAAAATCGCACAGACATGCAAGCGAGTCTTGCCAGAACCGCCGCTGCCGCTAAGCCAAACCGTTAGGCGGGTCCATCCTCGCCAATGAGAATTTCATGGAAAACGAAACAAGAATAATCCTTGAGCAATATGTAGAAAAAGCCCATAAACTCAGAGATTTTGGATTCGCTGAGCACGCCAAAAGTATAGGACGTGGTTGGTCGGCAAAAAGAACGGATAATGACGAGTGGGTTATGGAATTTGGTATCCCAGATGTTAAAGAACAGGATGCTTTTTTACTGACTTTTCGCATGTTTATTCAAAAAAACGAATCTATTTCGTTTCCTAATATTCATGGGCTTTTAAGAGATAAAGATTTATCCAATGAATTGCAGGAAGGAATTAAATCAGCACGCCAAGCCTATTTTAATTATTTGAATAGCCATTCTGATTATACGGTGGAGCTATTCGAGGGGCACCCAACACGGATGCTGATGTTAGAAACTGTTTTGTATGGCGGATTAGCGCATGGGAATGATTTAGAGACTGTTGAAAGATTTAAGAATTGGTCACGTGATGACATAAGAGCCAGCTTGCTGACTCAAGAGTTTACAGCAATTTTGCTTCAGGTGCTCGTGTTCATCAATCACATTGCTGAATTAGGTGAAAAAGAGCTAGCGTCAAAACCCGCCTAACACCGGCTGCAGCGGACAGCGGCTCTGCCGCTTCTTTGCGGAGCGCGGCTTGCCAGAAATTGCGCAGGCATACCAATTAGTTAGGCCAGAACCGCCGCTGCCGCTAAGCCAAACCGTTAGCCCTCTCGCGCGGAAAGAAGGGTCTTTGAAAATGAACATCAAACAGAGAACACGACAGCGGATACCTTTTGAAATACTTGCAATACTCTTTATGGCCTCGCTGGCATGCGGCACGAGCGCTACTCCAACTACAGAAGTTACACCAATTCCGACAGAGACTTCTGCTCCAACAAACACTCCATTGCCACCAACAGTTTCTGCCGCCATAAATTCAGAAATAATTATTGAGACATCAAAAATAATTGACGCGCCTGTCCAAAAAGTGGAGAACATGCTCGGAAGTTCAATCGAAACTTTAGCACTTGGTATAGGTGATTCAGAAGATGTTCCAGATGGCGGGGAAACTAGAACTTATCAGGTCGGTAAATATCAAATCTATGTGGATTACGATAAACAAGGTATTGCTAAAGGTTTGCAAATTTTTGATGGTTTGCTTGATGATGGCTATTCAATAGACCAATGGCCTATTATCCTCACAAGGATAGGTGTTGGCTCCGTGGGATTGCCAGATATTAAAAACCCCAACATTCTGCAATGGAAAAATGCTCATGGATATTTCATTGCAATATCTACAGAAAAAGCAGGCGGAAACGTATGGACGGTAAGAATATACAAGATACCGTAAAGGTCAAAACCGGGCTAACAAAGCGTGCAGGCGACTCGGCTACGCCTCCCGAATTCATAGGTGGTTGGCGCAAAACGCCGAGCGCCTAACGCAAACCGTTAGGCGGCTTGTAGCAGAAGCACACATTAAGAGCTTTGCAATGCAAGAGGAAAAATGATAAAGTCTGTTACTCAACTGATCGCGGCGATTCAAGCTGATGTCTCTAAATGGGGTAATATAACTAAACCGTGGTTTCGTGGTGAATCTGGTGATCAACTCCCATTGTGCCCCAAAATCGCAAAATATACCGCAAGCGAAGAAAATTACCTTTTGCAATCTTTTCGCAGGCAGGCGGGCGGATTGACCAACACTCCACCTCGTGACCAAACAGATATGTGGCTTTTCTTTGCACAACACTATGGTGTTCCGACTCGGCTCCTTGATTGGACTGAAGGAGCTTTACACGCTCTTTATTTCGCAATAAATGGACGGCGCTCAAATCCTCGAATATATATGCTCAATGCGCAACGCCTGAATGAATTAGCGGGTCTGTTGACAGATGCGCCTAATTATCCGCTAAGTTGGGTTAAAGCTGGGGCTATATACATAGCTCTTGCTTGGCAACATAGGAATATTGATAATGAACAGATCAATCAAATACGATCGCATGGGTGGAACCCAGATATACCAATAGCTTTCCCTGCCACCTACCAAGACCAACGTATGATTGCTCAGCGAAGTTGTTTCACAATACACGGGTTGGAGTTAAAACCACTAACTGAAATTCTCAAGAAGAATAAATTTGATGTATCTGAGTGCGTGATTGAATATCAAATAGATTTCGACTCCACGGAGTTGCTCTTAAGAGAGCTGTCAATTTTGGGAATTTCAGCTGCTACAATCTTTCCTGATTTGGATCACCTCTCACAAGATTTGATCAGAGATATAAGCATTAAGTAATAAAAACGCCGCCTAACACCGCGTCCAGCGGACAGCGGCTCCGCCGCTTCTTTGCGGGCGTGACTTGCCAGAAATCGCGCAGTCATTCGAGTAAGCCTCCCCTGCCCCGCCGCTGCCGCTTACGCAAACCGTTAGCTGGCTGTCTTGCACAATGGGAGTTTGAAAAACCATGAGTTTGACAACGTTTATAGCGAAACCTGATGTTCGAGAAAAATTCAGCAGCGAGTTTGAAAAGCCTAAATTTCAGGTCAGAAAAGAGATTATCGCTTCGCCACTGACAAAACGTTATAGTTTAGTGGGAACTGCCTTTGATTATCTCTTGCGATTTCACATCGAATATTGGAATCCGCAATTTATTGAAAAGCGAAATTGGATAGCAGAAGCGGCATTGATTCTTTTATCAGACGAATATCTTGGAATGGGAGAAGTTATTGTAAAGCAAGCCAAAACGAATTTGAATCGCTTTTTAGAAACTGGCAAATGTGATGATGAGTTGTTGAAGAGTGCTTTATTACTAGGTGGTCTTGACCCAATATTTAGGGCAGGTGTTGGCAAAGAATATATTGGATTGGTAGATGAGCAAGATGTGCAAGATTTGAGAAATTTAATTTCTGGGGTTGACATGCAAGTTTTTAAAGCTCAAAAGAGTTTAATCTTGAATCCGAGTTTCGGCAAAGCATCTCAAATGGTAGGCGGTGCTGACGCCGATTTGATAATTGACGATATGCTTGTTGATATAAAAACAACAAAAAGTCTTGAATTACCAAAAGAGCATTTTCATCAATTAATTGGTTATCTTACACTTTATTATCTAAATGGAGCTATTGAGCGCAAAGAGTCCTTGCCCGAAATAAATAAATTGGCAATATATTTTTCTCGCTACTCCTACTTACACGTTATTCAAGTTGAAAATATAGCGTCCCATGAGAAACTCGCACAATTTGGCAAATGGTTTGTTGAACGTACAAAGACAGATTCTAATACTCGGAAAACTTAATCTTTTTGAGTAAAGTGATTCTGTAATGCCAAAACGCCAGCTAACAACGCGTGCACCTGACCGCCTTCGGCGTATATCCTGCGGGCGTATCTGGCTAAAATTCTAATTTCTTGTTGATCGTTATTTGCTAGAATCAGGCGGCAGGTAACGCAAACCGTTGGGCCGCTGATCGCAGGCAGCAAATGCGGCTACTCTCAATTTTGTGCCAATTCAATAAATCGATAGACAACCAGCAAAGAAATGACTATGCCACGTAATGAGCAAGCACAGCAAATTCTGAGGAAAGGCTTGCAGATTGTCTTAATAATTGCTGTTCCTGTCATTGGGATTATTCTGGGGTCTTACGTGGGTGGATATATAGAAGAGCTTAAGTATCAATCCGATCTAACCTGGCAATCCCTTGGTAAGCCGCAGGACAAACCGATAAAGTTACTCGGTCTTTGCGAGCATGAGATTTGTGTTGAAACTACAAATGGCCAACGATATCGTTACAATTCAGACACCTGTGATCAATCAACTACACAAGCTTGTTGGCAAGTAGTTTCCTCTAAGATCATTTTACCCATTGTGCCTCAGCTATATAATCCATGTACGAACTCGATCCAGCTTTCAGCTCCTCCCATTGAAACTATCCAACTACTCGGTGCCAAGATTTGTGGTTCAGGAAGTGATGGGTATACGTATTATGCGCTTCTAGAGGATGGTTCTGTGTGGAAATGGGAACATTGGAGAAGCGGTGTGTACGTTGTCGACGTGATAGTTTCAGCGATCATAGGTGCATTTATTGGACTTGCAATCGGAATCAGTATCGCGATATTTGTATTCGTGCGTGGGCAGCGTCACGAGAATCGCACGGCTGAACAAGCACAAATCTAGTTCGCATAAAGCGGCCCAACATCGCGTGCACCGGACGGGGCTATCGCCCCGCAGGGCTGGCAGGACCCCGCAGAGTTTTGTGTCATAATATTCTGGTAGCCTTGCCAATCCGCCCCGCCGGTTACGCAAACCGTTAGCATGTAGTTAACTCGTGGTTCAAAACCATCTCCTAAACTTGCGCAACAGCTTGCGAGATTGCCGAACAACGTTATCAACCATTTGTCCGATGAAATCAAAGACGTACGCTCGACTCATTTTATTGTTACCCTATTTATCCTTTGTCGAATCGATAGGCTATTTCAAGTTTAACAACTTGGATTATGAACACCTCACTGTTTTAGGCAACGTCAATTACTATTGGAACTTCTTCGCCATTTTCTGGTTCATCCCTTACACGATTTTAGCAATTGGCCTTCTGATTTGGAGTAGAAATAAGACAATTGAAGAAATTAAAACTACATATACCCGTGCTCCCATCAAGATGATGTTTCTGACAGTCGGTCTTTTCGGAGCGCTGATGACCATTGCGCAGATAACCAGCATTATTTTTAATAATAAAGATGGTTCTGGCGGCCTTGGTATAACTGCCATCATGTTCTTTTCGATAATCATAGCAATCCCCGCAAGTCTTATCATTGGTTATCCTTACGTTGGAATTTCGCTTTTGCTCTATGAAGTATTACAAAAGATCAAGTTCATCCGAGATTAAACATGCTAACATCGGCTGCAGCGGACAGCGGCTCCGCCGCTTCTTTGCGGGCGCGGCTTGCCAAATTTCGCGCAGGCATTCAGGCAAGTCTTGCTAGAACCGCCGCTGCCGCTAAGCCAAACCGTTGGGCAGGTCAACAAGGTAAAATAAAACTACTGGTGTTCTGATAGACTCATTTATGGGTAGTGCGACTCTCATTATGCAAGTCAAACTTCAACGGAGGCACTCTATGACTTCAGTTCATTATCAAGAAAATATGGCAAGAAAAAGCATATTCGGACGATTGATAAAGGTGGTCATCTTACTACTAATTTCACTTGGGTTATATCTATTTGCAATTGACTTTCCTATTTATGCGCTCTTCGAACCTCAGAGTGCTGGATGGATTTTTTGGGTCAGCTATGCCAACAATTTGATTTTGCCATTTGCGTTTTACTTCTTTCTTTGTCTGGGCGAACAATGGCTGAAAACCTGGCGTGTGCGCGCATTGATAGCATTCGCCATTCCAATTCTTTTGGAACTTGGTCAATTGTTCTACTATCGATTTTCAACGGAGCGTTATGTTGGCTCCTTCGACCCGTTGGATATTGTTATGGAAATCATCGGCGTTGGGTTGGCAGTGCTAATCGAACGCAGGGTCTTCGCTAAATTTTTCAAAAATTGGTAATCTGGAACAGATTATGTCCGAAAAAATCTCATCTTGAATTGACCTTGAGACCTCGGAAATGAAAGCCGCGCGTAAACAACCTGCCCACCGATATTTGCAGTGATTAACGGAAGCATAAAGTTCAAATTCAAAACCGTCTTGCAAAATCTGCCCAACACCGGCTCCAGCGGACAGCGGCTCCGCCGCTTCTTTGCAGGCGTGACTTGCCAGCAATTGTGTCACAATGAAAAGATGTTTGCCAGAATCGCCGCTGCCGCTAAGCCAAACCGTTGGGCTGCCTGAGAATTCTACAATGGGTGGTTCCGAGATCCGGTATATTTCCAAGTCAGGTGGGTTCTGGTCTTGCCCGCATAAAAGGTTCGGCCCGCTAGCGCTTTCTTCTCGGGTAAAGTGGTTTGGGCTTCCAGTGCCACTTGTGGGGTGTCATGTTTGGCAAGCAGAAATCCGCGCTAGCTCCTTGGCCCGCAAGTGTGTCATAATGATTTTTGGTGTTGCTGCTCTACCGCACCTTGCCCGCAAGTTTTAGAGCTGTGCCATTCAGCGTTTTGGCGGTTCTTCACGAATTCCGCATAAAGGTCAGGCCGCCCAACACCGCATCAAGCGGACGTTTCGCTCCGCTCACGCTAAACCGGCTTTTTCCGCTCGAAGTTCTGATCCCGTCTCGAAAGCTGGTTCTCGGCGAAACGCCGCTTATGCAAACCGTTAGGCGGCTGGTTGGCAAGACCAAAAGAATTCTACGGTGAACAAATGGACGAGTTCATACCTGGTTTTCGTGCACATATTGCCTTATCGGTAAAACATGATGAGGTAATTATTGCCGCTGAATCGAAATCACCCAATTCGCCATACCCCGAGATTAATGCCAGTTACTCTTGGCATGATTTTGTGCCAGTCTCTGTCTCGGCTCTAAACAACAATTATGGGTTTTTAGGACAAAGAGTAAAGGCTGTCCTTCTTCTTTCCAAATTACACTATAAGGCACCTGAAATAACGACTCTAAAGAAGGAGTATGAAGCCAGAAAAGAATATTTATCAGGGGTCTTTGGGCAACCTGACTCAAGACTCTTACATGGAAAATTCGTCGTTGGTTCTTACGCGTACATGGCTTCAGTTGCCTCAGATATGGAAACTTTTTCGTCAGATTATTTGCATATCGTTGTCGAGGACGGGAGCGGTACACAGCTAAAAATATGCAGAATATATGAGCTGCTGAACCAAGCTACCAAAACAAGCATATTGAAACCATCTGTATTGATAGATTGGGATTGTCAAGATGATGTGCTGTGGAAGAGTATCATTGATTTGTTGCCATGAGGCCGCCTAACAACGCATGCAGCGGACGTTTCGCTGCGCTCACGCTAAACCGGCTTTGCCCGCTCGAAATTCTGGTTCCGTTTCGAAGGCTGGTTCTCGGCGAAACGCCGCTTATGCAAACCGTTCGGCGGCTTAAATCCAGCTTACCTGCATAAATTTCAACGAGGAAGACCAGAATGAATGCATCAGAACTGAAAGCTGGCTACAAAGCATTTCAAGACCATGAAGCACGCGACGCAATGTATAAAACCGCCACTTTTTTGGTAAAGCATTTTTGGGGCAATCCTCGAGAAATGGCGGATAGCTTGGGGGTTCTTTTGCTAACTTGGAATCAAGCATTTTACAGATATGGCTTACTGGATTTTTCTGCTTTGGAAAATTGCATAGCCCGAAATCAGCAAGTATTAGACACGTTGCGCAACCGAAATATCTTGAGCTATACATCTGCCGACAATGATGTCATTAACGATTTGTACGAAAATTTTTTACTCGCCTTACAAATTTCTGATGGCAAAGCGGCGGGAAGGCAAAGCCCGGTGGCAGCGTCAAAGGCTTTACATTTACTCGCACCCGCGTTTTTCCCTTTGTGGGATGACAAGATTGCAACGGCATATAACTGCCATTACGAATACATCTTATTTATACAAAAGATGAAGACCTTGACTGAACTTCTCGCTCCAGAAGTAGATATAGAGAGTACAGGCAAGACACTTCTTAAATTAATTGACGAATATAATTACGCTAAATTTACAAAGCAATGGGTGTAAAACAAATCTGCCTTTCAAAGCAGGCGCGTTGTGGTGTTAGCGTGCCGCCGAACATCGCGTGCACCGGACAAGTGCGGGCGTTGCCCACACTCGAGGGGATTCAGCCCGAACAACGGATCCGGCGTCTGGTGGTTTTTCCTGCCATTTCCCGCACTTGCCGGTAACGCAAACCGTTAGGCCTCTTGGATTCTTAGCTGATTGGAGGAGAAACTAAATTATGGATACTTCTTCTTTCTGGGCTTTAATTGGCGTAGCTCTCGGGTTTGCCCTAGGGGAAGGTTCAAGAATCATCCGCGAATGGTTTCGTATCGGTCGACTCAAGAAGCTAATACGAGATGAACTCGTCTCCATTCACATGCAAATTCCTCAGAAGCGAGATATTCTTGGCAAGATGACCGTTTCGTTGGACAAGCATCGGCTTATTCCTGGAATCTCGGTGGGAATAATCAATACAGGGTATCATCAACATATCTCAGAACTCTATGAGCACTTATCAATTAATCAGCGTAATTGCTTGCATGTAATTCATGAACATCTCAGGGTTGCCGACGACACGATGAGCGGCTTCATGGATGCTTTTCAGGCCGCATCACGCGACAAGGTAGTTGAAGACCCATTTGCTGCTTTTAAGTCGATCCTAAGTGATATAGATGGATCATATCAAGTAGTGGACACATTAATTGACTCTTATCTTAACGGAAAACCGACTGATGTTTTTTATCTCAAACAGGTAAAAAACAAGAAGTGAGAAGAGCGGCCTAACATCGCATCCAGCGGACAGCGGCTTCGCCGCTTCTTTGCGGGCATGGCTCGCCAGAAATCGCGCAGGCATGCAAACAAGTCTCGCCAGAGTCGCCGCTGCCGCTTACGCACACCGTTGGGCTGCTTCGCTGTAGCTGATGAAGTAAAATGACTCTCTCGTCCAAAAGGAGGGTGTACGATATAGTGTGTAAACGGGAGACTATAATCAGCCAAGGAATTTAGGAGAAAGCGTCATGACAAAAGAAAAGGGCTCCCGTCCGAACATC
>WNFL01190327.1_pt9 | contig 41527 bp, 34 predicted proteins | sample 5400361 | NCBI WGS metagenome assembly WNFL01 (sample SAMN13153351, study PRJNA577476) | soil metagenome | isolation source: 40 cm soil on Douglas fir-dominated hillslope | place: USA:California | collected 2013-09-17 | reverse complement strand
CACGATTGCGGGAGAAAAAGCAATTCTTGCAGCTCATCTTATAAGTCAGCATCATTCTCTGATAAATCCATCAGAACCTTTTGATATTTCCGGTGTACTGGGATGTCTAGAATATGAATGGTCCCAACAAAGGGTAGAAAAAACAGGGTGGGTTCCTGTAGGGCATGGTCCTGGACATCAAAATGCTGCAGATCACATGGCATCTTCCGGGCAGCAGGTTGAAGAAATCTACGATACTCTAAGACAGGGGAAAAACGCCATTGTGTCAGGGCCATTATTTGCAGGCAGAGGAGACCTTACTTTGCTTCATGATTTGGCTAATCACACGGGAATATTTATAGATATTGATAAATATAATGTCAGATTTACGTGGCCATTTCCAACACCAGACCTAGAGGTTCATACGCGGCGAATCAGATCTGACTTTGATATCCTGGATAAAGAAGATGCTCTTTTGTCTCGGGGCATTATTATCCATAGGCGTGGAAAGCAAAAAACGCACATAGAATCTTCCGGAGAGATTCTTCTTGCGAGTTTTAATCATGATTTTGCAAGTGAGCTTTATTCTTGGTTTCAGCAATTTTTGCAAAATGGAAAAATCAAACCTTGGTATCAAGAAATTGTTACAAGCCAATTTGCATTTTTAGCACCCCCACTGAGAAGCCGTTTCTTAAAAGAAATTGCGCCATTTATAATAGAGGGTTTAGGAATAGATCCGGAGTTAATATCAGTATGTACAAATGAAAAGCTTCCTCCCAGTATTCCTGTTGAATTCTACTCTGGTATTCTTGAATATTGCAATGTGTTTTCTAGATATTCCAATTAGCCTATAGTCCTTGACAATACCCATAATATATGTTATAGTTACGTCTTATAAGCCTGAAGATAGGCATATTTTTATGAAGCAAAAAACGCACAATCGCCATGTCATGAAGAAGCTTGGAGCATCTATTAAAGATGTTGAGGTAAATAGCTTTGCAGGCATTAGCCAGCCAAGACTCCTCACTCTTTTTGCATGTGTTTGTGGGCAACAGGAAGTATTCTTTAGACAACCTGACCACCCAGATTTTATGGCTAACGAATACTTCAAAGACGCTATTATTTAAGACTTCTTGCCTTGACTTTATCTTTTTTCTACCACACAATAAAGTAATGCTGCGGTTTAAGAATGTAGTTCATAAAGATCTCAAAGCCATAAGGGATGATATTACTAAGCATGTAATCTATACCATATTTATGGTGGGACTATCATCGCTTATTACCTACCTTCTCCTCTCATCAGTAATTACAAAACAGCTTGTTACAGCGACAAATTCTCTTCTTAGCTATGGAAAAACCACCGTTGTTCTTCCCAGACCAGATGAAAATCTGTACACAGAGCGTGGAAGCCCATATGACAATAGAACTGTTGAGGGGGTTAAAAATAATGTTGTTTTTCATGGCTCAAGAGACAAAAAACAGATTGCTATTTCATTTGATGCAGAAATGACAGATGGAATGAAGGCTGAGGTATTATCAGGCAGAGTAAAGACATCTTATAATAAACAAATTATTGACGTTCTAAATTCAACTCATACTAAAGCAACGCTTTTCTTAACGGGAATGTGGATCGAATTATATCCGGGCGTAACTGAGGAGTTATCAAAAAATCCTCTATTTGAATTTGGAAGCCATTCTTATACAGATAGCTCTTATTTTGGATTTTGCTACGGCTTAAAGCAGTTACCTTCAACAGTACGTATTGAGGAAATTGGAGCAACGGAAAAACTTCTTCGTGAGCATGCTCACATAGATAACCGACTTTTCCGTTTTCCTGGTGGCTGCTATACCCCTGATGATGTAAAGCTTGTAAATCAAGCAAATGATACTGTTGTCCATTGGGATGTTGTAGGAGCTGATGGATTTAACACGGACACATCTCAAATTGTAAGAAATGTATTAGATAATACTCAAAATGGATCAATTATTGTACTTCATATGAATGGTGCGCCTACTTCTCCTAAAACAGCAGATGCTCTTCCTGCGATTATTTCGGGACTAAAAGCAAAAGGATTTGAATTCGTAAAGATAAATGAGCTTCTCAATATGCCACCAGAAACTCGCGTGCAGTGAGATCTAATTTATGCAGCTTTAGGTAGATTGCTGTAGCCAATATACCTTGCATGTATAGCATAAGGATGGCCACTTAAGACCCGCGCCATATGTTGCTCTAGGGAATACTTATTTTCTCCTTTAAACCTTGATTTAGGATAGTCACTAAGAATTCTTTGAAGTTCTTGATACTCATCATAGTGTGCAGCTGTAGCGGCAATTAGAATTGGCCCTTTTTCACTAAAAAGACCTCTTGCTTTTATAAATATTTGCCGCCAAGGATTAACGTCATCTGGTAAATCTGCATGAACATTAGGATTTCCTGCAAAAACAATAACGCTATGATAATTGTTTCTCAGGTTGTTCCATAAGTTATTATCTGTAGCTGCATCTTGGTTAAGTACCGTAATAATTGTTGTGTCAAAAGTACCAGATGCCTCCTTTTTGTCTCTAAGTTCTGCATTTAGTTCTTCAGAAGTTTTACCAATGAATGGTTGAAGCGGATCTAAGTTAAATGTTTTTTCTGGGCCAGACTCATCCTTTTCCACGATATAAATAGTTGCATCACTTTTTCCAATAACGTGTAGCGCAAGTGACATTGCAATTGCTTCATGAGGACGCCCGCCAATTAAAGCAATACCTAAGTCCCCTAAGCCATTATCTTTAGAAGCTTGTGCAAATCCACTTTGCACCATCATGCTCACAAAATATTTTGTAAGTCTTCCAATACCTTCATTAGCATCCTTGGAATGTTCGGGATATCCAGAATTTATCTTATCCTGAGCACTAACTAGTTCTCGTTCTATGGCAGAGGAGTAGGGTGCCATAGGGTCAGATTTTTTAAAATGATCAACTAATTGACCTAATTCCATAAACTAGCTCCATAATAAAAGTAAAAACAAATTTTGTCAATTTTATTGACATGCCACTTGAGTTTGCCTATACTTACCAAGGTTATGGCATTACCAGCTACTAATGAGCGAGAATCATTCCAATTCCCGGAAGAATTTAAACCATATGAGCCTAGTGTAATGGTGCCAGTTAGAGCTGCAACCGGAATAAGGAATGGTCTTATCGCAACCGTAGCTTTAAAAGCAGTCCAGCATGGAAAAATCCCTTCGCCACACCTTATCCATAACGCATTTATAAACTCTCTTGATTCAGATGAAATGTCTTTAGATGATGCAATTGAAGAGGTGGGAAAGCATGCAAGACGTCATTCTAGGGATGGAATTAATTCTGTATTTGATGAGTCGATGGTATTTAGATATTCTGAAGTACTGTCTGACTTAGGTATTTTGCCTCTGGGGGTAGAAGCAGCGAATCTTGTACAAGAAAAAGTCCAAAGATTAGAAGCTACAGTTGCTGTATTTGGACATCTTCTTTATCTGCAAGGTCAACATCCGGACGAAGCATCTCCTTTTTCAATTCTTAAAAGAAAGATGTCAAAAGACCCAAATGAAAGAGATTCAATAACTACGCGCGCATCAGTTTTCAAATTACTTCTTTCATCTTCTCCTGAATCTAAGCGTAGCGCAGCAGACTCAATGAATATGAATGAATATAATTTTACCCAAACCTATTTATATCCCCTAAGTGAAATGGGAGTTGTGGATATGGATCCTCCGCGAATAAGAGAAGAATCACGCCCGTATATAGAAGAAATAATGCAAGTAGTTGAAAGTGCTTTAGATCCTTCCAGAGAATTTTTAGAAAGAGGAATTAAATTTGCAAATGCTGTTACTGGGAGTCCTGAAATTATACGTGCGCTTTTGCATCCAGAGCTACCTGATGCTAGTGCTAATGGCAATAATAGTTCAGCAACGCGAAAAGCTAAGTTGAAAGGTCAAGGATCTCAAATTGAAGAGGTTTCCGATCATAAGCCATTCAGATACGAAAGGAGAGATGATGGGTCTCTGAGGGAGACGGGTAAAAGTGATGGAAAAGCCATTGAGGGGGCTAAAAGCAAAAGGGATGGATATCGACCTGGCGCGCCAAGACAATGGGAAAAAGAAGACTCAGATGACTCCAATGATTCTCCCTCTTCTGTGTTTGCTGGGTCCTCTTCTATGAGGACCTATCTTAGAGAAATAAGCCGTGTTCCTTTATTAAGCGCTGCAGGTGAAGTTGTACTGGCAAAAAGAAAAGATGCAGGAGATAGAGAAGCAAGAGAACATCTAACTGAAGCAAATCTCAGATACGTTGTTTCTATTGCAAAAAAATATATTGGTCAAGGGTTAACTTTACTAGATATGATTCAAGAAGGGAATATAGGTCTTATGCGGGCTGTAGAAAAATTTGATTGGAGACGGGGATTTAAATTTAGCACCCATGCTACATGGTGGATAAGACAATCTATCACTCGAGCTATTTTGGATCAAAGATCTAACATCAGAATCCCTATCCATATGGGCGAGCAAATTAATAAAGCTAAAAGAGTGCAGCGACAACTCTATCAAGAAAATGGAGTGGCACCAGCAGCTGAAGAAATTGCGGATAGAATGGGAGTAACTACTGAAAAAATAGAAGAAGTGTTGGCCTATATTAAGCCAGACGTAAGTCTTGAAGAGGCTATTGGTGATTATGACGATGATGATCCCAATGCAAGTCACCTGGTAGATCTTATCGCTGATAAAGGATCATCTACATCGGATGAGGCAAATGACTTTTTATTAAAAGAAGAAATCGCAAGTGTCCTTAGCGAACTCCCTGATAGAGATCGTGAAGTTGTTGAGTTACGTTTTGGACTAAATGATGAAGCGTCGAGGACTCTTGAAGAGGTAGGGAAAGGCTTAGGGGTCACAAGAGAGCGTATACGTCAAATTGAAGCAAGAACTTTACGCACTTTAAGGCATCCTTCAAAATCAAGAAGATTAAGAGATTTTCTTGACTAAAGTCCGGACTTCCTTTTAATTATGTTTACTATTGGAATAACAATCGTGTAATATATATTTAGAAGAAAATATAAATGAGTCAAGACACGTCATCAAATAATTTAACATTACCAGGGAAAATTATTGTATATCTTGATGAAATACGAATTATACTTCCTGGAACGCAAGCACTTCTTGGTTTTCAATTAGTTGCTGCTTTTTCATTTGGATTTGATAGGATCTCTCTGCTTTTTAAGTACATGCATATTATCAGCTTGCTTCTGGTTAGTATAAGCGTGATTCTTCTTCTAATCCCACCTGCTTTTCACAGGATTGCAGAGCATGGCCAAGACACGCACCGTCTTCACGTTTTGACAACTAAAGTTATTATGTATGCTATGGCGTCACTTGGATTAGGTCTTTCAGTTGATTTATTTGTTGTAGTAAGCGTTATTCTTCAGTCAGTAACTGTAGGGGCAATTGTATCAATTATTATTACATTTCTATTTATATTCGCTTGGTATATCTACCCAATTACTAAAAGGGTGAAAGTAATAAGTTAAAAAAATGGGTAGCTCTATCCGTATAATTCTTCATGTGTTCCTAGCTCAATGAAGATAATGCGCTCTGCTACCTCTCTGTATAATACTCTTATATCCTGGTTAATATCGATACTGCGAATACCAGCATATTCTTCGGTAAGTGCATGATTGCGAAGAGATGGATGATATGGGTCTTCAATAAAAACTTCAAACGTTTCGCGGAATGTTATTTTAATCTCAAAAGATGCTCGTTCCAATTGTCGTCTAAAAATGGGAGAAAATTCTATTCGTTTAGCGCTTTTGTTGCTTATCATGGTCAATGAGGGAATTGATATAGCCTAGTGCTTCTTGCCCATTTTTAAAAGACAGTGTTTTATCATTTTTAATAGCTTCGTCTGATTGTTTTAGAGATTTCTTTAGGTAGGCATTTGGTACTTCCGTAATTCCTACAGAAAGATGTTTGGTACGGATAAATTGTTTAAGAAGTGCCTTCATGACTGCACTTAATGACATTCCTAATTCGTCAGCTATCTTTTGAGCCTCCTCTTTTGTGCTTGGTTCAACCTTGATATGTAAAGATGTTGTATTCATGTACCTATTGTATACATATTATGGCATATTTGTCAAGAGAAATTTATACACTAAGGGATTCAAAGTTACAAGGACAGTTTTAGGACTATAGAATAACGACATTAATCCTATAGTTGACTATTTTGATATATATTTGATATAATATCCCATCCATACATTTAACTTATAATATGAAATTGAGACCTTGGATTCCAGCAATCCTCAACTTATCCTTTCCTGGGACAGGATACATATATATTGGTAAAAAACTTGTCGGAAGCATTCTATTACTTTTTACTATATGTTATGAAATATGGAATTACCTATTCCGCGTTAACGAAAATAGTCAAGATTCATGGATTGGGTTTATATTTAGTCTTATTCAAATCGCTCTGGCCATTCATGTTTATCGTCAGGCAAAGAAGAAGTATTTGGTAAATGAGAAAAAGGAAAAACTTACTGTAAATATATTATATAGACGAATTTTTATTGGATTATTCATGATATTTCTTTCGCTTGACATATTCCTCTTTTACTCAAATATTCAACTACATTTTGGCTGGTCTAAAAGTGTTCCAAATTCGGTCCCAATCATTTTAGAACCAATACAATATAAAATCTCTGACTTTTCGTCTGATGTCGTAACATCTCTTTCAATTCTTATGATTCCTATACTTTCATACAGTTTAAGATTGAAAAAAATCCCAAAAAAGCGTATTCTTTTTTCCTTTATAGGAGTTACGTTAATGTTAGTTGGAATGTTCATATGGTCAGCTAAATTGAGTGTGCGATTATCCTCTGAAACTCAGCAAGCTCAGAAAAGTTTTACTAGTAGCGATTTAATGATAGCTTTTAATAATGAGCGAAAAAATAATAATGCTCAGCCGTTAAAATCAAACAAATACGTATGTAAAATTGCAGAAGAACGTTTAAATGATGTGTTGACGCACGGAGTAGAAACATTAAATGACCAGAAGGGACTGGAAAGGGCTTATATTAAAGCACAAGAAATGGAAATTAATTCTCAGTTAACTAAAGAGAGTCATGTCCCGGATAATGTTGTTATCCTCTTCACGGATAAAGCAACCATTGAGGATGCAATGAATGGTTGGACACAAGATTTCGAAACAAGTTATTTTTTTAATGATATAAATTTTGAGTTTGGATGCGCCGTGGCCAAAGGAGGTTATGGAATAATAATTGCGGGATCAGATGACGAGCCATTTACCCCGAAGTTAGATAATAACATGCCTGGTGTTTAAATTTAAATTAAATTATGTCTTCAAAATTTGTCTTTTATATACTGCAAAATCAGAATTAAAAAGAAGTAATAAAAAAGAATTCCTTTGCTGACAAACGTTGCCTTGAGGGCGAAAATGAAGTAAAATAAAGCTATCTGGCCCGTTCGTCTAGTGGCCTAGGACGTCACGTTCTCAATGTGAAGATCAGGGGTTCGACTCCCCTACGGGCTACCATACTATCCTGAGACACACCCACACCGTTTCAAAACGGTCACATTATTAGCCTCGAATATCGCATTTATTTAATGACGACTTATTTAACTTCAGATTGCTACAGTAACTAATATTCAATAGATTTATTTCCTAGGCAAGAGAACCTCACTAAGTGAAAACGCATACCTGGATTATTCTATCAACCTACTTGAAGCGAAAAAGTGACTAAAGTGAAACGGTCTCGATTTTGAATTACCCCGTTTTTAAAGTATAATAATTGTGCATGAAAGAAGTTTTCCTCTCTGTTGTTATTCCTTGCTATGATGAAATGGCTAACCTTCAAAAAGGAGTATTGGAAAAGGTCTTCCATTTTCTAAATAAGAAAAGATTTATTTATGAGGTAATTGTAGTAGATGATGGGTCAAAAGACGGAAGTGATGAGTATATTGAAGAGTTGAGTAAAGAATACCCTCAGCTTACTCTTATAAAAAACCACCATACCGGGAAAGCTGGAGCAGTAACCAAAGGTATGCTTGTTGCAAAAGGGGAGTACAGGCTTTTTACAGATATGGATGAAGCGACACCTATTGAAGAAATAGATAAACTGCTTCCATATTTTGAAAAAAACTCTCCCGATGGAAATATCTATGATATTGTCATAGGCTCAAGAAATAAAAAACGTAAAGGGTCTCCTCTTATCAGGCAATTTATCTCCCGCGCAAACATCATTTTAAGGAAAATAATTGTTGGTCTTCCTGAAATTATGGATACGCAGTGTGGGTTTAAAATGTTTAATAAAAGAGTGGCTGAGGCAATATTTCCTAAAATTAATGTAATTCATAACGGATTTAGACATATTTCTGGGTCATCTGTAACTTCAGGATTTGATGTTGAAGTTTTATACATTGCGGAGAAAATGGGTTTCACAATAAAAGAAGTACCGGTTGTTTGGCTATATGTTGAATCTAGGCGCGTAAATCCTATTAAAGACTCTTATCAAGGACTTAAAGATCTATTTACAATTCGAATGAATAGACTCCACGGAAAATATGAGTAGATTTCGATTCATAATTCATGATCTAAGATTTAAGAAATCATTTTCACTTTACTTACTGGTCATCCTGGGGTTGTTTTTTTATTCATATACGCAAGTCGATTTAAGTCTGACTCTTTCCCGCATTTCTATCTGGCAGACAGTAGAAAAATCCTTCCAGTACATAGGTTATTTCAATAGGCCTTTATCAGCAAATCTTTATCTTGGAATTCTTCTACTCCTTTTTGGCTTTTATATTTATTTTTTAAAACTAGTAAATAAGCAAAAGCTGAAAAGGCAACATGTTTGGTTAATCATTATTACATTAAGTGCTATCCTAACCTTTTCATATAACGCTTTTTCATATGATATATTCAACAATATTTTTGATGCAAAGATTTTTACTCACTACCAGCTTAACCCTTATGCTTATAAAGCCTTAGATTTTCCCCATGACCCTATGCTGTCATTTATGCACTGGACGCAGCGCACCTATCCCTATGGTCCAATTTGGCTTTTATTTTCCATTCCATTGTCATATTTGGGGCTTCAAATTTTCTTGGTAACATTTTTTCTCTTCAAGATCCTGGCAACACTTAGTTTTTTGGGTGCAGTCTATTTTATAGAAAAGATAACCCAGAAAATTAATCCGAAAACCAGTCTTTTCTCAGTAGTTTTATTCGCATTAAATCCATTAGTAATCATTGAATCACTTGTCTCAGCACATAATGATATTACTATGTTTTTTCTTGCTCTTTGCTCAGTATGGCTACTAATAGACAATAAAAGTATTCGATCACTATTATTACTCGGATTATCAATAGGCGTAAAATTTACGACGGTCTTTCTAGCTCCAATCTATTTATATGTATTTATTTCGAATAAATTTAAAAAGGAAGTTAATTGGAATACTATGTTTTATCTTTTTTCTATTTTTATGATCGTTCCAATAATTATCGCTTCAATGAGAACAAATTTTCAACCCTGGTACCTTCTGTACTTTGTTTGCTTTGCTGTATTAGCTAAACCTAAATATCTCACAGTAATACCTATTATAGTTATGTCTCTCTTTGGCCTCTTAGAATATGTTCCGTTCTTGTACCAAGGCGACTGGAATCCTCCCATTCCTATTATTCTCAATATACTTACTGTATCTGGAATAGCCACAAGTTTCTTATTGATTCTACTACTGTTTTTCTTCAGGAAACTGTTTTAAAATAACATTTTTCTTTCCGAGCTTAAAATGCATTTTCTTTTTACCGGTCTAGCATTTTGTTAAAACACTCAGATCTTGTGTATGTATGGTATGTATTGTTAAAACACTCAGAGGTTACTTTCGTAAATGCGAAAATACACTTTTTCGCTCTCATTATAATCTTAGCTTTAGCGAAGGTGGGAGGCCTGCCTGCCGGTAGGCAGGGAATTCACTGGCAGGACCCTGACTATGAAATATAGAAAATTTTACAATTTGACTTAGTAGTCATTAACCTCATTTTTCTGTATAATCAAATAGCTATGACCTTTTTGAGAAAATACAGAATTCATATTCTTATTTCAGCTGCTCTTCTAATGTCCTACTTTTTCCTCAGGCTCTATCACATCATGAATCTACCTATCTTTACAGATGAGGCAATTTATGTCAGATGGTCACAAATTGCCAGGCAGGATGCATCATGGAGATTTATCTCTCTCACAGACGGTAAACAGCCTATGTTTGTCTGGGTAACTCTTAGCCTAATGCATATTATTAAAGACCCACTTTTTGCTGGACGCTTAACATCAGTGCTATCAGGTGTTGTTTCAATGGTTGGGTTATTTTTCCTAGGACGGGAACTTTTTAAAAATACTTGGGTAGGTTTTTTATCCTCTTTTTTATACCTAATTTCCCCATTTGCCTTAGTCTATGACCGTATGGCCTTATATGACAGTATGGTTGGAGCTTTTATGGTCTGGAGTCTATATATAGAAGTGTTATTAGTTAGAAAAGTTAGGTCTGACATAGCATTTATTCTAGGTCTTGTTGCAGGAGGAGGTTTACTTACTAAATCTAATGCATTTTTTAGTCTTTATCTTTTGCCCACAACGCTTCTATTATTCGATTTCAAAAAACATAAAAGAGTAAATAGACTAATTAAATGGGTTCTATTTGCTTTATTATCAGCCGTTCTTGCATATCTGTATTATTCAATCCTCAGATTATCTCCTTTTTATAATATTATTGGGGATAAGAACCAAACATTTGTTTACTCTTTTAAAGAGTGGCTAGAGCATCCTCTGAGGTTTTTTATAGGAAATTTTCATGGGCTCTTTCACTGGTTTATAACATATGTTGGCTGGCCTTTGTTTTTTCTTATGATTGCTTCATTTGCAATAAAAAAAGAATTTACAAAAGAAAAACTGCTTTTAGTTATTTGGTTTATTGCGCCACTTCTTGCATTAGCTATGTTTGGGAAAGTCTTATATCCCAGATTTATTCTTTTTATGGTTCTTTATCTATTTCCTCTTGCAGCGCTTTCAATATTACAGATATTTCATATCTTTAAAAATAACGCACTTAGAGTGGTGCTTGTACTTGCATTTATAGCATTTAGCATAAGGTCTGATTATTACATTCTCAACGATTTTGCCCATGCGCCTGTAGCTGATTCTGATTTATCACAATACAGTAATGATTGGCCGGCCGGAGGAGGAATAAAAGAAATGGTTTCCTTTTTAGCAAAAGAATCAGAAAAAGGAAAATTATATGTTGCTACAGAAGGAACATTTGGCTCTAACCCAACTATTGCTGTTGAAATATATTTGGGTAGTAATAAAAATATAGAAAAAAGAGGTATTTGGCCTCTTCCTAAAGATATTCCTCCAGATCTAGTTAAGAAAGCCAAAACTATGCCTGTGTATTTTGTATTTGCACAGACACAGGTTCCATCTTCATCATGGCCACTCAAATTTATTAATAGATATCAGAAGGGAATAGGGAATTCTTATCTACATATATACCAAGTAATAGGTAAGTAATTACAATGAAACGAAGACTCTTGTTTCCTCTTCTTCTTTTAGGGATTTGTGCTATATTTTTTTATAAATCATTTCTCTTCTTTCAAATACCCTTTCCAGGAGATCTTTTGATTAATGAAAATCCCTATAGAGCACAATCTTTTTTAGGTTACGCACCGGGCGGATATCCAAATAAAGCACAGGACCAAGATGTAATTACAGAGCTAATGCCTTGGAAGTCCTTTGTTATCTCAGAATTAAAACTGGGTAGAATTCCATTTTGGAATCCACATAATTTTTCGGGAAACCCCATCATGTCCAACTTCCAATCAGCAGTGTTTTACCCGTTAAATATTTTATTTTTTATTTTACCCTTTTCAACTTCTTGGTTTTTTTTCATTTTTTTACAGCCTGTCCTTGCATCTTTTTTTATGTACCGATTTCTCAAAGATCTAAAGCTGCACTCATTCGCGTGCCTTATTGGATCAATAGCATTTGCATTTTCATCTTACATGAGTGTTTGGATGGAATATGGAAATATAGCAGCAACTATCTGCTGGCTACCACTTGTGCTTTTTGCAATCAGACGTTTTATTGAAAGAAAAACAGTAAGTTATTTTTTACTTTCAATCCTTGCAATATCCTTATCAATTCTTGCTGGTTACATCCAGGGAGTTTTTTATATTTATATTTTAGCGTTTACATATCTAGTGTCAATTATTGTTTCAAAAAAAATAAAACTTACACCAATTCTTTGCACTAGCATTGTAGTCATTTTTGTATCCCCACTTCTATTAGCGCTTTATCAACTTCTACCAACACTTTCTTTTTTTTCACAATCAACAAGAAATCCCTATACATTTTCTCAGATTACTAATCTATTGCAGCCTTGGTATTACATTGCAACCCTTTTTTCTGCAGATTTTTTTGGTAATCCTGCAACAAGGAATTTTTGGTTACCAATCACCTATATAGAAAGGGTAATGTATGTAGGCATTCCTGTTTTATTTTTTGCATTGATTGGAATATTTTCAGTAAAAAGTTTTGAAAAGAAAGTCTTTACAATCCTTGGAATAGTCTCACTCATATTGTCATTCAATATCCCTTTAGTACCTTTTTTCTACAACCTACCGATTCCAGTATTGTCAACTACTGTCCCAACCAGGGGATTAAGTATTTTTATCTTCTGTATGATTGTGATTGCTTCATTTGGAATAAATTATTGGATTAATGAAAAAAAATCACCAAAAAAAATAATCCCAATAATTTTTGGTTGTTGCTACTTAATTTTATGGGTTGTTGTTTTTTCAATACCCAAAATATATCCGCTACTTTCTGAAAATATTCATGTCACAAGCCATAATCTAATTCTTTCAACCATTATTGCATTTATTACTCTTCTTATTTACATTTTGCGTAGAAAAATTGGAAAAATCTCTTTCATTCTTTTGCTAGTCATTGTTATTTTTGACCTTTTCTATTTCTTTGAAAAAATCACACCATTTGCACCGTCTGCCATTTTATATCCATCAACTGATGTAATTTCTTATATTCAAAAGAATGCTGGTATTTATAGATATTGGGGATATGGCGCTGGCTATGTGCCTGCGAATTTTTCAACATTTGATGGTACATATTCACCTGAGGGAAATGACCCTCTTCACATAAAAGATTATGGACAACTTCTGGAATCATCCAAAAATGGTGTACTTTCTAATTCCCTTCCTAGACCTGATGCAAATATTGCATCAGGGTTTGGGCAAGATGACCTAAGAGAAAATACATATAGACAAACTCTCCTTAACCTCTTAGGAGTAAAATACATTCTCCATAATATAGGTGACAGAAAAGACCCTGACTACGGCACATTTCCGGAAAAAATATATACTATGGTTTGGCAACAAAATCCATGGCAACTTTTTGAGAATAAAAAAGTCCTTCCCAGATACTTTCTAACTTCAGGTTTTGTTAAAGCATCAAATCAAAAAAACGCGATAGATCTTTTATATAATAAAATAGACCTTTCAAAACAGCTCATTCTCTATGAAACCCCCCCCAATCTTGACCCCGAAAGCAGTGGTATTGCAGCTCTGACTAGCTATGAGCCAAATAAAGTTGTTTTTCATACAAAGACAACAGGTAATACTCTGTTATTTCTATCAGACACATTTGATTCGTCTTGGAAAGGAAGCATTGATATGAATCCAACCAAGATATATCAGGCAGATTTTGCATTTCGTGCAATAGGTGTCCCTATGGGAGAGCATACAGTCACAATGTATTATTCATCTGCCTCGTTCTCTCTGGGCCTGATTTTGGCCACAGTTTCCCTAATACTACTAATAGTATATACTGGTATTCTGTATCGTTATGGTAAAGCAATCTAAACTCTTTCCGGTTGCTCTTGTTATTTTGCTTATTCCGGGAATTTTTTCATTATTTCATCCAGGATTTTTTCTGACAGACGATGGAAACTGGATGGTAATTCGTTTCTCGGCATTCTATGATGCTCTTCGTCACGGACAATTCCCAGTTAGACTTCTCCTTAGGCTTAATAATGGATTTGGATATCCTGTTGTAGATTTTCTTTACCCTCTTTTTCTCTATTTAGGAGTTCCTATTCATCTCTTGGGATTTGGATTTGTGAATACGATAAAAATCATTTTAGGACTAGGTCTTATTCTGTCAGGTCTATTTAGTTTTTTCTGGCTTAAAAAAATATTTTCTAATTTTCCAGCGCTTGTTGGAGGTCTAATCTATGCACTGTTTCCTTATCACATATATGATATCTATAACCGTGGTAGTGTGGGAGAAGTAACAGCACTTGCTATAGTCCCGTTTATCTTTTGGCAAATTGAACAGAAAAGAAGCGTTTTTATTGCTCTTGGAATAGGACTTTTAATTACGGCACATAATGTTCTTGCTCTACTCTTCTTACCAATTGTTTTTTTATATATGTATTTTATAAAAAAATACTCTAAAAAAACTACTCTTTTTGTATTTATTGAAGGACTTGCATTATCTGCTTTCTTCTGGATACCTGCTTTTTACGACAGACAATATACGGTTTTTGATAAAACTATTGTCTCTGATTTCTCTTATTATTTTATCTCTAGCATTTCGCTTATTGGAATTATTACAGTTATCACTTTAGCTACTAGCATATTCTATTTAACAAAAAAAATAGATTCTAAATTACTATTCTTTTTCATTATATCTATAATCTCAATCTTTCTAGCTTCATCATTTTCAAATTTTGTCTGGCAAATTTTACCACTTGGTGCTTTTATTCAATTTCCATTCAGGATGATATCCCTGTCAATTATTTCTATAAGTTTTCTCGCTGCATACATATTACAAAATATTAATAAGAAATATTTAATTGTGTTTACAGTTACCTCTGTAATGCTAATTTATATTTCATCTTGGACGTTTTTTATCCCAAAAAAGATACAATATTTACCAGATTCTTTTTACTCAACTAATGAAGATTCAACAACAGTACAAAATGAGTACATGCCTAAGTGGGTAAAACAAAATCCCAATACGATTCAAAAAGATCAAATATCTGTGATTAATGGTGAAGGAGCAGTAAATAATATTGTTAAAAATGCAGGAGGAATGACTTTTGACTTTCAAGCAAGTAGCGCAACTGCTATTCAAGCAAGTATTATATATTTTCCCGGATGGAAGGTTTATATCAACAATAAAGAATCTTTATTTTCTTATGACCATCCATATGGGTTAATAAATTTTAATTTACCACATGGACCGAGCCATGTCGCAATTGTTTTTAAAGAAACTCCACTTCGCGTTACAGCGGACACAATCAGTGTTATAGGAATATTAATTCTAGGTCTATCACCGCTATTTAAAAAGAAATTTGCATTATGAAAATAATAAATAAAAACATTTTATTAGTTTTATTTTTGAGTATCGGAACCATCTTACCCTTTTTTAATACGGGTGTTTTCCCGATTCATGACAACACACAAAATGCCAGAGTATTTGAAATGGGAAAAGCGCTTTTAGATGGAATGCTTCCTGTCAGGTGGGTAAGTGATTTAGGCTATGGATACGGTTACCCCATTTTTAACTTTTATGCACCACTCGCATATTATGTTGGGGGAAGTTTATTTTTTCTTGGGTTTAATGTATTACTAGCGACAAAACTCATGATGATAATTGGCATATTGATATCGGCAGTGGCAATGTATTTATTTGCCAGAGAGATATGGGGAGAGTGGGGAGGTATCGTTGCCAGCCTATTTTATGTTTATGCCCCATACCACAGTATAGATATATATGTAAGGGGAGATGTTGCAGAATTCTGGGCATATGCATTTATTCCTCTTGTGTTCTATGGATTATTAAAATTGTACAAAGAAAAAAAATGGAGATATGTAATTGTTACTTCAGTATCACTTAGCGCTGTCATAATCTCACACAATTTAACAGCACTTATGATTTCGCCTTTTATTTTAATTTTGTCCCTAATATTTTCGTGGCAAAATATTAGAAAGAAAAATAACTTGACTTCATATTTACCAATTATCGCAGTATTTAATGGAGTTTTACTTTCTTCATTTTATACTATTCCGGTTTTCTTAGAAATGAAATATACAAATGTTCTTTCTCAAATAGGCGGTGGAGCTAACTTCAGGGATCATTTTGTCTGCCTAGAGCAACTATGGTATAGCCCATGGGGATTTGGAGGCTCAGCCCCAGGATGCAATGACGGTTTATCTTTCATGATAGGCAAGCTACCTATAATAGCTGTAATATTAAGTACAATTATTTTGTTCATTATATGGAAAAAGCAGAAATCGTTTCAGAAATATTCTATAATATCTAGTCTAGTCGGATTATTATTTTCTATATTTTTCGTATTGCAAATTTCTCAACCTGTTTGGGAGATTATTAGACCAATGGCATTTTTGCAGTATCCTTGGAGATTTCTGCTTCTTATTTCCTTTTTTGCATCCTTCCTGTCAGGATCAATTATTTGGTATATAGAAAGACGCGTTTCAGTCAAGAAATTTTTAGTAATCTTTGTCTCTATTGTAATACTAATTCTTATTTTTCAGATAAAGTTTTTTAAACCACAGACTATCTATGATATACCATCCAGTACATATCTAGGCACAGATTATTTAAAGTGGCAAGTATCTAAGATATCTGATGAATATATGCCTGCTGGACTGCGAAAACCCACTAATGAAACTCAGGTACCAAGATCATTAATTAATGAATCCAAAGTACTTCAATTTCAATCTGTAGAAAATAAAACACAAGAAAAAAAGTTCAACTTATCTCTTGCGAAAGACAGTTTTATTTCTATTAACATTGCATATTTCCCCTCATGGGAAGCAATTCTAGATGGTAAAAGAGAGCAACTGTCTGAAACAAGCTCTGGCATGAAATTGTTTGTGCCTGCAGGCAGGCATAATCTCACATTGATTTTTAGAGAAACCCTTTATGAGATACTAGGTGATATGCTATCTGTTGCTGGTGTCGTAATACTTATTCTTGGTATAATAGTTCATAAGAAGCAGCTACATGAAAAATCCAACAGTTGAAATAACAATTCCCGTCTATAATGAGGAAAAAGAGCTAGCAAAGCACATACAGATTCTCTCAGATTTTTGCGAGGAAAACTTAAAAGACTACTCTTGGAATATAACAATTGCAGATAATGCTTCCAGTGATAATACCCCAGTTATTGCAGCAACATTAGCAAAAAAAAATCCTAAAATTATCTTTTTTAGACTCGAAGAAAAAGGCAGAGGCAGAGCTATAAAAAGAGTATGGAGCATGAGCCAGGCGGATTTTAGCGTCTATATGGACCTAGATTTATCTACAGATCTTATCCATCTACCTAAAATTCTTAATGCGTTAAAAAACGGAAATGATATTGCAATTGGCTCAAGGCTTGCAAAAGGAGCAAAGGTTGAAGGTCGGACAATGCTTCGCGAGGTCATTTCAAGGGTATTGAACTTTTTCTTTATTCAATTTTTCTTTCAAACTCATTTTACAGACGCTCAGTGCGGGTTTAAAGGTGTTACAAAAGATGTCGTAGAAGATCTTATCCCCAAGATTGAAGAAAATGATTGGTTTTTTGATGGAGAGCTTTTAATAGTTGCTGAAAAGAGCGGGTACAAAATCTATGAAGAGCCAGTGCATTGGGTAGATAATCCAGGTTCTACGGTTAGGCTTGTGTCAACAATATGGGGAGATATAAAAGTTATCTCAAGGCTATACCGCACAAGACCTTGGGTTAGTCTTAGGGAAATAAGAAAGAAATAATATGGAAGAACTTGATATAGCTGCTGTGACCAAGAGGTCAATACATGGAGTATTTGCTTTAGTAACTAGAACATTTCTTATACAAGTTATTGGTCTCATTGTAAATATACTTCTCACAATTTTATTATCTCCAGCAATTTTTGGCGTATATTTTATTGTTACAGCTGTTATCGCATTTCTTTCGTATTTTTCAGATATTGGACTTGCCGCAGCGCTTATTCAAAAAAAAGAACAGTTAACAGATGATGACCTAAAAACAACTTTTACACTACAACAAATACTCGTAATATCTGTTGTAGTCATAGCGCTACTATTATCCCCATTCATAAATCAATTCTATAAACTTCCGCCTGGTGGTATACAACTTTTTCAAGCATTAATTATTTCATTCTTCATCTCTTCGCTTAAAACAATTCCATCTGTTATTCTCGAGAGAAATTTACATTTCGAAAAACTGGTTATCCCACAAATTGTTGAGACACTTTTATTTAATCTAACTGTTCTTGTGTTGGCGATTAAAGGATTTGGTGTTATGAGTTTCACATATGCAGTTCTTATACGTGGAATTTCAGGTCTAATCGTAATTTATATTATCTCTCCTTGGAAAATACGAATTGGATTCTCAAATCATGTCGCCAAAAGACTTCTTTCTTTTGGAATACCATTCCAGACCAATAGTATTCTCGCACTAATAAAAGATGATTTACTGATTGCGTACGTCGGAAAAATATTACCTCTATCTCAGGTCGGATACATTGGATTTGCACAGAAATGGGCGTTTATGCCGCTCAGACTTATTATGGATAATGTAATTCGAATTACATTCCCATCATTTTCAAGACTCCAAAATGAGAAAGAACATTTATCAAAAGCCATAGAAAAATCTATCTTTGCGTCAACTCTGTTAATTTTTCCAGCTCTTATGGGGCTTGTTATTCTTGCGCCATCATTCATAAAAATCGTACCTAAGTACCAAAAATGGGAACCAGCATTACTATCTCTTGGTTTTTTTGCTGCGAATGCTGCATTATCATCTATTTCAACCCCACTAACAAATGCATTAAATGCAATTGGAAAAATAAAGGTAACACTTTATCTAATGGTTTTTTGGACAGTTACTACGTGGGTGCTAACACCTGTTCTTATTTTTATGTATGGTTTTAACGGATTTGCCGGAGCGTCAGCAGTTATATCAACTTCTATTGTGCTCGTTATTTTTCTGACCAAAAAATATATCTCTTTTTCCATTAAAGTCGTAAAAGTACCTTTGATAGCTACTACCTTAATGGGTATAATTCTCTTACTGATAATGCAGCGGTTACCGACCAATATAGTTTCTGTTATAAGTATTATAATTATTGGAGCTATTGTATATATTGGATCAGTTTTTATGCTTGCTAAAAAAACTGTTATAGAAGATATAGGGATTATCAGAAAACAATTTGCAAAATAAAATTATGACTAAAATATCTGTAGTTATTACAGCTTTTAATGAAGAAATAAAAATCGCTGGAGCACTTGAATCAGTTAAAGATTTTGCTGATGAAATTATTGTTATTGATAATAGTTCAACAGATAAAACTTCAACAATTGCCAAGAAATTTACAAAAAAAGTATATAAACAAAAAAATGATCCGCAAAAAATAGATCTACAAAAAAATTACGGATTTTCAAAAGCAACTTCTGATTGGATACTTAGTCTTGATGCAGATGAAAGATTAACACAGGAGTTGATAGATGAAATAAAATACACACTTGTTTCAAGTCCCCCTTCAATACTTGGCTATTGGATTCCACGAAAAAATATCATTTTTGGCAAATGGATCCAACATTCTATCTGGTGGCCAGACTATCAGCTTAGGTTATTTAAAAGAGGAATGGGTGAATTTTCAGATGTTCATGTTCATAAAGATTTACATCTTGAAGGAAGGACAAATAAACTAGATAAGCCAATGATACATGAGAATTATGATTCAATAAATCAGTATCTATATAAAATGGTTTTTATTTATACTGAAAATGAGGCAAAAAATATATTTGAGACTGGCACAAAGGTACATTGGACAGATGCTTTAAGGTATCCAGCTAATGATTTTCTAAAAACATTTTTCCTTCAAAAAGGTTACAAAGATGGTATGCATGGACTTGTCTTAAGTATTCTGCAGGCTTTCTATTCAGAAGTTGTTTTTGCAAAAGTATGGGAAAAACAAGGATTCACAGAAGAAAATAGTTCACAATTCTTATACCTAATTCTCAAGGAATTTAAAAAAATCCAAAAAGAATTTCAATACTGGTTTTTATCAGCAGAAATTAACAATACAGTAAATCCAGTTAAAAAAATAATGCTAAGGACATTGAGAAAGAATGTCGTAAAAAAGATCAACTCAGACTCTGGCGAAAATCCACAAGAATGAAAAGCGTATTTGCAGTCACAATTAATTTTAATACTGAAAAAGAAACATTAGGTTGGCTGGCATCAATGAAAAAACTTGATACTAGCGGGATTGACCTGCATTTAGTAATTGTTGATAATGCATCAGTCCACCCATTTAAATTACCTGAAAAAGAAAATGCGGAAAACGTGACTGTGTTAACTAGTGATGAGAATTTAGGTTTTACTGGCGGAAACAATATAGGAATAAATTACGCACTTGAGAACGGTGCTGACTATCTACTTATCATTAATAACGATACATTTGCTGATGAAAATTTACTGACGAGCCTAGTAAGTGCCCTTGAGGAAGATGAAGCGGTAGGTCTTGCAGTGCCTAAGATTTATTTTGCTAAGGGCCATGAATTTCATAAAGAAAGGTATGCAAAAGACGAATTAGGAAAAGTATTTTGGTATGCAGGTGGATTTACGGATTGGAATAACGTTACATCAGTTCATAGAGGTGTTGATGAGGTAGATCATGGGCAATATGATAAAAAGGAAAAAGTAAATTTTGCAAGCGGGTGCTGCATGTTTATTAAAAGGGAAGTGTTTAAGAAAGTAGGCATTTTTGATGACAAGTATTTTTTGTATTTTGAAGATGCCGATTTAGATGAACGTATCCATAACAGTGGATATTCTATTATTTATGCTCCCAAGGCTATATTATGGCATATCAATGCAGCCTCATCCGGTGGGTCAGGAAATAAGCTTCAGGACTACTTTATGGCTAGAAATCGCATGCTTTTTGGAATGCGTTATGCACCATTTAGGACAAAAATTGCGCTTTTCAGAGAAAGCATTAGACTATTTTTTTCAGGGAGGCCCATGCAAAAAAAAGGTATAAAAGATTTTTATTTAGGTAAGTTTGGAAAAGGAACATATTTTGATTAAGGTGAATTTTATGAATATTACAGCAATTATAATTACAAAAAATGCAGAAAAAATTATTGAGGACTGCCTTAAGAGTGTTTCATTTTGCGATGAAATTATTGTCGTAGATAATGCTTCTACAGATACAACAGTTAGTATTGCAAAGAAGTATAAAGCACATATTCTGATTGAATCAACAAATGATTTTTCAAAACTTAGAAACAGTGGACTTTCCCATGCAAAGTCAGATTGGGTCTTATACATTGATTCGGATGAGAGAGTAAGCGAAGAACTTCGCCAGAATATTCAAGGCGTCATTGCGAATCCCGCTATGCGGGGTGAAGCAATCTTTGACGTTTCAGCTTATAGAATTAAGAGGAAGAATTTTTATCTGGGTAATCATGAGTGGCCTACTGTGGAGAAGCTAGAGAGGTTATTTAAAAGAGAAAAATTGGAAAAATGGTACGGTCAACTTCATGAAAGCCCAATTGTAAAAGGAGAAGTGGGGGAGCTTGATGGGTTTTTGCTCCACTACACCCATAGAGATTTAAATTCAATGCTTGAGAAAACTATAGAGTGGTCTGAAGTTGAGGCAGAGTTGCGCTTGAATGCAAATCATCCATCTATGACTTGGTGGAGATTTCCCAGAGTCATGGTCACAGCTTTCTTAGACTCATACATAAGGCAAAAAGGATTTAAAGCTGGTACAGCAGGTCTTATTGAAAGTATGTATCAGTCCTACAGCATTTTCGTAACTTATGCGCGTTTGTGGGAATTGCAGCAAGAGAACACTAAAAAGCCATGAAAAACTGGATAAAAAGATTTTGGCCTATTCTTGCAATATTCACAGTTTGGTTATTATTTTCCTACCCATTTTTCTTACAAGGGAAGGCTCCTTTCCCCGCAACTTATCAGCTTGATTCTTTTTCTCCATGGAGTGCGTATGGGGTTTATAAAGGTCCAATAAAAAATGGTGCAATGCCTGATATTATCACACAAATATTTCCCTGGAAGTATTTTACAATCGACATGCTTAAAAAAGGACAAATTGCATTATGGAATCCATATAGTTTTTCAGGTACTCCCCATTTGGCAAATGATCAGTCTGCAGTTCTTTCTCCACTTAATCTAATATTTCTACTGTTTTCATTTGTGGATGCTTGGAGCATTATGATACTTCTCCAGACGCTATTTGCTGGATTATTCATGTATATCTTCATGAAGTCAATTCGCATAAGTGATACTGGAAGCTTAATTGCATCCGTCTCATTCATGTTCTGTGGGTTTATTACAACCTGGTTGTCATATGGAACACTTGCATATGCAATACTTTTTTTGCCACTTGCTCTTTTTTCAATCGAAAAATATTTTCAGTCAGGAAAAAACGGATTCCTTCTACTTCTTGCATTTACATTCCCCCTGTCTTTTTTTAGTGGTCATTTCCAAACAAGCATAAACTTTTTTATTATCACCTTTCTTTATATTTTTTATAAATCAATAATCTCAAAAAATGCTACCTTAATACTCCCTATAGTTATAGCTAGTATATGTGGTATGTTTTTGTCTTTACCTCAAATCTTACCATCACTTGAGCTTTATTCATCTTCTCTTAGAAGCTCATTATTTCAAAAACTTGAAATAATTCCCTGGAGTTATCTCCCAACACTTATAGCACCAGATTTTTTTGGAAATCCTGTAACACGTAATGATTGGTTTGGACATTATGCGGAATGGAATGCGTATATAGGAGTATTGCCGTTAATGCTGGCTTTTTATTCAATAAAGAACATAAAAAATCATCAAACAATTTTTTTCATCATCTTAGCCATTATAGGATTTCTTTTTAGCTTTTCAACTCCTATTCTTAGCGCAATTGTTTTTTTCCATGTTCCGGTCCTTTCAACTAGTGCGGCAAGCAGGGAAATGATTATTTTTAGTTTTGCAGGAGTAGTTTTAAGTGGGATTGGCTTTGACATTCTAAGAAAAGATATTCAACATAAAAGAATTGCTCCGTTTCTTGTATTATTTTTGTTTTTCTTGGCATTCATTTTAATGCTATGGATAATAGTGTTATTAAAACTATTTTTGCCACTAGATAAAACCTTCATTGCACGTCAAAATCTTATGTTCCCAACAGCATTATTTATTGGAGTTATTTGTGCAATTGCTATAGGAATTATTCAAAATAAAAAATTTAAGATACATCTTCCGCAGCTTTCATCATTTTTGATGTTGGTTATTCTTATTCTAGACATGATTCGCTTTGCAACAAAATGGCAACCCTTCGACCCAAAGCAACTTATTTTTCCCCAGACTCCAATAGTCAAGTTCTATCAAAAGGTGATGGATGAAAGAATATTAGGCTCTTTTGGGGCTGAAAATGGAGTATATTATCATCTAATGTTAACTGACGGTTATGATCCACTCTACCCTAAGAGATATGGAGAATTTATTACTGGAATTGCAGTAGGTACTGTAAGCGAAGGAGGTAGGTCTGCAGTAACATTTCCACATGAAGGGAAGTACGCTAAGCCTGCGCTTAACTTACTGGGAGTGAAATATCTATTTCATAAGGATTCTGATGCCCATAATGTTTGGGAGTATCCTTTCTGGTTGTATCCCTTGGAATATCCAACTATTTACGATGATAGTCAGTACCAAGTATTGGAGAATAAAAGTTCATTTCCGCGGGCATTCTTTGCTAGTTCCTATGCCGTCCTAAAAGATCCGCAAGCAATTATGGACACAATGTTTTCTGAGAAAACTAATCTACAAGATACTGTAATTTTGGAAAAAGATCCCGGTGTTAAGCTAACCCAAGGCAGCGTTGAGAAAGAAGATTTTACTCCCAATAGTATTTCTTTTAACGTGCGCGCTCCAGGTGACGGACTTCTTTTTCTTTCCAATACTTATTATCCAGGATGGAATGCTTTTGCAGATGGTACTAAAACAGAAATTTTGCGTGCGGATTTTGATTTTGATGGTATATTAGTTCCAAAAGGTACTAAAGAAGTAAGACTTATATATCAACCCGAGAGTTTTAAGAGTGGATTATATGGGGCACTTTTAGGGGTAATAGGTTTAGTACTTTTAGTATTTGTACCCGGCAGGAAGAGAAAGCTACTTTTTCCAAATAAATAATATCTTCTTCAGTTCTTCGATTGTCATCCTCTTTTTTGCAAAATAAAATAAATATGCAATTTCGAGTAATCCAAGGGTATTTATGACAAAAGTTAGAATTAATAAAACAACAAACCAATTTCGTTGGTCACTTTTTGCTGCTCTCCACAATGAAATTCCTTTCCAAAAAATGGCCCAAATGAAAATACCATACAACGCAAGGGGAGGGACATTAGGGAAGTTCATAAGGTAATCGTATCATACATTTTCTCAAATTGTCAAAACCGAAATTAGCAATTAGCAAATAGTTTGCTGAAGGATAGGAAGAATTGCTACAATAACATTGTGAAGATTGGGATTTATGATCCGTACCTGGATACGCTTGGTGGTGGGGAAAAATACATGCTCACTGCAGCCTCATGTCTCTCAAAAGACCATGAGGTCTCAATTTTTTGGGATGATAAAGAAATAAGTGATAAAGCCTACAAAAGATATAGTCTTGATATTTCATCTGTATCTATTGTGCCTAATATTTTCTCCAGTAAATCTCTACTGGGTAGGATATTTCAAACCCAAAAATATGACGCAATATTTTATTTAAGTGACGGAAGCATTCCTTTTGTTGGAAGTAAAAAACTATTTCTACACTTCCAATTTCCCATAGAATGGGTGAATGTCACTTCTCTAACAAAAATAAAGCTAACGCGCATAAGTCAAGTTATCTGCAACTCAAAATTTACTAAAGAATATATTGATAAGAAGTTAAATATTTCATCTCAGGTCATTTATCCGCCAATCGAAATTAATCATAAACAAAGTAAGAAAAAAAATATAATTCTAACTGTGGGTAGAATACAGAAGAATAGTGATGGAAGATTTACAAAAAAACAAGAAGTTATGATAAATAGTTTTAAGAAAATGGTCGATGATGGACTAAAGAATTGGGATTTTTATGTTGTTGGCGGAGTATTAAAAGATGATTCTCTTACCCAAGAATTAAAAAAAATGGCAAAAGGATATCCTATAAAGATTCTTCCTAATATTAATGCGAATGAACTCGAGTCGCTTTATCAAGAGGCAAAAATATATTGGCATGCAACGGGATTTGGAGAAAATATAGACAGTCACCCAGAACGCGCAGAGCACTTTGGAATAGCTACGGTTGAAGCAATGGCTCATGGATGCGTGCCTGTGGTGATTAATCTTGGAGGCCAAAAAGAAATTGTAGAAGATGAGAAAAATGGCTTTCTATGGGATGACCCAAAAGAGCTAATTGAAAAAACAACACTTTTAATGAAAAATCCCATTATGATACAGCAGATCTCTGAACAAGCTATAAATACTTCGAAAGATTTTAGTATAGACAAATTCTGTAAAGAAATTACAAAACTTTTTGCATGAAAAAATACTTTCCTTTACTTTTCTTTTCAATTCTTATTATCTTTTTCTTTAGATCATTTTTATTTCAATCCCTTTTGCCTATTCCATCAGACACAATAGTTGGATTATATAATCCATATAGAGATCTATATGCTGCGGCGAGTCCCAGAGGTGTCCCTTTTAAGAATTTTCTTATTACAGATCCTGTCAGGCAACAAATTCCCTGGAGAAAACTTGTCGTAGAATCAGAAAAAATTTTTCAACTTCCACTTTGGAACTCATATAATTTTTCAGGCACTCCACTTCTTGCTAATTTTCAATCAGGAGTTTTTTATCCCTTGAATATCTTCTATTTCTTTTTGCCATTTACATTTGCATGGAGTTTTCTAATTTTTTTACAGCCACTCCTGGCAGGTGTGTTTTTATATTTGTATTTAAAAAACCTCAAACTCCATAGTCTAGCAGCATTTCTTGGAGCAATTGTTTTTGCTTTCTCAGGATTTAATACTTCTTGGCTTGAATGGGGAGTTATTGGACACACATTAATGTGGTTGCCGCTAATAATGTTAAGCGTAGATAAAATCATAAAGGCATCATCTTCGGATATAATTTTCAATTTTTCCTCCAAAAGCGGATCCACCTCTGGTGGACAATTTTCAATTTTCAATTTTGAGTTTAACCGCAAAACCATTATTTGGTTTGTTATTTTATTATTTTCTTTATGTTCAAGCTTTTTTGCAGGACACTTGCAAATCTTTTTCTATTTGTTAATGTTGAGCCTGGTCTATACCGCTATTAGGTGTTGGCAATTTAAACCTAAAACTCCAACATTTTTACTACTGGCTAGTGGCTATTGCCTATTTGTTTTTATAACTATAATCCAGTGGTTTCCTACTCTACAATTTATCTCGCTTTCAGACAGAATTGGTGACAGAAATTACTTGAATATTGAAGGATGGTTTATTCCCTGGCAGCATCTTATACAATTTGTAGCACCAGATTTTTTTGGTAATCCCACAACTCTCAATTATTTCGGGGTGTGGAATTATGGAGAATTGGTTGGATACATAGGCATCTTTCCGCTTCTCATGGCTTTTTTTGCAATTATTAATAGACGTGACAAAAAGACAATCTTCTTTTCAGCAATCATTTTTATTTCTTTCCTTTTTGCCCTTCCCACGCCTATTGCATCAATTCCTTTTATGCTTCACATCCCTTTTCTTTCAACAGCCCAGCCGACAAGACTGCTATCTATTATAGATTTTTCAATGTCCATTCTTGCTGCCTTAGGATTCGACTTGTTTATTAAGAGACAAAAGAAGTTTTGGGTTGCAAATATAATTGTGGGACTAGCAATCTTCTTGCTTTGGGTTTTACCTCTTCATATTTCCACACAAAATCTTGAGGTTGTGAGACATAATCTCTATCTGCCCACAATTCTTTATCTAATTCTCTTTATAACTACAAGTATTTACGCTATTTTTTATAATAGATTTTCTAGAAAAATTATTATGAGTATTTTTATTCTCTTACTTATAATTACATCATTTGATCTCTTACGTTTTGCAGATAAATTTAGTCCTTTTACTAAATCTTCATACTTTTTCCCCAATACAAAAGCCATCACGTTTCTTCAAAATAACTTGGGAGAGTTTCGGTACATGACAACAGATGATAGAATCTTGCCTCCTAATTTTTCAGCCATGTATAATCTTTCTAGCGTTGATGGGTATGACCCTCTTTATATAAAGACATATGGTCAACTTATTGCTGCATCAGAAAGAGGAAATCCTGACATTCATGAGCCTTTTGGATTTAATAGAATTATAACTCCCCATAATATTCATAGTCCTGTTATAAATTTGTTAGGAGTTAAGTACGTACTTTCTCTATCTGATATCTCACGAGAAAATATGAAAAAAGTCTCTCAGGAAGGAGAGACTAGAATTTATGAAAATACTTCAGTATTACCAAGAGCATTTTTTGTAAATAAATTAATTTATGCGTCTAGTAAACAAGATGAAATAAATTTCATATTCTCTCAGAGTGAAAATCTACAAAAAGTAGCAGTAATAAATGAGAATGTTAGTAAAACTAATTTATCAGAAGGTGACGTAAGAATTAAGAATTATTCCGCTAATAAAATTTCAATAATTACGTCTAATAAGAAAACTGGATTTTTAGTCTTGACAGATACTTATTATCCTACATGGCATGTAGCAATTGATGGAAAAGATTCACAGATTCTGAAAACAGATTTTGCATTTAGGGGTGTTTTTGTCCCAGCTGGTGAGCATATTATTACATTTTATGATACATTGTTTTAAGCCTAATTATGAATCTAAGTGTTATTATTCCAAATTATAATGGCAGCCACCTCTTGAAAAAGAACTTTCATTCAGTAGTAAATGCTTTTAAGGAGTATAAAGAAGGAGAAGTTCAGCTTATTATACCCGATGATGCTTCATCAGATGACTCTGTGGAAGTAATCAATAACTTATTTTCGCAAATAAAAATTGAACATATACATGGGAAACTGGTTGAAAATAAAGATAGAAATAAGGGAGGATTTTCTAAAAATGTTAACAGGGGAGTAAGCGTAGCAACAGGAGAAATACTTATTCTTCTTAACTCAGATGTTAGTCCTCATAAGGATTTTCTAATGCCATTACTAAAACATTTTGAAGATCCTAAAGTTTTTGCTGTTGCCTGTATGGATGAAAGCATAGAGGGAGATAAGAAAGTTCTTAGAGGTAGGGGGGTTGGTAAGTGGGAAAGAGGGTTTTTACATCATAGCGCAGGAAAGATTTCTGGTGTTGCAAGTAATACTCTTTGGGTCAGTGGAGGAAGTGGTGCATTCAGGAAAGATCTTTGGGATAATTTGAGTGGTCTTAACGAATTATTTAATCCATTTTATTGGGAAGATATAGACCTTTCATATAGAGCTTTAAAGTCAGGATATTCACTTATTTTTGAACCGCAAAGTGTTGTTATTCATGATCACAGTGAAGGAGCGATTAAAAAGACATATAAAGAAAAAAAAGTTACGAGCATTGTTTATCGTAATCAATTCTTTTTCTCATGGATGAATATTACTGACACCAATTTAATACTTTCTCATATATTTTGGTTACCATTTCACCTACTCTCCGGATTTATTAGGAGGGATTGGGCTTTTTTATCAGGATTTTTACATGCAAGCCTTATGTTGCCAAATGTACTTATGCTTAGGAGAGTGTACGCAAGGAAATTTATTCTTTCAGATTTAGATATTGTAAAGACGTTTGATCAAGAATAAAATAGAGCAATGACCATTTCAATTATTGTGCCTGTTTTTAATGAGGAGAAAACTATCATCCCAGTTTTAGAAAAATTAAGAAAGCTAAATCTGGAAAAAACAAATAAAGAAATTATTGTTGTTGATGATGGATCAAGTGACAGTACAGCATTCCTTATTGAAAAATATATAAAAACAAAAGACGTTTCCAATGTCTTGTTTTATAAACATAAGAAAAATTCTGGAAAGGGTTCTGCAGTAAAGACAGGAATATCACACGCAACGGGAGAGTACGTTATTATCCAAGATGCAGATTTAGAATATAATTCTGAAGATATTAAAAAACTTGTTGCATTAATTTCTCCTAAATTTCAAGTAGTGTATGGCACGCGACTTAATAGGCTCCCAAATATTTTCAGAGAGGAAAAAGAGCTACTTTTTCTACTTCATTTTGCTGGAAACAGAGGCTTGAGTTTTATAACTAGCATTCTGTATGGGCAGTGGATTACTGATATGGAAACATGTTATAAATTATTTCCACGGAAGGCTTTAGATAATATTCAGATTAATGCACGCGGTTTTGAATTTGAACCTGAAATTACTGCAAAACTCTTAAAACAGGGATATAAAATACGTGAAACTCCAATAACGACCACACCTAGAGGATATGAAGAAGGCAAGAAACTTCATACGATACGTGACGGAACAAAAGCCGTGTGGGCGCTATTAAAATATAGGTTTGTTAATTAGTATTCTAAGTTTATTAATGAAATTATTTTTTAAAAAATCCAGCAATTACTGGAGTTTAATTATTTTATTTTTAATATTCTTTCTGGCACTTGTAATAAGGCTTTGGGATCTTGGCACTGTACCCAAAGGATTACAAATAGATGAATTAAATGCGGGATATCAGGGATATAAAATTTATAAAACAGGGAGTGATATCTTTGGAGATTTTATTCCGCTTTTCGTAAACAGAATTGGAGATTTTCGTCCAGCAGGAATATTTTACATATCAGGACTTAGCACGTTCATATTGGGTTTAAGTAATTTTTCAATACGATTCCCTGCAGCACTTATAGGTGCATTAACAGTTTTTCCCGTCTATCTTTTAGCTCAAATTATATCGAAGAATAGAAGAATCTCAGCGGTTGCAGCATTTCTTATTGCAATTTCTCCTTGGCATATAGTAGCAAGCCGTGCGACTTCAGAATCAGTTATAGCTCTTTTTCTGACTATTTTTGGCATATACTTTTTCCTTCGGTGTATTAAAGAGAGAAGTCTTGTTCTTTGCCTACTTTCCATAGTGGCGCTTTTAGGAAGTTACTTCTTCTACCACACTCCAAGGCTTTTTATTCCGATCTTTCTTTTACTATGTTTAATATATATTTTTTCAAATTATAGTAAGTCTCTTTCTAAAAGAGTAGATATATCAAAAAAGTATTTATTAATTACTTTTGTCTCAGTTGCTACTGTAAGTATTATTATTTTTCTTACCCCATTTGGCACAGGAAGACTAAATCAAATATCTGTTTTTAATAGTCAAGACGTAAAAACAAAAATACATGCATTGCAAGACGGAGATAGAGGGAATATACTCTTAGCCAGGATTTTGCATAATAAAGTTGCAGTTACAAGCAAAACAATTATTGATCAATATCTATTATATTTTTCAACAGAATTTCTATATATCCGCGGTGGCCTTCCAAATAGATATTCCATTGATGATTCAGGACTGTTTTATTATATAGAATTACCACTTTTACTACTAGGTTTATTCTTTCTCATACGGAGAAAAGATCCATTATTTTTTATTCCAATCCTCTGGCTTTTAGTTGGTCCAATTGCTGCATCTATCACTCTTGAAGATACTCCTAATGTTCAACGCGCAATTCTTATGCTTCCATCCTTTCAAATTATTGAAGCTTACGGTGTATATTTCAGCCTACTAAACTTTAAACCACTTCTTAGAAATATATTTATTGGTCTGGGAGTTTTACTTCTAACCTTCAACATGTTCTATTTTTTGCAATCATATTTTGTACATATCTCATCTAATGCGGCATTTTCGAGAAACGACGGCAATGAGGAGCTATTTCTATTTTTAAATCAACTTCAAGGAAAATATGAGGAAATTTATGTTCCATCTCATGAGGATCTTCCGTTATATTTCTTTTATTATAATAAAATCGTTTCAGTAAAATCATACGGATCAATTGAAGATTATCAAAAAAGAATGCAGACAGGAAAGTATACTTTCTTACCAGATGATTGCCCTGAGAAAATATTGACTGATTACCTCAAGCACAGCACCAAAAAAATTCTGATAGTTGATTTTCCAATCTGTCAACCGGACCCGTCCGAATTTAAAGTTGTCACAGTGATACATAGAGTGGACGAAACACAGGCATATACTCTTCGAGAGCATATTAATCCATAAAATATGACTAAAAAGTTGTTATTCAAGATATGCATTGTCTTAATTATTTTCCTTGCAATGACATTGAGATTTTATGGTTATGAACATAGATGGGGACTTGCATATGACCAGGCACATGACGCATTAGTTGCCAGATCCGCTCTTTCCCAGCATAAAATCCCAATGGTAGGACCTTTCTCTTCTGCAGGGCCATTTCAGACTGGGCCAGAATGGTACTGGCTAATCATGCTCGGAACTTTTCTTTATTCCCCATCTGTTATTTCTCCGTGGGTATTGTTAACAGTTCTTTTTGTTGTCTCTATTTATTTCATAATAAAGACGGGAGAACTCATGGGAGGTAAAAGATTAGGTATTGCCGCAGGGCTTATTGCTGCTATTTCTCCCGCCAACATAGCTCAGTCAGTAAATATGTCTAACCAAGCCCCCTTGGCAATACTATCTGTTTTTAGCGTTTGGGCTGCAGCAAAATATTTTTATTCCAAAAAAAACTTATATCTTTTTATTCTTGGGATTTTTATTGGCCTTGGGGTAAATATGCATTTGCAGGGAGCATTACTAATACCATTTTTTTTCCTGGTAATTATTTTTAAAAGGCCTAATGTCAAGGATTGGCTGTTAGCTTTCTTAGGGTTAGTCATACCATTTATACCTCTCATAATTTTTGATGCAACTCATCACTTTATTAACATTCGCCATATGCTCACATATTACTTTCATGACCAATACAACATTTCACTAGATGTTTTAGGGAGAAGATGGACAACATATTTGAAAGTTTTTTGGATTAAATCATGGAGTTATATTATTGGCGGAAATACTATTATTGGCATAACTACAATTACTACTTCTTTTGCAGTATTTATTTATTTGATATTAAAGAAATGTCTCCCCAAGATTATGATTCCAATTATAATTAGTTTCATTATTGCCGTTATAGCAATTCGTTATACAAGAACGCCTATCTTTGACAGTTATCTTATGTTTCTACATGCAACTGTTTTTCTGATAGTTGCATTCGCAGTGATTACAGTCTTCAATAAAAATAAAATTATAGGCATTATATTCTTGAGCATTATAGTTTTTGGGAGCTTACAGAAAGATGTTGAAGAAATTAAGAATGGAACCAACAATACTGCAGGGACTATGAAAACGTGGACAAATCTACTTACAAATAAATATCCCGGACAAACCTTTGCGATATATGACTACAAGTACAATACGGTATCATTAAGCGCACCTTTAAGTCTATATCTTAGTGCTCTATCAAAGAGTCAAGATAATGGTAGGAAAATAGGCGTAATACTTATTAGGCTTGAAAATAAGGCACAATTTCAGCATCCTGCATTGTGGGGAGAAAAGTATAGTTATCAGTTATATGATTTATCATCCTCAAGTTCCGGAGAATTGTCCAAGGAAGAATGGGTTCCCGTTACTTCAAATTCAGTTTATCATGCTACTGAAGAATGGTCGGATGATGTGAAGCTCAGAAGCAAGCTGGAATAAATCCGATAATCATACATAATTCTGATATAATCAAAGTAATAGAGAATGAAACGAATTCAGCTTGACGATATCTTACTCTTTGCACTCCTAGTCCCATTTATCATGACTTACAGGCTAAGTCCTGGTATAACTCCTTACTGGTTATTTGGATTAGTTTTTCTAGGATTGTTTTGCTACGTTGGAATAAATTTTATTAGCCTCAAAAAAATTATTCAAGAAAAAATAAAATTATGGCTACTCTGGTTTCTGATCATTTCAACTATTGGAACAGCCATGCTTTCAGCAATAATAGTAAGGCATGAAACAGCCCCTATTTACGGCGTACATGACATTATCCTGCAGCAGGAGTCAGCAATGCAGTTCCTATTAAATGGTACAAATCCTTATAGCGCAACATATCTTATAGCGCAACATATTTCAATACACCTCTTAAGGATTGGCATTATTCCGACACTGATGTAAATCCTGCGCTTTACCATTTTGTCATGGAGCCTTTTTATCTTTTATTTGCCTACCCCTTCTATTTCTTTACACTGCCTGTATTTGGCTTTTTTGATTCCAGGATTCCACTCGCATTCCTTTTTCTAGTACTAATCTTTTTAGCATCAAGACTAGTAAAAGACAGAGATCTAAAAAGACAATTTATGATTTTGCTAGCCTTTAATCCTGCAATGCTTGGTTATTTTATAGAAGGACGAGATGATATTTTCATGTACTCCTTCTTTTTCTTAGGATTATTTCTTTTATATAAAAAACGTTTTTTAATAGCAGGTATTCCAATTGCATTGGCTTTTGCTACAAAACAATCTATTTGGCCGTTTTTCCCATTTTATTTGGCTTTTCTTTATTTCCAAAATAAAAATATACTAAAGACTATTAAGCAGCTTATTCCCTTTACTGTGACATTCTTAATAATTGTTTTGCCTTTTTTTCTTTGGAATCCTCATGCATTTTTAGCTAGCACTCTTCTTTATCTCTCAGGAAATGATCCGCATAGTTATCCAGTTGCCGGATATGGACTAGGATCGCTTCTTCATCAGATAGGTATTATTAAGAATGTTAATGCATATTACCCTTTTACTATTTGGCAAGTTGTTATAGCACTGCCAGTCCTAGGTCTTCTGATTAACCTTCAGAGAAAAAATAATAGTATAGGGAAGATGATAACCTTTTATGGGTTATTTCTATTTGTGTTTTGGTATTTATCCCGCTATTTCAATAATAGCCATTTAGGCTATCTTTCTATGGTTTTCATTACGGCATATTTCTGGCCTGAAGAATAAGTGTATGATAATAATTAATTCTATTTTATTTATCGCAGCATTGTTTATATGTTTTTTCATTCCAGGGAAAATCTTGCTTAAAATTTTAAAACCTCAGCTTACGGGACTTGAAGAGATATTTTTCACCACAATTTTAGGACTTGTAGCTTTTACGCTTACTTCTTACGTCCTAGAATCTATAAAGTTTTTTCCCATCATGTACCTTTTGCTTATAGGATTAACCTTTTACTTTTTCAAAAAGAGAAAATCTATTGAACTTTCATTTCCAAAACTAGATAAAAAGCCGTTTTTTACTGTTCTGATCCTGGCCATATTATTTGGCATACCTATGTATCTTAGTGGAGAGAAAAATGGTGAATTTTTGCTTTATGGTGCAAATCACGCTGATGCGGCTTTCCACATTTCACTTATCCATGAGTTACAATTCAGATTTCCACCTAATCATCCGGGATTTGCAGGAGGTATTCTTCAGAATTATCACTTTTTTGCAGACTACGTAGTCGCAAAGATAACTCAAATATTCCATATAGATACATTTGCTACTTATTTCATTCTGTATCCTTTTTTTACAGCTCTTTCTTGGGGAGTTGGTGTATATCTGTTAATGAAAAAATGGTCTGGGAATAAGAATGTTGCGCTGTGGGCAGTTTTCCTGACATATTTTGGAGGAAGTTTTGCATTTATACTACGCCTAAGGGGAATTAATGGTCTTAGTCTTGATAGTGCCTTTGGTATGTTGCAACCTGCTGTTTCTTTAGTAAATCCACCATTTGCAATCTCAATTGTGATATTAATCTGTGGACTTTTCTCACTTTTTGAATATACAAAGACAAAGAAAAAAGGGTGGTTAATCCCTATCATTCTCTTTTTTGGGTTATCAGCAGAATTTAAAGTATATGCAGGAATAATCATGTTAGGAGGAATAATTATTTTTTCCGGATTACAATTATTTAGGAGAAATCTGTACGTTTTCCCAATGCTACTTGGGATTTCAATTCTATTCTTTATTACTTATTGGCGGTTTACCGGAGGATCAGGATTTCTTATACCGGATATTCTTTGGGCTCCAATCTCTATATTTCGTGATAATTTTCCTCTTTTTAATTATGATAACCAACTCTATAAATATACGCAGTACTTTGATGTAGGTAGGCTTATATGGCTTTATGTCGTAATGTTAGGAACATTTATTTTTGGTAATCTAGGGACAAGGACCTTAGGATGGATTCTTATCATCTTTAGAAAAGAAAAGAAAAAAATAGTATTTTCTATTTTTGGATTGACTGTCTTTGCAATGCTTCTCATATCTTTTCTCATCCCCCTTTTCTTTATCCAGTCAATAAAGGTTTTTGAGATTTCACAACTGTTTAACTACTTTCTTTTTTTCAGTAGTCTTTTTGCAGCATTTGGACTGGGTGCTTTCTTTAGTTTAAAAATTCCAAGGACAATAAAAGCAATTTTAATAATTATTATTGTCATTTCTACTTTGCCATCAGCTTATGAAATTTTTCAAGAATATACTTTAAGTCCAAATATTATCTTTAATAAAAATCAATATTCAGCGCTTAAATTTTTAAGTCATCAAGGATCATATGATCAGACCCTTCTGACATTTCCTCCTTTTGAAACCCATTCAAAAAATGATGTTATTCCATGGTCAAATATAAAAACAAATATTGAAACTAATGCCGTTGCTGCTAAGCAAGGATATTTCGCTGATGAAAATATTACATCTCCTACTGACCTAGATTCGCGTAGAGAATTTATACAGACTTTAGTTGAATATCAATTCAAGCCATCTGAAGATGCGGATAAAATTGGTATGGGAATGCAGATTGAAGGAGAGTTAAAAACAAGACAAATCAAATTTATCTATAGTACATATCCACTTACCTCATTTGAAAAGTTGAAAAGTATAAAAAAAATATATAGTAGCTCTGATGCCTATGTATATAAAATATTATGAAGCAAAAAATTATTCTATTATTAATAATAGCAATTGCAATTTTTTTACGCTTTTTTCAACTTAACGTAAATCCTCCTTCATTAACATGGGATGAGACAGCTTGGGGATACAATGCATACGCTTTGGGGATAGATGGTAAGGATGAATTTGGAAGATTTTTACCTCATGATTATCTAGAATCTTTTGGAGACTTTAAACCCCCAATGTACGCTTATTTAGATATAATTCCGGTAAAAATATTTGGCCTCAACACATTTTCAGTAAGATTTCCTTCAGCATTTTTCGGGGTAGCCACTGTGCTTATGACATATTTTTTAACCAAGTCAATCTTTTATAACTCTAAAAACAAGAAATATTATGCGTTGGCTGCATCATTATTTCTTGCGGTTTCCCCCTGGCACATCATGCTTTCAAGGGCAGCCTTTGAGGCAAACATTGCAACATTTTTTATTGTAACTGGAGTTTTTTTCTTCCTGAACGCAATGCAGTCAATAAAAAACAAGCAAGTGTTTTGGTACTTGGTATTGTCATTTCTTTCATTAGTTGCGTCCGTATACACCTTTAATACTTCCCGTGTTGTAGCTCCACTACTTGCTTTAGCTCTTATAACTATTTTTCACAAAAAAATATTAAAAGTAAAAAAACAGTTTATTTTAGCCTCAATAGTAGGTTTTCTTTTTCTTTTACCCACAATCCCATTTCTCCTTTCTCCTCAAGCAAGGCTTAGGTTTCAGGAGGTTAATATTTTTTCAGATTCTTCTGTAATTAAAACCTCCAATCAAGAAATTGCAAATGATAGAAATACTTGGTGGTCTAAGGTAATTCATAACAGAAGATTTGCTTATAGCGTAGAGTTTCTGAAACATTATTTTGATAATTTGTCACCGGATTTTCTTTTTATAAAAGGGGATGGAAACCCTAAATTTTCTACACAGGATGTAGGAGAGATGTATCTTTGGGACCTGCCATTTTTTGTAGCAGGGATAATTTTTTTGTTTAGAAAAAAAGAAGGATATTGGTGGATAATTCCGTTATGGCTTGTACTGGGGATAATTCCAGCAGCAACAGCCCGGGAAACTCCTCACGCACTTAGAATTGAGACAACCCTCCCAACTTTTCAAATTTTTGTTGCAATGGGATTTGTTGAAATAGTTTTATTGTTAAAAAAATCTAGAAAAATTGTCCTAAGTGTCTTATGGATCATTTTATTCCTGAATATATTATATTTCCAATTAGGATATTACACACATTACACGTATGAGTACTCCCATGAATGGCAATATGGTTACTCTCAGTCGATTGCGTATGTTTCAAGTGTTAAAAATTCTTATGATGAGATTCATGTCACAGAAGCGCTTGGCAGGCCATATATCTATTATCTTTTTTATACAAAAACAGAACCCAATATTTTTAGACAGGATGCAAAAATCCAAAGAGATCCCTTTGGATTTGTAGATGTGACTGGTTTTGGAAAATATATATTTCAAAAGCAGATGCACGCAGTAAATAATGGCAAAAGGATTTTATATATTAATATTGCCTCAGATGTTCCGGACCATGCAAATATTCTTAAGACTTTTCCGTTAAAAAACGGTGAGCAGAATTTAGTTGCATATACGTTATGAGAATTTCCAATTTCCAATTTCCAATTTTCAATAGAGTACATATTATATTAATGTTTATTGTTTTGTTGGCTACGATACTTAGGTTGTGGCAGATTGGAAATGTTCCGCCTTCTCCTGACTGGGATGAAGCGGCGCTTGGATATAATAGTTTTTCTATCTTAGAGACTGGAAAAGATGAGTATGGAAAATTCATGCCTGTTGTCCTCAGATCTTTTGATGATTATAAGCCTGCTGGATATGCATATTTAATTATCCCATTTATAAAAATACTTGGACTTAATATTATTTCAGTAAGACTACCCTCAGTTATTTTTGGAATATTAACAGTTATAGCAACATATTTCCTGGTTAATGAGTTATTCAAAAGTAAAAAACTCTCTCTACTTTCCGCATTTCTGTTGGCAATTTCACCCTGGCACATACAATTCTCAAGAATTGCTTTTGAAGCACAGGTAGGACTTTCATTTAATATATTTGCAATCCTATTTTTTCTTAAGGGTCTTAAAAAACCTTACTATCTATTTCTGTCAGCATTTTTTATGGGAGCAAATGTGTACATTTATCAAAGCGAAAAAGTATTCACGCCACTTCTTTTAATTATTTTAATCGCTGTATATCACAAAGATTTATTTAAAGTTCCAAAAAAATATCTGGCCTTAGGTTCTCTATTAGGTCTTATTGTTGCACTTCCCATGGGATGGTATCTTTTGACTAATCATGATGCATTTGCCCGTGCAAGGGGAGTCAGTATTTTTAGTGATTCGTCTTCTCTTAATGTTGACGTGAAAAGAGTGCTTTGGGATCATCAACATAATAATACGTTAGGACTTATATTTGATAATAGAAGAGTAGTATTTACAAAAGAAGTTATATCTAATTACCTCTCGCATTTTAATCTCAATTGGTTATTTATTTCAGGAGATATTAGCAGGCATCATGCACCCAATATGGGGCTTCTATTTCTTGCAGAATTGCCGTTTTTATTTATAGGTATCTACCAATTGCTCTACGGCAATTATTCAAAGAAGACTAAACTTATTATTGTTCTCTGGTTTTTAATCACACCCATTCCAGCATCTATCACTACTGGTGTTCCTCATGCTGTTAGGACAATTAATTTCTTACCTTTATTTCAGATCTTTACTGCACTCGGAATTCTAATATCTTTTGCATTTTTATCAAAATTTAAAAAGGTGAAGAATATCGTTATTATTCTTTATTCACTATTCTTTATCCTGAATATTACTTATTATCTAAATCAATATTTTGTCCAGCAAAATTACTATAATGCCACTGATTGGCAATATGGATACGCTAAAATAATGCCAACTGTTGAAAGTATTCAGTCAAAATACAAGACAATAGTGGTTTCTAATCAACCCCCATTTGATCAGTCATACATGTTTTTCTTATTCTACCTTGCATATCCACCGCAGTCATATCAAAAAGAAGTAACTAATGCATCAGGTGGCTTTAGAGAGACACATAATTTTGGGAAATTTGCATTTAGACCTATTCAATGGAATAAGGAAGAAAAAAATAAAGATATTTTGTATATTGGAAGGCCCAGTGATTTTCCCGGTGGAATTTCAAGTCTTCAGACAGCTCTTTATCCAAATGGTGAAGAAGCAATGAAAATCGTCTCGGGAAAATAACCATATCCTATCAATTGCCTTGGGTTTTTGGTATCATTGATGGTGTTTGAATTTATCAATAAATTATTTTAATGAAGCATCCTCACAATAATCATATTATTGAGCAAGTTCCTGTAGATTACTATCAGGAAGGCACTAGGAAAAATGTTCTCCAGAAAGTTTGGCATACACGTAAGCTCAAAACAGTTTTAAATTTGATTCAATTTTATCCTAAAAAAATTCTTGATGTTGGATGTGCGTCCGGATGGTTTTTATCAAATGTCTCAGATGAATATCCCGGAGCAACTTGTTTTGGAATTGATGTATATGAAAAGGGGATTCAGTATGGTAAAAAAATCTATCCAAGTTTGAATTTTAAAGTCGCTAAAGCAGAAAAAATTCCTTTTAAGGCAAATGAATTTGATTTAGTTATTTGTACTGAAGTCTTAGAACATGTTGATGATCCGAAAGTAGTTCTAAATGAAATTAAGCGTGTTTTGAAAAAAAATGGTCAAGCTGTAATAGAACTTGATTCCGGAAGTTTCCTTTTTTCTGCTACTTGGCTTTTGTGGACAAGAGTACAGGGTAAAGTTTGGAATGATGCACATCTTCATTCTTTTAACGTTAAAAAACTTGAAAATGTAATTCAAGCATGCGGCTTTACTGTAGTTTCTAAAAAAACATTCAACTTAGGAATGGCAATGGCTTTTTTAATCAGCAAATAAATTTTAATATCATGAAGTATAAAGGGAAAAGTATAAAGTATTAAGCTAAACAAATACTCTCCTTTATACTTAATACTAACCCCTAAATACTTGGCTGTAATATAGATTTGATCATATGTCCTTCAAACCATCAAAACGCTCACTCATCTTGCTAGGAATTATTATATTGGCAGCAATTCCACGAGCAATAGAATTAATTAATGGAAATTATCTTTTTGGTTTTGATCAAGGCCTTTTTTATCAGGCAGTAAAAAACATTGTTATAAATCATCACCTCACGTTAATAGGCGCTCCTGTAGGCGGTAGAGGAGGATTTTTTCAAGGCCCTGGATGGTATTATCTTCTTGCAATTCCATTTTTTTTAGCAAATGGAAATCCATATGGGGGGATGGTGCTGATGTTTATATTGGGAATTGCAGTTGTAGTAACCACATATATTCTTGGAACAAAAATATTTGGTCAAAGAGCAGGAATAATAATTGCTTTTCTACTAGCTATTTCTCCAACTCTTATTTCTCAGTCTCGTTTTATCTGGCCTCCTTTTCCGGTATCACTTCTAACAGTATTGTTCCTGTTTTTCTTTTTTAAAGTTCTCCAAAATAATAAAAAATCCCTCTCTTTTGTCGCTTTAGCGCTAGGTCTAATGTTTCATTTTGAAGCTGCAATAGGCATGACTCTTCTTATTCAATTCATTGTTTTTGCGCCTGTACTGATATGGAAAAAACTTCTTTCATTAAGGTCAGTAGCCTCTAGCATAGGTATATTTCTTCTTACACAATCCTCGCTAATCTTTTTTGATATTCGCCATAATTTTATTACTACCAAAGGAATTCTGGGATCTTTTTTACAGAATTCAAATAGCTCTCATCATGTAACTCAGATGTATATAAAAGTTATGGCAGATAACCATCTAGGTATATTTCTATCTAGTTTTATGTCTATAATCCCATTTCGTGCTTTCAGTCCCTATATTTGGATATTCTTGATAGTTATCGGCGTTGTATATTACATAGTTCAGGAAAAAGACCAAGCAAAGAAACTATTTGTTATCTATCTTGCATTAAGTCCATTTTTGCTTTTTGGTGTGTTTATGACATACCTTTGGCCTATGTGGGAGTGGTGGATTCTTGAATTACCCATAATGTACCTATTTCTTTTTGGCATCCTAATAGATTTTTTATTAAAAAAGAAGGGTTTAAATATATTAGCAATACTATTAATTGTCTTCTTCTTTTCATTTTATTTACAACAAACATTTAATTACTATAAAAATGATCTAAATGATTATGGCGGAACTGCAAAAATAAAAGGGAAGCTCCAAGCAATAGACTATATTTATAAAGATGCAGGAAAAAAGCCATTTGGTGTTTTGGCATTCACTCCACCCATTTATACATATGACACAGA
>WNFL01432012.1_pt2 | contig 41562 bp, 42 predicted proteins | sample 5400361 | NCBI WGS metagenome assembly WNFL01 (sample SAMN13153351, study PRJNA577476) | soil metagenome | isolation source: 40 cm soil on Douglas fir-dominated hillslope | place: USA:California | collected 2013-09-17 | reverse complement strand
AAATATCGAATCGTCCCGAGCCTTCGAACTCGGCGCGAAGCTGGCGGCTTTCGCTGGTGCGGTCCTGATCCATCCAGCCGATTCGGGCGGATTCGACGTCCAGGTTCACGGCGTACCCGAAGATCAAGAGTTGAATCAGCGGTGGCAGAAACAGCATGCCTCGCGTTCTGGAATCGCGAAAGGCCTGGCGAAATTCCTTGCGGATGATGTGCCGAATTCGTTGTCTCACGTCAGGTCACTTTCTGGCGCAGCTTGCGCGTGGTCCAGTAGAAAATCAGTACGGCGTAGGCGACCAGCAGGAGCAGATCGAACCACAAAAGTTCGAGGCCGACGCCCTTGAGGAACACGCCCTTGATGATGTTGATGAAATAGCGCGCGGGTATGAACAAAGCGATGGTCTGGATGATGAAGGGCATGTTGTCGAGCGAATAGATGAATCCGGAAAGCATGAACGCCGGCAGGAACGAAGTCAGCGTGCTGAGCTGATATGCGGCCAGTTGGTTGCGAGTGGCGGCGGAGATGAACACGCCCCAGGCCAGCGCGCCAAAGACAAAAACGGCGCTGGAGAGCAGCAGCAGGAGTATGCTGCCTTTGAGCGGAACACCCATAATGAAGACCGCGGTGAGGAGCGAGATCACCAGGTCGGCGATGCCCAGCAGGAAATAGGCGGACAGCTTGCCGACCGCCAGTTCGAACGGCCGCAGCGGCGTGGACAAGAGCTGTTCCATGGAGCCGTTCTCCCATTCACGCGCGATGCACAGTGAGGTCAGCAATGACGCGATGATCATGATAATCACGGCGATGAGCCCGGGCACAATGTAATCGCGCGAAATGAGGTCGGTGTTGTACCAGATGCGAATGCGCGCCTCGACCGGTGCGACGGGTTTCTCGCCATTGCGATCCTGTGCGCCGACGCGAAGCCGTAGCGCGTGGGTCTGCACCACGCCTTCGGCATAGCCCATTGCGATGGCGGCGGTGTTGGAATCCGAACCGTCGAGCAGCAGCTGCACTTGCGCGGTCCTGCCGGCGAGAAGATCTTTCGAGAAATCGGCGGGGATGACAACTCCGAGCATGGCGTCGCGCTGGTCCATGCTGCGCTCGATGGGTTTGTAGCCGTCCGCTTCCGCCACGATGTCGAAAAAACGGGAGGCGCGGAAATCCTGAATCAGCGCGTGACTCTCGGGGGAGCGGTCCAGATCGTAGACCACCATCGGAATGTGATCGACATCCAGGCTCAGAGCGAATCCGAACAGGAGTAGCATGAGCAGCGGCAAGGCCAGCGCGGCGATGAGGCTGCGTGAATCGCGCACAATGTGCAACAGCTCTTTTCGCGCCACTGCGTCGGTGCGGCGAAGGCTGCTGCGCAAACGGTCCCGACTGGTGCTGCCCGTGGTCATGCCGCGGCCTTGTCCTCCTGCTCGATCAGGCTGACGAAGACGTCCTCCATCGACGGCATGATGGGCTTCAGTGAAGCGATTTCGATGCCGGCCGCGCCGAGAGCGCTGCGAATTTCGGGGATCGCGGCTTCGTCACGCTCGACCGTCACATGCAGGCCGCCGCCGAACACCGCTACATCGGCGATTCCAGGGCGGCCTTGTAGCGCGGTCATGCTGCCCAGCAGATCGGAGGTTTCGAGACTGAGCAGATGGCCCTCGCCCAAGGACGCTTTCAACTCGGCGGGCGATCCGAGAGCGATGGTCTTGCCGCGATACATCAGCGCGATGCGATGGCAATACTCGGCTTCGTCCATGTAATGCGTGGTGACGAAGATGGTGCGGCCGGCGGCGGAGAGCTGATAGATCAGATCCCAAAAACTGCGGCGCGCGATGGGGTCGACGCCGCTAGTGGGTTCGTCGAGGAAGAGAATCGGCGGGTCGTGCAGGATCGCGAGCAAGCGCGTCATGGTGGCGGCCTTCTCTTCCAGGCCCGCCATTTTCAGAACGTATTCGCGGCGTGCGGGCAGGGCCTGAGGCGTCACGCCATAGACGCCGCCGAAGAATTCGATGTTCTCGTCGACAGTGAGATCGTCATACAGCGAGAATTTCTGCGACATGTAACCGATGCTGCGCTTGATGTCTTCGGACTGCGTGGCGACGTCGAATCCGCCGACGGTGGCGCTGCCGGAAGTGGGCGCGAGCAATCCGCACAGGATGCGGATGGTGGTTGATTTTCCGGCGCCGTTGGGGCCCAGGAATCCGAAGATCTCGCCGGGCTGGACTTCGAGCGAGACGCGGTCGACGGCGACGAAATCGCCGAAGCGCTTGATGAGGTTCACCAGCTTGACAGCAGGTCCATCTTGGCGCTGCGCTGGGCCGGTCTTAGGCTGCACGGCCAGCCTCTTCCCTCTTCATGAGGGCGATGAACACGTCTTCGAGCGATGGTAGATCGCCGCCCTCGATTTGCAATTCGCGCTTGAGCGCCGCGGGGGTGTCGCAGCGGATCAGGTGGCCCTGGTGCATCATGCCGACGCGATTGGCGCGCTCGGCTTCGTCGAGATATGCGGTGCTCACGAAAACGGTTAGGCCGTCTTTGACCAGCTGGTAGAGGATCGCCCAGAAATCGCGGCGCGAGACGGGGTCGACCCCGTTGGTCGGCTCGTCCAGAAACAGCACGCGCGGCTTGTGCAGCAGCGTGCACATCAGCGCGAGTTTCTGTTTCATTCCGCCGGAGAGTTTGCCGGCGGGACGCGATCGAAACGGCTCCATGCGGGTCATGCGGAGCAGGCGCGAGGCGAGTTGCTCGCGCTCGGCCCCCACGACGCCGAACAGATCGCCGTAGAAATTCATATTCTCGTCGACGGTCAGGTCGGCATACAGACCGAAGCGCTGGGCCATGTAGCCGATCTGATCTTTCACGGCGTCGAGCTCGCGGGCGACGTCGTGACCGGCGACGACGGCGGAGCCTTCGGTTGGGTCCATCAGTCCGCACAGCAGCCGCATGGTGGTGGTCTTACCAGCGCCGTCGGGACCGACCAATCCAAAAATCTCGCCCTCGACGACTTCGAGATTGAGATGATCGACGGCGGTGAGAGTACCAAACTTCTTGGTCAGATTGATGGCGCGGACGATGCTCGCTGGTGAACTCACAATACGATCTCCGCGTCCACGGGCATGTTGTTTTTGAGATCGCCCGCGGAATTGTCAACTTCGATTTTGATGCGATAGACCAGCTTCACGCGCTCTTCCTTGGTCTGAATCTGCTTGGGCGTGAACTCGGCTTCGGAGGCGATGAAGGTGATGGTTCCCGAATAGGTCTTGCCTTTGCGCGAATCGGTGGAGAGCTTCACCTTCTGACCGATCTTGATGCGATCCAGATCAGGCTCGTTGATGTACGCGCGCAGCCAGGGATGTTCCAGGTCGGCGATGGTCGCGACAGTGGTTCCGGCAGCGACGACCTCTCCGATTTCCGCGGGCTTGACCATGACCATTCCGTCGACCGGCGCGACGATAGAAGTGTCATTGAGCTGGGCCTGGCTCATGCCTTCCTGCGCGCGAGCTTTATCGATTTCGGCGCGGCGTGCGGTCAGCTCCTGCTCCTTGCGGCGGATTTCGATGCGATTGGCCTCCGCGGTTTTGACCGCGGCTTCGGCGTGCGCGACGGCAGCGCGCTGCCCGGCGATCTCTTCCAGACGCGGCCCTTCCTGAATCATCGCGAGGCGCTGCTCGGCCTGCCGCAGCACTGCCGCGGCGCTATCGAGCGTGGTGCGGGCCTGATCGAATTGCGAGGTCGAAATGTCTTCGTTCTTGTACAGCGTTTCGAGGCGATCGCGTTCGCGCTGCGCCATGTCGCGGCGGGCCTTTGCGTCGGACACGGCGGCCTGCGCCTGTTGGATCTCCTGCGTGCGGCTACCCGCGAGCAACTCGGCCAGGCGCGCCTTGGCCTGATCCAAGTCGGCGCGTTTCGAGGCGATGTCGCTCTCTAGCGTCGCCTTCTGATATTCGATGGAAGTGATCAACTGCTGATAATTGGACTGCGCAGAATCGACGGCGGCGCGGTCGCGGGCGCGCTGCGGTTCGAGCTGGCCGGGATCGACACGAGCGATTTCGAAGCCCTTTTTGACGCGATCGCCCTCGCGCACATTGAGCGCGGTCAGGCGCCCAGCGATCTTGAAGGACAGATCGACCTGCGTCATTTCCAGGTTGCCGGAGACCAGAATGCGATTGGTGTCTTTCGAAAAACGGCCGGAGCGCCACAGCCACACACCGGTGGCGGCGGCCGCCAGCAGGATGATGATGAAGATTCTCTTTTTCATTGGTTGACGTATTCCTGGATGTTGCCAGTGGCGGTCGCGAGATCGATGCGGGCCAGGTTGTGGGAGAACAGCGCGACGATCAGGTTGTCGCGGGCGCGGATCAGGCGGGTTTGTGCGTCGGTGACTTCGATGGAGTTGGTGACGCCGGCTTCATAGCGGCGGCGCGCCTGGGCCAGTTCATTTTCGGCGAGGGTCAGGCCTTCGCGTGCGGTTTGCACCTCGGTGGCCGCGGAGACAAGGCTGTCGAGCGCGAGGCGCACCTCGGGGAGAGGGTTTCGGCGTTGCGGGCTTCGCGGCGGCCGCCATCGAACACCGGAACTTTGAGCGTGATTCCGTAAGTGTAGGTGGGCCGCGCGCCGACGAGCTCGGGCCCGATGGAGCCGTAATCGGCGAAGGCGCTTACGCTGGGCAGCCGTTCGGCCTTGACGGCGCCATAGTTCAGCCGGGCGGTCTGCTCCTTTTCTTTTTGCGACTTGAGTTCGGCACGCGCGTCGCGGGCTTTCTGCAGCGCGCTTTGGACCGGAAGCGGATCCACTGCCTGAAACGCGAGCTTGTCACTCAGCGCGAGAGTGGCGTCCAGGCGCAGGCCCATCGCCTTCATGAGTTGAAGTTGCGCGCGGCGTCGATCGTTGGCCGCGACCGTGAGGCGGCCGCGATCGTTCGATAGCTGTACCTGTGCGCGGGTGATTTCGATCCCGGTGCCGGTGCCCGCGGTCTTTTGGGTTTGCGCCAGCTTGAGAAGCGCTTCGGAAAGATCGACATTGGCGCGGGCAGTGTCGAGCGATGCGTCGGCGCGGAGGCAGGCGAGGTAGGCGCGCGCGACCTGATCGCTGATTTGATCGCGAGTCGCGGCGACGTCCGACCGGCTAGCCGCCGCGGCGCTCTTGGAGGCCTGAAAGCGGCGGATGGTGCTGAAATCGAACACACGCTGTTGCGCGGTGGCGCGCGCATCGAATACGGGAAACGGGCCAACTACGGAAGGGAACGCAAACCCCAGGCCGGTCGGAAACGGAAAATCGAACCCAAACGTGCGGAGGCTGACGGTCTGCCGGCGCTCCTGAACCGATGCGTCGAGATCGGGCAGGAAATCAGCGCGCGCTTCGGCGATTTTCGACTGTGCCTGCCTCATGCCCTCCTCGGCCAGCGCGACGCGCGGGTTGCCTTCTGGAGCCAGCGCGATTTCGACCGCGCGTTTGAGACTCAACGGAAGCGAGTCTTGTGCCGCGGCCAGCACGGCGGTCGAGAGGATCAGGAAGAGGGCGCGCATAATCAATTTGTCTCCGCAAGCGTCGTCTCCGCAAGCGTCGTTTCGGGAAGCGGCGCCCGGTAGCCGGCTGAAAAATACGCGACCATCCGGCGACCGAGAGCCGCGCGATCGGTCAGGTCGCAAATCCCTCCGCTGAGAACCGGCAGTACGCGCGAGAAAAGCAGGATCTGCGCCACGCCGCCGGCCATGAAGTGCAGCCTCCACATGAGTTCTGTGGGCGGCAGGTCAGGCAGCGCCTGGGCCAGGGCCGTCATGAAACGCTCGGCGATCTGAGAGATGCGCTTACGGAAAAAGCTCCCCAGAAACCGTTCGGGCGTCGCCAGGATGCGCCCCATTAGAGGGACCACCGTCGCCCAATCCGCTTCCAGAGTGGGCTGGACAAACGCTTCGACGATCCGCTCCAAACTGGGGGCCGGACCGGCGGCGTCCAACATTTCGAGGCGCCGCTGGTTGACAGGACCGATGCAGCGGTCGATGACAGCGCCGATCAGGCTGTCCTTGGATTGGAAGTGGTAGTTGATAGCGGCCAGGTTAACCTTGGCTTCGGTGGTAATGTCGCGCAGAGAGGTCGCCTCGAAGCCCTTATCGCCAAAGAGTTTCTGGGCAGCATCGAGGATCTTGGTCTTGGTGTCAGTCTTGGTATCAGAGGCTACTTCAAGCATACGTCTGTTTGAATCATACGACTGAATCAGTGAGCCGTCAAGAGGTACGATTGCGGGCGGCGAAAGCATCGCTACAATAAATAGCCAATGCCTCTTCCCGAATCCGCCACACATTTCCTGGCGCGTCAGACGACGCGGTTGCGGCGGCTTCTGAAGAAGAAGCGAATCGCATTTCCGGAGGGCAACGACCCGCGGGTGCAGGAAGCGGCGGCGCGACTGGCGCGCGAGGGACTGATCGAGCCGATTCTAATCGGCCCGGAGCAGACTACCGACAAATACGCCGCACTGTACTTCGAACGGCGCAGAGCGAAGGGTCTGACGCTGATGGAAGCGCAGGAGGTGGCGCGCCGGCCGCTGTATTTTGCGTCGCTGATGGTGCAGGCGGGCGACGCCGATGGAGCCGTGGGCGGAGCGGTCAACACGACCGCGGAAACGGTGCGCGCGGCGCTGCACTGCATCGGACCGGCGGCGGGTGTGCGCACGGTCTCGGGCGTATTCTTCGTGTGCGTGCAGGATCGCGGCTATGGGCACGACGGCGTCCTCGCATTCGCCGATTGCGGACTGGTGGTGGATCCTTCGGCGGTAGAGGTGGCGGAGATTGCGATCGCGACGGCGCACTCGACGCGGACGATCATCGGGACGGAGCCGAAGGTGGCACTCTTGTCGTTCTCGACCAAGGGCAGCGCGAAACATCCGTTCGCAGAGAAGATGATTGAGGCGCTGCGCATCCTGCGGGAGCGCGCGCCGGATCTGGACGCGGACGGCGAGTTGCAGGCCGACGCCGCGCTGGTGCCCTCGGTGGGAGCGTCGAAGGCGCGAGGATCGACGGTGGCCGGGTATGCGAATACATTGATCTTTCCCGACCTCGCGAGCGGCAACATCGCCTACAAATTAGTCGAGCGACTGGGCAACGGCGCGGCGTACGGGCCGTTTCTGCAAGGGCTCGCCAAGCCGGTGAACGATCTTTCGCGCGGCTGCTCGGCCGACGATGTTTATGGCGCGGCGATCGTAACGGCGCTGCAGTCTGAAGGCGCCTAGTCGAGGAAATTCGGGTGCTTCCGTTCAAGCTGGTGTATCACGATGGCTACGATCTGAACCTGGGCGCGCACGTTTTCCCGTCGCAGAAGTACCGCATGATTCGGGACCGGATGCTGGCGGAGAAGTTCGCCGAGGAATCGGATTTCGTGGTGCCGGAACCGGCCAGCGACGAAGACGTGCTGCTGGTGCACGAGCGCGGCTGGGTGACGCGACTGAAGCTCGGAACGCTGGATTATCTGGAGCTGATGAAGCTGGAGATCCCGTATTCGCAGAAGATGTTGGAGGCGTTCTGGCTGGCGGCGGGCGGAACCACGCTAGCGGCTCGACTAGCGCTGAAGGACGGAGTTGGTTTCAATCTAGGCGGTGGATTCCACCACGCGTATCCGGGGCATGGGGAGGGATTTTGCGCGATCCACGATGTGGCGGTAGCGATTCGCAAGCTGCAACAGGAGAAACGCATTGAACGGGCCATGGTGATCGATGTAGACGTGCACCACGGCAACGGCACGGCGGCGATTTTCCTGGAAGATCCGAGCGTATTCACGCTGTCCATTCATCAGTACAACAATTACCCATCGCACAAGCCGCCGTCGACCATCGACATTCATCTGGAAGATGGAGTGGGTGACGAGGAGTATTTGACGCGGCTCGCCGAGGCCTGCCGCCGCGCGTTTGACGAGTTTCGTCCGCAGTTGCTGATGTACGTGGCGGGGGCGGATCCGTATTGTCAAGACCAGCTCGGCGGATTGACGCTGACAATGGAAGGTCTCCGGTCGCGGGACCGATTGGTGCTGGAGCTGGCGCGGGAGCACCAGTCGCCTGTGGCAGTCACGCTGGCCGGCGGGTATGCGATGGATGTCGCGGATACGGTGACGATTCACATGAACACGGCGCGAGTGGCGACGGAGTTGTGGTGTTAGATCCGATCTCGGAGCACGTCTCGCGGTTGCACAGCCTTGCCCAGCGGGTCGCCGACGCACTCGAAACCGAAGGCGTAACGTATCGAATAGTCGGTGGGTTCGCAGTCTTCATTCAGGTTGAGCAGGTTGAATGGATTGCCGCGCGGCTGACCCCAGATGTGGATGTGATGGTGAATCGTGCGGATCTTGAGTACATTGAGCGCGCTGCCGAAAGGCATGGGTTTGAATACAGGCCTGAATCGTCGACCAATGCCAGGGGCCGCGGAGCCTCTTCGACCGTGCACCTGGTCTACGCGCGCGAGAAGTTTCGCGAAGACTACCTCGAACCCATGCCGGATTTCTCGGAACCGGTTAGAACCTCGACGGGCATCTGCCTTGCACCTGTCTCTGATCTCGTCCGCATGAAGCTCACCAGCTATCGAATCATAGACCGCGTCCACATCCAAGACCTCGATTCAGCCGAACTCGTCACCCCGGAAATTGAGGCGACGCTCTCGGCTCCGCTCGCCGCGCGCCTGGCTGAGATTCGCGCGACCGAGTACCCGCGTTTGCCACAATAGGCCGATGCCGCGTAAGGCCGCGAAGGCCCTTCTGTTCGCAGTCTTCGCGTTGAGCGTGTACCGCGCGATCACTCAATCCATCGTCTGCGATGAAGGCGTGACTTTTGAGCTATACATTGCCGGTCCGCTGCGCGCGATGTTTGAACACTTCGACGCGAATCATCATTTCCTGAACACCGTGCTGATGCGCATGTCGACAGGACTTTTCGGAGTCTCCGAATTGTCCATGCGCTTGCCGGCTTTGGGAGGCGCGGCGCTATACCTCACGGCGGTGTATCGGATCACCGGGATGTCATTCGGCGATGGCTGGTTGTCGCTGCTAGCGGCCGCGGGAATGACGCTCAATCCGCTGGTGATGGATTTTATGGTCGCCGCACGCGGCTACGGATTGGCGCTGGGGCTGTGGATGTGGGCGTTGGCGCTGCTATTGGGCGCGTTGCCGTCGCCGGAATCAAAACCTAAAGGCGCTACCCCGCGGGGCGACCTGGCGCTCGCGGGCGGGGCGCTCGCGCTTTCCGTTACCGCGAATCTGGTGTTCGCGCTGCCCGCGCTCGCACTGGGCGCGATGGGACTTTATGTTTTGTTACACGAAAAGCCGGTGCCTCAGGATTCGCCGAAGAAGCGCGTCAAACCAAAGACGGACGGGACCGGGCCGCCGTGGGCCTGGCTGATTGTGCCGATCATAACGGTCGCCCTTTCATTCCTCGCGTCGGCTCCGCTCGAGAACATGCACGCGGCCGATTTCTACGCGGGCGCCGAGACGATCGGGAGCAGCCTGCAAAGTTTGGCCACTTCGTCGTTGCAACACTCCGGCCCGCTCCGGTCGCAGAAATGGATGGATGTCTGGAGCCAAGCCGTGGCATTTGTGTTCGCGCCACTAATCTTCTTAGCCGGCCTCGTCCGTGGGATCGTCCGGCGCGATCGCGTGCTGTTGTTCAGCGCGGGTCCATCTGTATTCTCGGCGCTCGCACTGGTGGCGATGCACCTGCTGCGAGGGACGCCGTACCCGGCGGACCGGACCGGGATTTATTTTCTGCCGCTGGTGATTTTTGTTCTGCTTGCGCTGGCGCAGCTTCCGCGGCTTGCCATTCCCGCGATCGCGCTGGGGTCGATCCTGGTCGTGAATTTTCTCACCGAGATCAACACGCGGAAGTTTTACGTGTGGGAATACGACGCGGACACGCGCACGATGGCGGAGTATATCGCGCAGCATCGGCCACAGCGTTCGGAATCACAACCAGTGCGCGTGGGCGGATCCTGGGTGTTCGAGCCGGCGATGTTTTTCTACGGCTCGAAGAACAACTGGACCTGGATGGAACTGCGCCGCACGCCGCAACCGGAAGCAGGCTGCGATTTTTGTCTGCTGCTGAAACAGGATCGGGGATATGTCGAGAAGCTGGGTCTGAAGGAAGTCTATCGCGGGCCGGTTTCAGATTCCTCGCTGGCCGTGCCGTAAGTCCCACAAGCAAACCGGAGACGCCGGCTGAAGCCGACGCTGCGGGCTGAAGCCCGCGCCACGGTCAGACTTTGGCGGGAACCATGATCGGCGCATTGGCCAGCATGGCGTCTTCGAACGAATAATCCTGCTTGCCGAAATGATTGTGGCGCAGATACCACTTGTAGGTTTCCTTCAATCCATTCCCGAAGTCGGCCGGTTTGAATTTCAGGACACGCTGGGCTTTGGCAGTGACCTGCGTGACCGGCGGCATATCGAAATACACGCCGAAATACATTTTTGGTCCGCCCGGATGCCCGCCATGGCGCAGGATGTACTCGCGCGGGATGCGCACGAACTTCACCGGTTTCCTGGCCGCTTTGGCGAACGCCTCCACCGCTTCCATCTGCGAGAGCGGCCGCGCATTGGCGATGTTGAAGGCGTGTCCGACGGCGCCCGGTTCGGTTAGAGAGCGCAGGGCCGCTTTCACCAGGTCGCGCACGTAAACGAACTGCATCAGGCGGCGCCCGTCGCCGGGCAGCAGGATAGAACGGCCGGAACGCAGGCGGTCCCAGAAAAACGCTTCGCGATAGTACGGATTTCCGGACCCGTAAACATACGGCGGGCGCAGGGTGACCACCGGCAATCCGATGCGCTGATGCAGGCGGAACAAGGCGCGCTCGCTCATGGCTTTGTTGCGCACGAAAAGATCCGGCGCGTCGTCGGGCGCTAGCGCGTCGCCCTCATGATGATTCAGCCCGTCGCCATAGGCCATCACACTGGATAGGAAAACGTAGCGGTGGAGGTTGTTGCCCGCGGCGCGCACGGTGGCTTCGATGTGGCCCGCGGTTGTGCCACGTTCGGCATCGTAGACGTTGTCGAAGACGACGTCAAAATTCTTACCGGCCAGCGCGTTGCGCAGTGCGGCGGCATCATTGCGATCCGCCGTGAGGTTTTTCACGCGGCGGCCCAGGTCGTGCTTAGGACGACGATGCAGCACCGACACGGAATGTCCGTCTTTGAGAAGCTCGGCCACCAACAACCGGCCGATGAATCGCGTACCACCGATCACCAGGCAATTCATGCTTGTGTTGCGGAAGAACCGCCTTAGTCGTAATACTCCAGGCCCAGATGCGTGATCAAATCCTCGCCACGCATCCAGCGCAGCGTGTTTTTCAGCTTCATGAGCTGGATGAAGATGTCATGCTCGGGGTACAGGCCCGCGGCGGTCATGGGAGCTTTGAAGTAAAAAGATAGCCACTCCTGGATGCCGCGCATGCCGCAGCGCTGCGCCAGATCCATGAATAGGACCAGGTCGAGCACGATGGGCGCGGCCAGAATCGAATCCCGGCACAGAAAGTCGATTTTGATTTGCATCGGGTAGCCCATCCACCCGAAGATATCGATATTGTCCCAGCCTTCCTTGGCATCGCCACGCGGCGGATAGTAGTTGATTTTGACGGAGTGATAATAATCCTTGTAAAGTTGCGGGTACAACTCCGGCTGCAGGATGTGCTCTAAGACACTGAGCTTGGTTTCTTCCTTGCTCTTGAAGGAGCCGGGGTCTTCCAGAACTTCGCCGTCGCGATTTCCCAGAATGTTGGTGGAGAACCACCCGGAGAGTCCCAGCATGCGCGCCTTGAGTCCCGGCGCGAGCAAGGTCTTCATGAAAGTCTGGCCGGTCTTGAAATCCTTGCCGCAGATCGGCAAATTGCGTTCGCGCGCCAGGTCCAGCAACGCGGGAGTATCCGTCGTCAGATTCGGAGCGCCGTTAGCGAAAGGAATTCCCGATTTCAGCGCGGCGTACGCGTAAATCTGGCTGGGCGCGATCTCCGGATCGTTCTTCATCAGGCCGCATTCGAAATCCTTGAGGGTCTGATGCACCGCGGATGGTTTGTGATACACCTCGGTCGACCCACACCAGATCATGACGGCGCGCGAAACGCCGTTGTTCTTCCGGAACTGGGCGATATCTTCCGCCAGCATCTCCGCCTGATCCATCTTGGTGCGGCCCTGCTTGACGTTGGGGCCGTTGATGCGGCGCACGTATTCGGGATCGAAGACGGCGGGCATGGGCTTTATGCCGGTCAGAAAATCTTTCACCGGGTCGAGGTGATCGCGACTCAGCACCTTGGCGTTAGCCGCGGCTTCGTAGGCGGTGTCCTCGTAAATATCCCAGCCGCCGAACACCAGGTCGTCCAAGCCGGCGAGCGGGACGAAATCCTTGATCTTGGGGGAGCGGGAGTCGGTGCGTTTCCCGAGGCGGATGGCGGCCAACTGGGTGAGCGAACCAATCGGTTCTGACAACCCGCGACGGATGGATTCCACGCCGGCAATAAACGTGGTGGATACCGCGCCGATTCCGGGAATCAGGACGCCGAGTTTGCCCTCTGCGGGCGCAATCTGGACATTGTCTTTCGGTGACAAGGCGATCGAACTCCTTAACGATGTGCGCCCGCCGCACGATCCGCTGAGAGCGCGGGGCAGGCACGCGAGGGACGATGCTTCCTAAGCTATACTAACACCGAATGCTGAATCGCGCGACTGCAACGATCTCCGCGATTCTGGTGGACGACGAGCAACTCGCCTCCGAAGAACTCGCCTACCAGCTGAAGGAATTCCCGGATGTCGAGATCGTGGCGACTGCGTCCAACGGGCTCGACGCAGTGAAATTAATCCAGGATCTGGAGCCGGACCTGGTCTTTCTGGATGTGCAGATGCCGGGGCTGGACGGCATGGGCGTGATCCGCAAGCTGCGCGAGAAAGAAATGCCACTACCCCACTTCGTCATGGCGACGGCGTTCGATCAATACGCGGTGGAGGCGTTTCGACTCGAAGCGCTGGACTACGTGCTCAAGCCGATCGAGAAGGATCGCCTGGCGATTGCGGTGGAGCGCGCGCGCAAATTTATCGGCGAACGGTCGCGCGCAGCACAGGCAGCCGAACCGCTTCCGCTCAAGCCCGCCTTGCAGCGCACGAAACTGTTGGTGCGAAGCAGCCAGCGGAATTTCATCGTCGACGCACAGGATGTGGTCTACGCGACAATCGATGAGGGCTTGATCACGGTGGTGGCGGCGAACCTGGAGGGGCAATCGAATTACCGGACCATTGAGGAGCTGCAATCGAATCTGGATCCGGATATGTTCTGGCGCGTGCACCGGTCCTACCTGGTCAACATTCACCGCATCAAGGAAGTGATCCCATGGTTCAAATCGAGTTTCCAGTTGCGGATGGACGATAAAAAGCAGACCGAGATTCCGGTGAGCCGGGTGCAGACTAAGCGGCTGCGTGCATTGTTAAAGTTGTAGCCCCGAATGAACGCATATGAACGCGAATAACATGCGCTGTATTTGCGCGCATTAGCTCCATTTGCAGCTTGAACATGAATCGCGAATATCACAAGTGGTTTTCGCCCGCACTCGGGCGCGACATGGAATTGCTGGTGTTCGGGCACGCCGGGATGCCGCTGATTGTGTTTCCGACGTCGATGGGCCGCTTCTACGATTACGAGGCGCGACACATGATCGACACCATCGGTCACAAGTACAAGAACGGCGAATTGCAGGCCTTCTGCGTGGATTCGGTCGACTCAGAGAGTTGGTACAACAAGGCGGTCGCGCCTGCGGACCGCGCCGCGCGCCACGTGCTGTATGACCAGTACCTGGTCGAGGAAGTGGTTCCGTTCATTCGCGCGCGCAACGCATCTGAGCAAGTCGGCGTGACGGGGTGTAGCTTCGGCGGGTACCACTCGGTGAATTTTGCGCTGAAGCATCCGGACCTGGTGAGTGCCTGCGTGAGCATGGGCGGCGCATTCGATGTGCACCAGTTTCTGGACGGATCTTACGACGACAACTGTTACCACAACTGCCCACCGGATTTTCTGCCGAACTTGAGCGATCCGTGGTATCTGGATCGCTACGCACAGATGAAGATCGTGCTGGCGACAGGCGAAACGGACATCTGCCTGGCGGAGAATCTGCGGCTGGGCGGGATCATGACCGCCAAAGGAATCCCGCATTGGCTGGATGTGTGGGGCGATGGCACCGGCCACGACTGGCCGTGGTGGCAGCAGATGGCGGCTAAGTTTCTGTAAGCTGGCTACACCAATTCGAGTCGTAGCTCGCGACCAACGACATGGGCAGCCTTGCGAAGCGTGCTGAGCGTGACGGCCTCGTTTTTGGGATCGAGCAGCCGGTCCAGTGCCGCCCGGCTAGTTTGCATGCGCCGAGCCATCTCCGCTTTGGAGAATTTCTTATCCTTCATCGCCGCTTCCAACTGCCGGGCGAGGACGCGCTTGATGGCCGCCGCCGTAACCTCTTCGTAGATACCCTCTTCACGAAGCCAGCTATCGAATGACGACCCGATATTCTTATTCTTCATCCGCCTCCTCCCCGCCTGCGCTTTCGCGCGAGCTCAATCTCTCGCTTTGGGGTTTTCTGGGTCTTTTTTATGAAGCCGTGCAGCAAAACCATCTGCTTCGCTTCCACGCAGAACAGCACCCGCGCGATGCGACCTCTGAGCAAGTTGCTACGCACCTCCCAAAGATCGCCGCCAAGCGCTCGAACCAACGGCATTCCAATCGGCCACGAGAATTCCACATCCTTGATATCTTCACCAATGGCCTTGCGGTCATCGACATCGAGACCCTTGAGCCATTCGCGCACCGGTTCCCGCCCTGTGTCAGAGCAGTAGAACCGAGCGGGTAGACGCTTGAGCCCCGAGTTCATTCACTAGCGTATCATTTTTGGTACGGGCGAGGGCCGCTAGCGGATCGGTCCCTCCCAGCGCAGCCCCAGTCGCCACAGGCGCGGGCCGCCGATCTGCGCGGCCGGGGTTTTGCCGGTCAGGTATTGGTGATCGAGCAGGTTCTCGAGGCTGGCACTGGCGGAGAGGGACTTCGAGATTCGCTGCCTCGCCGCGACCTGCACGGTTGAATAACCGGGGAGGATCAGTGAATTAATGTCGTCCTCGAATTGCAATGAGTAGGCGCGCACACCGGTGGAGATAAACGTCCGGCCGCGCTCCCAAATCGCGAGCGCCGAAGCCTGCGTGCGGGCCACCTGCGGCACGCGCAAGTGATTCGCGTAGCGCGAATCGGCCAGCAAGTAGGACGCTTCCGCGCGCCAGTTGCGCCAACGCTGCTCGAAGCGCGCCTCGATTCCGTGGGTGACCGCCGACGCCGCGTTCTGGCGCTGGCGCGTGATTAGCGCAGGTGTGGTCGAAAGCGTCACGTTGGTGATCACATTGTCCAGCGAGTTGCGAAATCCGGTGACGCTCAGGCGGCGCGCTTCGCCGATCAGGTCGAAACCGGCTTCAGCGCCGAACAATTTTTCCAGTTGCAGGTTGGGATTCGCGTTGGTGATCGCGTTGCCGGCGCGGAAGGTGCGGTACAGTTCGTTCAGCGTCGGCGCTCGGAAGCCGCGATATGCCGATGCACGTACGCGCAGCAGGCCTTTCCCCGCGGTCACGCCGGCGCTGGGGCTGAAGAACGAATTGCCGGCGCCCGCGAAATCCTGACGCGCACCTAGGAAGAATCGCGCCGGGCCGGCCTTAAAATTTCCCTGACCAAAAAAGCCGCGCTCGATACGCACACCTTCGCCGATACGCGTTCCAGTGGGGAGCAGGTAGTCCGTGCTAATGCCCTCCACGCGTTGAAAATCGCCGCCCACCAGCGTGGCGAATGCGGAGGTGTCATGGCGCCACAGGCCGTCGAACCCGACGGCTTCGGAGGGCGCGTGCTGCAGGAAAGAAAGCGTCTCGGTTTTACGACCGGCGCCGACCGCGGAAAACGATGCGTGGAAATTTTCGCGGGTGTGATAGGCGGCGACTGAAAACCCATCATGGGCCAGCTCGCGCGACCAGCTTGCAGCTAGCGTTCCCAGGCCGGTCGAATTCGCGGTCAGCGAAGTTCCGTTCTTGCGCTCTTCGGCCAGTGTGTCCAGGCGCACGAAAAACTTGTCGGTCACGCCAAAGAAATCGAGGCGCAGGGAGCCGGTTACGAACTCGACGCCGGCGTGGGTATCGATCGGGCCGCGGATCGACGAGGGCACGATGAAATAGCCATCGGTGGTGTAGGAACGCACGCGGGAAGTCAGGCCCACGCGCTTCCACACGTGCGAAAAAGCTCCGGTGAGTCCGGCGGTATCTTCGCCGCCGCCTTCCACGGCTAGCGTCAAATGCCACGGCTCGGGCGGGCGAGTGAAAATCTGAATCGCACCACCCATGGCTTTTTCGCCGAACACGCTGGTGGAAGCGCCGCGCGAAATCTCGATGCGATCCACCTCTTCGGGATCGATGCGCGTCCAGTAAATCCATCCGCCGAAGGGCGAATTAACGGGAATGCCATCCCATAGGAGCAGTGTTCGGCTAGCACCGCTCGATCCTAGCCCGCGCAGCGATATTCCCTGCGTGGTGGGATTGGCGGCGATGCCCGAGGATCGCCGGAACAGACTGAAGCCGGGTACCGCGCGCAGGCGATCGTCAAGATCGATCCCGGGCTGCGCCTGCACCTGCAAACGCCCCAGCGTGGTGATTGAAGCAGGAACTTCTTCGGTGATGGTCCCGATGACCGTGACGGACTGCCGAAGCGGCTCAATCTTCTGCGAATCGGCGGGCCCGGAGGTTTGGGTTGCGTCGGGTTTGGCAGGGTCAGGCTTCGGTGCGTTCTGCGCCTGCAAGAGCGTCCAGGCCCAGCATGCGGCCACCGCGGCCTTCGCTGGAAACCCAGCCCAGCGCAGCCATGCGCTGTGGGTCGGCACTGAACACAATGTGGAAGCTCGACGGATCATCCGGGCCGGCTGGCGGTTTTCCACGCAGTGGCGAGACTATAGCCAGGTACCTAAGAATACTATAGAACTGGTGTCGTATTCCTGGGTGCGCAGGCGAACGCGCGCGCCGTGCGCGGATAGGCGGAAGGCGAGGAACGCAGCGCAGTCGACCGCCGATTCGAACCAGGCATTCTCTGCGCAATCCAGATCCAGATAAATGTCGACGCGATGATCCTGTTCGCGCGCGAACTCGCGGACTTGCAAATCGCCGGTATGCGCGGTGGCTTTCCAGTCCACGTGGCGGGCGCTTTCGAGAACCTCGTAGGGACGGATGCGATAGAAATCGTTGCCGCGGCCACGCTGCTGGGCTTCCAGTTCGCCATTGACCGCTGCGAGTAACGGCTCGAAACCGGGCTGCGGATCAAGACACGGATATACCAGAATGTCGTGGTGCGCGGTCACCATTTCGCGGCGTTCGGCGAACCCGAAAGGGAAGCGGGTGGAGAATTGGAAGCTGCGCTCGCGCTGTGCGCCGCGCCGCGGGAAATAGATCTCGACACTTTCTTCGAGAGCGGTGCCGCCGGGAATGACGGGGAAATAAAGGATCGAATCGAAACCACTTTCGGCCGCGCCGGCCAGGTGAATGCTGAAGGACGGAATCCAGGTCTTGAGGTTTTTGAGGCGGATCCCGGCGCGGACCTTGCGACGAGCGGAGATATGCTCGGGCAGCATCAGGTTGAGTTCCAGCCCGGCCAGGCCTAAGCGGCTGATGAATCCCGAGATCAGCAGTGTCGCGAGCATCGCCGCCAGGATCAAAAACATCAGGTTGTTGGCGGATAGGAAGGCGGCCAGCGCGACCAGGGCTAATGCGGCGGCGTATGCCAGGCCGGAACGGGTAATCTGCTGTCGGATATTTTGCGACAGCGCCGCCGCCAGCTTGCGCCACCACTTGCGGATGCGATTCATGCGGTCGCACGTCTCACGGCTCCAGTTTACATTCGCGGGAACCTGACGCCGCCCCGGGGAGTCTATACGCTCATGCTACGGGCGATTTCTGTCATCTTGTTCCCGCTGGCAGCACTGGCCCAGTCCACCGTTTTCTTCCAAAACTCCGGACGACTGGGCGGGCCCGAGGACCCTTTCCAGCAAATCATCAACGCCTATTGGACAGCCCAGAATGAGGGCCGCTTCGAAGACGCAGTCCGCTATCGCGAGGAGTCACGTAAGCTGCTGGCCAAGCTCGCGCCGGATGCGCCGCAGTTCGCCGGGTCGGCCGGGACCATCGCCGGGCTGTATTCGAACGGCGCCATGAGCATGGAGGCGCGGTCGATTCTGGAAGCGGCGCTGGACCGCATGGGGCCCGCGCTTCCGGGCCGAATCGACCTCTTGAACCGGCTAGCGGATCTGTGGGAGGAGGACAAGAATCTTCTCAAATCGCTTTTCTACCGCGAGAAGGCTGTGGCGGCGCTGGAGTCAGGACAGGGAGCGGCGCCGCCCGGCGCGTCGGCTGCGGCTTGGACGGAAAGTCGCGTCTATGTCGGTAACCGGCGCTCTGGCAGCTTCTACCCGGGGCCCGACAACACCTACGCCTACCAGCGACTTGCCGAGCTGTACCGGAAACTCGGGCGGCCGGATGCCGCTGCTGCAACGCGGGTCAGGATGCGTGCTTTGGCGAAAAACGATGACCTGCGGCTGGCGGCGCTCGCCGAGCAGGAAGGAAATACCAACGAAGCCGCCGCTCTTTACAAGCGCCTCGCCGAAAAGGCTGCTCAAGAAGCGCCCTCCGATCCCTGGCGGGGAATGGGTATGTACCAATCGCTGGCGCGCGTTTATCAGCGCGACGGTCGATACGCCGATGCGGCCGCGGCACTGCGACAGGCCGTCGGCGTGTTGGAATCTTCTTCGAAACCGGAGGTTCGCAACCAGGCGATGGGAATGCAGCAACAGGTGGCCAACGCGCTAAAGCAGGCCGGCGATGTGGAAGGGGCGGAACGCAGCTATCGGCAGATGCTGGAGCAGGCGCCGGCCGAAATGCAGTTTCAGGCAGTCACCAGCTATGCCAACTTTTTGGGGGAGACGGAGCGCGCTGGGCAGGGCATGCAACTGGTGAACGATTACCTGGCTCGCGGCGCCGCCCGCCAGCCCTGGGAGGAGTCGAACGCCCTAATGACCCTCTCGCAACTCGCCCGCCGCGCCGGCGATTCGAAACTCGCCGACCAGTATCAGAAGGCCTTCGCCAGCAAGCAGCAGCCGCCTGTCGAGCAGAGGGTCCCGCAGCGAACGGCGGCAGTGTCGAGGAAGGCTTCGCGCTGGCACTGGAGGCCATGGATGCTGCTCCAAGTGCGCCCGACCGGGAGAGCGTTGTTGGATTGGTTTCCTCGGTCGCGAGCGCGCTGGCAAATCGGACGCCTCGCACGGATCCGGTCGCGGTCCAGAAAGCGTCCGAGAAAGCCGGGCAGCTTTTTGATCGACTCTTCAGCTTGGTGGATAGCTGGAGCGGGCAGACACGTCAGCCGCTGATCAATGCCCGCGAGCAGTACGTGCGGTTTCTCATGCATCCGGATCGCAGGGACAGAGCGGAGGATGCCATTGCGCGGTACCGCGAGGCGTTAATCGCCGCGCGCGGCGAGGGGACCGGCTGGTTGGAGCAGGTCCTTCAATTGAGGCTTCAGTTGGCAGATCAGGGGAAGGACACGGGCCCGCGGCTTTCGCTGGCGCGCGACTGGCTGGCGCTCGAAGAATCGCTCAGCGGCAAAACCAGCGAACCATATCTCCGCGCCGTGCAGCTTCTCGCCAACCTGTACGACAATTCCAGCGATTCGCACAATGCCCTGCCGCTGCGCACGCAGGCGGTCGCGATCGCGGACCTGGTCTCCAATCCGGGCGATTCCCGCCGCGGCTACTCACGCATCGAGGCGGCGCGGACCCTGGCTCGCCTGGGACGCTTCGATGAAGCGGAAAAACTGGTCGACGAAGCCATGGCGATTGAGCTGCGGCCTCCACAGCCCGGTCTGTTCCAGTCCCAGCGCGACCAGATCCAGAAGATGAAACTGGCCGCCGAGAAGCGTCCACAATAGCGCACGCGTCGGATCGCGTTATCGTCAGGCGCCTGCTCGGGCCGTCTTGAGCGCCGTCGTCCACCACAGCAGGTCGTCGATCATCGTCGTGGCGGACGTTTCAAGTTCCGCCAGTCCCTTCTCCACGTCGCCGCCCTGGAAATGGGCCCACAGGGTCGCGACAGGAATGTGAACGGACGAGCGAACCGGCGCAACTTGTATCTCGATCATGGTTTCCCGCAGTTGCTGGACGCCGCGAGCGCCCATGGCGCTGCCATAGCTGACGAAGGCCGCCGCCTTGCGCCGCCATTCCGGATAGACCCAGTCGATCGCATTTTTGAGCACGGCTGAGGGGCCGTAGTTATACTCCGGAGTCACGAAAATGAACCCGTCCGCTGCGGCGATCTCGGCAGTCCAGCGTTTGACTACCGCATCCTCATAAGGCGGGCGGCCGGGCATGGCCGGCGGCATGGGCTGATCGAAGAAGGGCATCGGATAATCGCGCAGGTCGAGCAGCCGCGGCTCGATTCCGTCGCGCCTTTGAAGCTGCTGAAAAATCCACTTCGCCGGCTTTTCAGAGAATCGGCCCTGACGCGTGCTGCCGATGATTACAGAAATAGTGGTCATGTTTTGTCCTTATGAGACGGCCCTTGCCGAAGGCGACTGGCAGTTCCTCTGCGCCGCCCTCGACGAGCAAGAGCCGACATCTATATTGACATCAATATAGTTGATGTCGATACTAGGATGCAGCAGGGCCAGGAAAGGAAACAAAAAAAATGCCCTCGGGATGTATCGCAGTCGATCGGGGTGAAAGAATTTGCAGGGCCAACCGCTCCCTGCGGTCGCGGCTCAGAATCGGCGTTGACCTTTACCGCCCCTAGCAGAGCCGCGATCAAAGGGAGTGGAAGCAATTCGGCGCAGCCAATCCTGGAGTGCCGCAGACTCCCACAACAGCGTCAGGGGACCGGTGTGGATTTCAGAAACACGCTGTAATCAGGCGCGCGCGCTGTTTGATCAGCCGCGCGATCGCGAACGCCCCGCTGAACACGATCGCACCACCCGGGGCGCTCGCCGCCAGAACACGCACGCCGCCTGCGATGGCGCCGACCCCTAACGCTGGAGGCGCGAGGACCCGCCAGATGTGGGTCGGGTCGGCGCTGATCTCCAGTACGTTGCTGGGGAAGATCGTAAGAACGCCATTCGCCGCACCGCAGCAGCACCGTCAGAGAGTCCGGCCGCCATAGTTTGAGTTTTCCGTTGCAGACCTCGCCCGCGCCAGTCACGCCGCGCAGGCCGCGACCCTCGCGAATGCGTGTCCAGTTGAAAGGCTGCGCCGCCCGGGCCGATGTGGAAAGCAACGCGATTGCGATCAGAAAAGTTGGAAGTTTCATGGCAACCGCAGAATACGGCACTGCTGCGATCGCCTTTGGCCGTGTTGTGACAGTATCTTGAGTGTCACAACACGGAGCGTCTTCCTACCGGAGGGTCACGATAGTAGCGCCCCAGCCCCCCGCCTCGGCGGGCGCATCGCCAAATGCGGCGACAAACGGGGTACGCGCGAGGATGGTGCGGACCATTTCGCGCTGGACGCCGATCCCGCGTCCGTGGATGATTCGCAAAGCCTTGAATCCAAGCTCGTTAGCCTGAAACAGGTATTCTTCCAGGACACCTTTCGCATCCTGCGGTGAAACGGCGTGCAGATCGAACACATCCGTAATCTCGACCTGGACCGTTTCATTCGTTTCGTCGATAAACGAATCTGGAGGCGGGTCGTACGACAATGGCTCGATTGTACACCTTAGTTCTAGATTGGGCCGGGTACCATGACTCTTAGGCTATCTTGCCTTAGGACCGATGATCCATACAGGATCCCGGGTTAGAATCGAGCAGGACAAGTAGAGATTGACGAGTAACCCATTCGATGTTGTGTTTTTTGTGCGGTAAAAAAATCGGTTTGTTTCGGTTGCTGGTAGACCAGCAGTACTGCTCCAAGCAGCATCGAACCGAAGCTTCTTTGGCCGGGGCGCGAGCCCTGCGCGACGAAGAAGAGATCGAGCTGTGGTCAGTCGTTAAATCCAAAAAGCAGGCAAGGTCGGGCGCTACGGCCGGCACAGCTTCCGTCTTCGCTTTCCTGACCGTTGCTGGATTGCTGGTGGCCGTGTTGCTCCTACCGAACTCGGGTGGCGGGGGACCTGCATTTCCGTCCCTCTCCGCCGATCCTGGAGTGAAACGAGGCTTGTTCGCCCGGGCGGGCGACGCGATCAGCGGAGTGGTTCGATCGGCGGCGCCGGTTTCGTTGAAGCACGATTTCCGGTCGGGGCTGGCGGACTGGACTACGGTGGCGTTGTCCAGCCGCAGCAAAGTGGACGACCCGCGCGGGTTCCTGGCGTCGGCGTCAGATACCATCGCGCCCGGCAATCTGCGGCTGTGGACCAAGTCGATTCCGCTCTCCAACTACCAGATGGAGTTCATGGGGCAGATCGAAAAGAAGAGCCTGAGCTGGGCCTATCGCGCCACCGACCAAAGGAATTATTACGCGACCAAGCTGGTGATGACGCGGCCGGGTCCGCAGCCCAACGCCGGACTGGTGCGCTACCTCATGTTGAACGGGCACGAATGGGATCGCGTGCAGACGCCGATTCCGCTTACCTTGGAGCGCGGCGCGTCGTACCGTGTGCGTGTGAGCGTGCAGGACGATCGGTTCGTCACCTATGTGAATGGCCAGGTGGTCAGCTCCTGGCGCGATCAGAGGCTGCATCGCGGCGGCGTCGGCTTTTTCGCCGATGACGACGATACGCAAAAGGTCGCGTGGGTCAGTCTTTCCGAGCGCGACAGCTTTCTGGGCAAACTGCTGGCGCACTTCTCCATGATCGTGATGCCGGGCGCGCCTGCGGCCGGTTTGGACGAATAGGCCGCCTGCGAAATCTTACTTCCCGGCCCCTGCTGCGTTCTTCCAGAAACGGAACGTTTCTGCAGTGATGGCCGGGCGCGGCTGGACCCGTTGCTCTTCGTAAATTGCATCGAGGCATTCGAAGAATGCGCACGCTTCCGCTTCCAGCCCCGACAATCGCAAGCATCGGAGCATTCGTGTGATGCGCAGGTGATTGTGATTCCCGGGCCACAGCCAGTTACTCGATCGCTCCGCGAAGTTGGAGCCCCGGGTAACCACGCCATCGGCAAATTCCAGCCCATAGAAATGCAGCATGCGCAGCCACGACGTACGCATGCGCTCCCGCAACTCCGGGCGCGCTTGAAATTCGCGAATCGTGACCGCGTCGAGAAGGGGGGCGCCGGGATTCACCGGGCTCGGCTCCGGCAGCGGGAATAGCCACTGGATGAAATTGTGAACCGACTCCAGGCGGTCGTCGGGCCAGCCCTGAATATCAGTGAGGAAGCGGCCGCGGTCGTCGGGCGCGTCTCCGTTATAGAAATCGATGCTGGCGTTGCTCACGGATTGGGCTCACGTATCATGATCTATAGCATGCGCGCGCTGGCCGGGTTCCTGCTTGTCTTCGCGCTCCGTGGCGATGATCTGACGCAGAAGATGACGGCCCGTCTGTCGGAGGAAGCTGAGGCGTTCCTGCGCCTCGCCCCGCAGGTGCTGGGGCGCGAGACGTTGCACCAGAAAGCCATCAAACCGCCGCGACGCTTTCATCCGCGCGCGGGCGCCGCGGCGGCGGCGGCGCCGAAAGAAGAATGGCAGGAGCGGGAACTGGTTTCAGAATACGGCTTCACCGGCATCGGGACGGCCCTGCGCGAGCTGCGGCAGGTCACCTCTGTCGACGGCCGCAGGCTAAACGATCCGCGCAAGGCGCAGCAAGAGCTGGCCCGCGCCATCACGGCCAAGGATGAACAGCGCCTGAAGGAAGCGCTGCAACAGCTTGAAAAACACGGCCTGCGCGGCGCGGCCACCGATTTCGGACAACTGTTGCTTTTGTTCAGGCGACGCGAAATCGAGCGCTATGAGTTCGTCTCGCGCGGCGGCAATTCACTCAACGGCGAGCCGGTCCTGGTGTTTTCCTACAAGCAGGTGGATGGGCCGGAAGCCCTGACGTTGGTGGAAGCGGACAAAGGCGGAGAGCTGCGGCGGTTCCGCGTACAGGGAGAAATCTGGACGCGCCCGGATTTCCTGCCGCGGCGCATCACCATGCTGGCCAACCAGGGAACCGGCGCGGCATCGCTCCGGGAAGAGGCCAGCGTGGATTACGCGATGAGCGACTACGGGGCGCTGCTGCCAGTCGCGACCACCCATCGCGAGGTCCGGGCGGGCAAGACGGTCGCCGAGAATCGGTTCGCATATTCGGAATTCCGCAAGTTCGGCGCCTCCAGCGATATCAAGTTCTCCGTCGAAAAATGATCGCGAAATGACGCCGATCGTATACCTGCACGGCTTTGCGTCCAGCCCGCTTTCGAGCAAGGCGCAGTTTTTCCGGCGCCGCCTGGAGCAGATCGGCGCGGAGGTTCGGATCCCCGAGCTCGACGCGGGGGACTTCGGGAATCTCACGGTCACGGGGCAAATGGCGGTGATCGAACGCGTGGCGGCCGGCCAACCGGTGCTCATGATGGGATCGAGCCTGGGCGGCTACCTGGCCGCGCTGTATGCTTCGCGGCATCCTGAGGTCGAGAAACTGGTGCTGCTGGCGCCGGCCTTGAATTTCCCGGAGCGGTTCCCGTTGCGCTTCCCAAACGCCGAGTTGGAGGCTTGGAAACGATCCGGTCACAAGAGTTTCTATCATTATGGAGCGAAAAGTGCGGTGGCCCTAAACTACGGAATCGTCGAAGATGCGGCGAAGTATCCCAGCTACCCGGAGTTCGCCCAGCCGGCGCTGATCCTGCATGGGACCCGCGATGATGTGGTGTCGCCTTCGATTTCTCAACGTTTTGCAGAGGCGCATCCGAATGTCAGGCTGGTGCTGGTCGAATCCGGTCATGAGCTGACCGACGTACTTGAAGTGCTGTGGAACGAAATGGGTTCATTTTGTAAATTCCAAACGACGTAGGAGTCCTGTAGCCTTTCAGAAAACTGGAATCGGCTGGGCTGCCGTATGATAGACTGTTTGGTAAGGACTGCCGGAGAGCGCGGATTCCAAGATCTGCAACTTTTGGGTAGGCTCCTACGTCATTAAGGTTGTATCTCTGTGGCGGCACCAATGGACAATTCGGATCTCCACCTGGAACGGCTGCTACAGCCGGAACAGCCGTGGTATAAAAGCCTCCTAACCAACATCAAGGAAGCCATCCACCCGCCCAAGCTGCCTCCATTAGAGGTGACCTCCAAGCCGGTTCCAGTGGAAGAGCTGTGGGGCGCATACGCCGGGAATGAATCCAAGGCAGGAATTTCGTCGCTTCTGATTCACGTCGGTGTGATCGCGTTGATCCTGTTCATCGGCTCGCTGAAGACGGTGCAGAAGGCCGTCACCAAGGTGGTCGACCTGGTGGCCCCGGATCTATCGATCTACAAGCCCGCTCCGAATAAGCCGCAAGGTGGCGGTGGCGGCGGGGCGAGGGCTCCTCTCGAAGCCAGCAAGGGCAAGCTGCCCAAGATCGCACCCAAACAATTCACTCCTCCGCGTGTGGATCCACTTCCGGATCCCAAGCTGCCGATGGTTCCCACCATCGTGGCGGACCAGCAGATTCCGAACATCAACGCTAACAATTACGGCGATCCCATGAGCCGTTTGGGCATTCCTTCGAACGGATCGGGGATGGGCGGCGGCATCGGCTCCGGAATCGGCGGCGGCGTCGGACCGGGTCGTGGACCGGGGTTCGGCCCCGGGTCGGGTGGCGGGTTCGGCGGCGGCGTATACAAGATCGGCGGCGGCGTATCGCAACCGAAACTGGGTTCGAAGGTCGAGCCGGAGTATTCCGAAGAAGCCCGCAAGGCCAAGTGGCAGGGCACCGTGGTGCTCTCGCTGGTGGTCGACGACAAGGGTCATCCACAGCAGATCAAGGTCGCGAAGTCGCTGGGCCTGGGCCTGGATCAGAAGGCCATCGAGGCGGTCGAGAAGTGGCGCTTCGAGCCGGGCAAGAAGGATGGCAAGGCTGTCGCCGTCTACGCGACCATCGAAGTTAACTTCCGCTTGCTCTAAAGCGGGCTAGTTTTTCTCCGCCGCAAACGTACCTTTGCCGAGTTCTCCGTACTCGACCGATCCCTTCATTTTTTTGTCGCCTTCGAGGGTGCCGATATACTTCACGCTTCCGGCCTGGCCGCTGAAGGTGAACTCGATCTTGTCACCTTTGACGGTGCCCGTGAGTGGTGCTTCGCCGAACTGGCCTTTGTAGGCCCCCGTAAGTTTCTCCCCGTCCTGCTTGAACTCGAAGGTCGGGTTCCCGGATCCGGCTTCCAGCACAACCGTGGCACTCCACTTCCCCGTGACGTCGACGGCCAGGGCGAGCGCGGCGGTGAATAGAAAAGCGACAGTGATCTTCAAGGATGTCTGCATGGGGCGATCTTACCAAGGATGCAGGCCGCCCGGCAGCGGTCCTTCAGCGGTTGGGTTCGCCTCGCGGCTTAACGTGCCGGCTTGTTTCCTGGTCCACGTAGTATCTGCGCAGGGCCTCTCGGTCTACCGCAGCGAGCTTAGCGAGTAGGTCTCGGATGGCGCCCCGATCGATGTTTGCGCGCGAATCGTTTTCAGAGACGGAATGCGGAAAAGCCGCCGACTGAGCATCGATGTACTCGCGCAGAACGGTTAGGACATGGGAAGCAAGGCGATTCGGATTGCCGCTGGAAGGTTCTCGGATGCTCTTGATGAGCAGTGCGAGCACCTCCTGCTCTCGACTTTCCAGCTTGTGTTGACCTAGCGCCCGGCGAAGAAAGAACCGGATCCCACCTCGAAAGATGTTCCCCAACCGCAAAACCGCGTCCTCATCGCCCGCTCGAATTCCCGTGACCAGATCCACCCAGTCAGCAGGCGGAGCGTTGGTTTGTGTAGGTGTTTTGATGCTCTTCATGTGGCGGACTCGGACCTCCACGAGTCTATCGTTAGCAATCACGGTGAGCTAGAGAGAAAGGCCGGATTATTCCGTAAGAGTTGAGGCATCGCGGCGTCGTAATTTGTACTACAATGCTTGCGCGACACTCAAGGATTCCGGGCAAGGTGAGCGACTCTAAACCCGACCTTTCGCGTCTGGCCGAGCTGACCGGCGGGTTGGCTCAGCACCAACATCTTTGCCTTATCTATGACACCCGCGAGCAGCAGCTTGGGGCTGCTTTGCCCTTTCTGAGATCCGGTCTTGAGCGGGGTGAAAGATGTCTCTACATCGCCGACGACAACCGTGGCGCTGACGTCCTGGATGCTCTACGTAGAGGCGGGACTGACGTCGATCGCCACATCGGGAGCGGTGCTCTGGTCATAGCCGGCAAACAGGAGACCTATCTTAAGCAGGGACGCTTCGATCCCGACGCGTGGATCCAGTTCCTGTCACAGGCAACACATTCACCAGGCCAAGGCAAGTTTTCGGGCATGAGAACGCTGCTTGGGGAAATGACCTGGGCGCTGGCCGACGACATAGCACCCGATAGTCTGATCGAATACGAAGCCAAGCTGAGCTACTTCGTCCGCGATCACGAGATCAGAGTCCTCTGTCAATACCATCGCAATCGCTTTCCGCCGGAGCTCATGTTGGATGTCCTTCGCACTCACCCGATTGTGGTCTATGGCGGCATTGTCTCCAGGAATCCCTATTACGTCCCTCCCGAAGAACTTCTGAAACCCAATCAAGCGGTGCGGGAGGTCGAGCGCCTGTTGAATAACATTCTGACCTGGGAGCATTCGCACGCTCAGTTGCGCGCGTTGGCCGCCCGGCTGCAGACGGTGCGAGAAGAGGAAAGATCCAGAGTCGCTCGGGAAATTCACGATGATCTGGGACAGGCTCTCACTGCCATCAAGATTGACCTCACGTCGCTACTTCGCGACCTTCCCGAGAACCAAGGGATGGCAGCGCCGCGCAGTCAATCTATCTTGAAACTTCTGGACCAGGCGATTCAATCCGTCCGAAGAATCGGAACCGAGCTGCGGCCGGGAATCCTGGACGACATGGGGCTGGTGGCAGCGCTGGAGTGGGCCGCCGAAGACTTTCAAGCTCGAACTGGAACGAAGTGCGAAATCAGTCTCCCGGATGCCGATATCCCGATGGACCCAGAGCGTGCCACCGCGCTCTTTCGCATCTTTCAAGAAACACTCACCAATGTCGCCCGGCACGCGGAAGCAACCCAGGTGCACGCGCGACTTGCCAAAGAAAATGGCGATCTGATTCTGGAGGTTCGCGATAACGGCAAAGGCATGAGCGAGGAGCAGCTTTCGGGCAAATCCTCGCTGGGGATTTTGGGAATGCGGGAGCGAGTTCTCCTGCTCGGAGGCTCGCTCACCATCAGTAGTACTCTAGGCAATGGAACGACTGTTAGAGTCCTGATCCCGGGCTCCAGCATCGTCGCGGAGTGAGCAAACGTGACCAGGGTGTTGATTGCCGACGATCATCCTATCGTGCGCGGTGGACTGAGAGAACTACTGGTTCGTAACCTGGAAAGCGTGGTATGCGGCGAAGCCGCGAATGCCGAGCAGGCTCTGGACCAGGTGCATCACCACCCATGGGATGTGTTGATCCTGGATATCAACATGCCGGGTAGAAGCGGCTTTGACATTCTTAGCGATCTAAAACTGGCGCAGCCCAAACTCCCGATTCTGGTACTGAGTGTGCACCCGGAAGAGCAGTATGCCAAGCGGGTGCTCAAAGCGGGAGCCCGCGGCTACCTACAGAAGGAATCGGCACCGGAGGAGTTGATTCAAGCCGTGCGAAGAGTGCTTGCCGGCCGCCGCTATGTCAGCCCGACGCTGGCGGAACAATTCGCCCGGGACTTGCATGAACGGGCGGACCGACCCGCCCACGACGCGCTATCCGCTCGCGAATTCGAGATTCTGGTGATGATCGGCTCGGGGAAAACGGTGCGGCAGATCGCGGAGCAACTTCACCTGAGCGTCGCTACGGTGAGCACCTATCGTACGCGCGTCCTCGAAAAAATGAAGATGACCACCACCGCGGAGCTGATGCGCTACGCGTTTCGCAACCATCTTGTGGACTGAAGAGCATGTAGTGCAAACAACGACCTGCGCCTCTGTGTAAATCCTACAGAGATATCTGTTTCCCTCGACAGTGCTGAATCCCGGTAACCGCTAAGATGCCGATAGGAAGAGTCGGTATAACACTTGGTTCCCGCCAGTTTACACATGCAGTTGCTGAAAGCCCAGGAAGCCGCCAAGGCCGCCAGTCGGGCCCAAGGTGAGTTTCTGGCGAACTTGAGCCATGCAGTTCGCACCGAGATGTGCAGCATCATCGGCATGACGGACGCGGTACTCGCCACGGAACTGACGCCGGAGCAGCGCCGTGATCTGAGCGCCGTCAAGGATTCGGTCAATGCACTGCTCAAGATCATCGACGACACCCTCGATAGCTTCAACATCGCGGAGCGCTAGCAGGCTCACCAGAGTGCTACCAGGGATGCAGGTAGAACAAGCTCAACCGCGGCAGGCCGGCCGTATCGAGCAGGCGGCGCTCCAGAAACTGCCGCTCCAGCATGGCGAGCTGATCCGCCGTCATTTTCCCGCGATACGGTTTCAACTCCTGATCCAGCGAGCGACGTGCCTCGAAGAGCGAATCCTCGGTGGCACGGGTGCGCAAGCGCGCGATCATCTTTTCCTCGATCGCAGTGAGCCGCTGTTCGAGCTGTTCGAGGTCGTGATACAGCGCATCGAGGTCCAGCGATTCAAGCGACGCGGCGAGTTCCTCCTCGCCGGCTTTACGCAGTGCCACTGCATTGCGCGTGACGAACTCGCGAACATCGGAGACGGAGAACGGCGGCGCGGCGTCCTTCTTCGTGACTGGCGCGAGACCGGCCAGCACCTGCGCCTCCTTCGCCACGGCCTGCGCGCAGTACGCCAGCGAGTTCACCATCTGGATGCGCGCATTGGCGGGTCGGCTGCGCCACTTCTCGAACGCCGCGTCGATGCCGCGCAGCACGGCTTCGAGCGGAATTCCCGAATTCTTCCAGGCCTCGATCAGCGCCCAGTCGAGCGGCGAGAGCAGGAACAGGCTGGTACCGCGGGCGCGCTGAAAGTGCTCCTCGATTTCGGTGAAGAAGTTGAAGTAATTCTCGGTCACCGACGCGAGTTTCTTTCCCAGATGAGGCGCAAGCCTTCGAGCGTCAGGTCCTCGTCGTAATGCTTCACGAAGCGCGACGCCTGGACGATCATGCCGCCTTGCCCTCCGGTCGCGACCGCGGTAGTCTTGGGGCCCAGCTCGGCGATAATGCGCTCGACGATGCCGTCGATTAGGCCGATGAAGCCGTAATACAAGCCGGAGTTGATGCTGCCCACGGTGTTTGATCCCACCAGCTTCTCAGGCTCCCGGAAATCGACCATGGGGAGGCGCGCGGTGCGCGCGAACAGCCCGGAGATCGACATGCCGATTCCGGGTGAGATCAGGCCGCCGAGGAAATCGCCCTTCTCGGAAACGACGTCGAAATTAATGGTGGTGCCCAGATCGACGACCACGCAGGGGCCGCCATACTTCGCGAACCCCGCCACGCTGTTCACCAGGCGGTCCGCTCCCACTTCGCGCGGATTGTCGTAACGAACGCCGATGCCGAGGTCGGTGGTGTGGTTCACAAACATCGGCTCGCGGCCGAAGTAGCGCTCGGACATGGCGGTGAGCGGCTGATCGACAGCGGGGACGACGCTTGAGATCGCGACCCCGTCCACGGCTTTCAGATCGAGTTCGGAAAGCGAGAAGAGGTTGCGCATCAGGATGCCCCACTCGTCGGCAGTCTGCTCGCGAATGGTGCGCAGGCGCCAGCGGCCGGTGAGTTTCGCGCCGTCGAAAGCGCCGATGGTGATGTTGGTGTTTCCCGCGTCGAGCGCCAGCAGCATAAGGTTCACGCAGGCCGGACGCCGCCGGCCAGAATCGTGGTCTCCTTCCCGTTATCTTCGCGCACAATCAGGAACCCCGACTCATCGAGACCGCAGGTGACGCCCTCGATCACCCGATCCTTTTGCTCCACGCGGACGCGGCGCCCGCAGGTGTAGGTGGAAGAGCGCGTGAACATCTCGCGGATGGCGTGCGGCCCTCGCTCGGTCAGGATTCGACAGCATCGGTCCACGGCTTCGACCACGGCGATCAGCAGGTCCTCCCGCCGCACGTGAGGCGCACCTTCGATGCGTAGCGAAGTCGCCAGATCGGAGATGGCGGCGGGAAATATGGACTGCTTGACGTTGATGCCGATACCGGCGATGATCGCATCGCCTTCGATTTGCGCGAGGATCCCCGCGCACTTCTTGCCGTTAAGGAGGACGTCGTTGGGCCAGCGCAGGTCGGGCGCGAGCTTCGCGATTTCCCCGATCGCTTCCTGCACCGCGAGTCCCAGCGCGAGCATCGCCACCGGCATTCCGCGCGCAGGCGTCGCCGGGTGGGGCGGCAGCCGGAGCACGATCGACATGTACAGTCCTGCACCGACCTCGGAGTGCCAGACGTGACCATGGCGACCGACGCCCGCGAGCTGGCCTTCGGCGCCCACGATGGTGCCGCCGGGACATCCGTCGCGCGCGAGCTGTGCGGCGATGGTCATGGTGGAGTTGACGCTACCGAACCAATCGATATGCCGTCCTGGCAGGCGGCCGCGAACATCGGCGAGATCGATGAGCCCGCCGGAGAGTTCTTTAGACGGCCCTTTAGAGAGCATAGATGCCGCAATTGAGATCAACCGCCGTGGCCGAGTGCGTGATGGATCCGGAGGAAATGAAATCGGGGCGAGCCTCGGCGTACCCGCGCACATTCGTAAGCGTGACGCGGCCGGAGATTTCGGTTTCGGCGCGGCGCGCGATGAACCTGACTTCTTCCGCGGCCTGCTGCGGTGTCATATTGTCCAGCAGGAGACGTGACGCTCCGCATTCCAGCGCGGCCTCGATTTCGCCCCGGGAGCGGACCTCGACTTCGATCGGTTGACCGGCGGAGCGGGCTCGCTCGATGGCATTGCGGACGCTGCCCGCCAGACGGATGTGGTTGTTCTTGATCAGCACGGCGTCGAAGAGTCCGACGCGATGGTTCACCACGCCGCCCGCGCGCGCTGCCATTTTCTCGAGCACGCGGAGTCCGGGCGTGGTCTTGCGCGTATCGAGAATCTTGACGCCGGTGCCCGCCACGGCTTCGACGAACTTTGAAGCCAGGGTCGCGATACCGGAAAGTCGCTGGAGGAAATTGAGCGAGACCCGCTCGCGCGTGAGCAGCAGACGGGCGGGGCCATGGACGCGAGCGATCTCATCTCCTGCAAGGACGCGATCGCCACTGTTGCGACGCTGTGTGACGTTGGTGAACAGCAAGTCCAGCAGCTCGACGCCGGCGAGCGTCAGATCCTGCCGGGCCATGAAACGCGCCTCCGCGCGCAGGTCGGCGGGGATGCACGAATCGGTGGTGATATCGCCGCTACCGATGTCTTCGACCAGCGCGCGTTCGACTGCGGCGGCGATGTCGGGATGAGAAAGGTCGAAGGTCATGGAGAAAACCGCTCCCTGTGGTCGCCCGGCACGGGCAAGGCGGCTCGGTTAGGTTCCCCCCAGCGCCGTGCGGTTCTTGGCGAGCTGCGTCTCGTACTCGGCCTTTTTCTGCCGGATTCCGGCGACGACCTTCTCCGGCGCTTTCTTCAAAAAGTCTTCGCTAGAGAGTTGGCGCTCGGAACTGGCGATCAGTTTTTCGAGCTGCTCGTTTTCCTTCTCCAGACGCTCGCGCGGCACTTCCACCTTAGGAACTTCGAGCACGAGATCGAAGTCGGGCGTCGATCGCACGGCGCCCTCGAGTTTCGGTGCGGTCTGATGACGCAATTCCAACTCGACTCTCGCCAGATCGCGGATCGACGCCGCGTGAATGTGCGCTACGTGATACGCATGACCCGGAGCATACAATGTGCCGGGAAGAGTTTGTCGCCCGTCGATGCCGTGGTCGGCCTTGAGACTGCGCGCCGCGGTGACGATGGCTTGCAATTGTGCCATATCATGCTCGGCATTGGTGTCTTCGGCTGCGGGATCGAATTGCGGATAAGGTTGCAGCGCAATCGACTTTCCGGGCCGCGACAATCTTTGCCACAGCTCCTCGGTGAGAAACGGCATCAGCGGGTGCAGCAATCGCAGCGCGGATTCGTAGACGTCAATCAAGTGCGCGGTGTTTTCTTCAAAGCGCGGCTTCTTGAGCTCGAGATACCAGTCGCAGAATTCATCCCAATAGAAATGCCACAGTTCATTCGCCGCGTCGTTATAACGATGCTGCTCGAAAGCGCGATTGGCCGCGGCGGCGCACGCGTTCAGGCGGCTGCGGATCCAGCGGTCTTCGAGAGACTGCGGCATGGGCGGCTCGGCCGGAGGCGGCTGCGTGACATCGATACGGCTGAAGATCAGACGCGACGCGTTCCAAACTTTGTTGGCGAAGGCACGCACGGCGTCGATACGCTGCTCGCTCAGAGCGATGTCGGCCCCCGGCGCGGCGCTGCCGATCAGCGCGAATCGCACCGCGTCGGTTCCGTACTTTTCGTTGAGCACCAGCGGGTCGATCACGTTGCCCTTGGTCTTCGACATTTTCTGGCGCTCGGCGTCGCGAACCAGACCATGAATGTGCACTTCCGTGAACGGCGCTTTGCCCGTCATCTCGAAGCCGAGCATGATCATGCGCGCGGCCCAGAAAAAGATGATGTCGAATCCGGTGACCAGCAGCGTGTTGGGATAGAACGCGCGCAGATCCGGCGTTTCGTCGGGCCAGCCCAGCGTCACGAACGGCCACAGGCCGCTCGAAAACCAGGTGTCCAGAACATCCGGATCCTGCTCGATGTTCTTCGATCCGCACTTGGAGCACGCGTCAGGTGTTTCGCGCGCGACGGTGACGCTCTTGCAATCGGCACAATGCCACGCAGGAATGCGATGCCCCCACCAGAGCTGGCGCGAAATACACCAATCGCGGATGTTGTACATCCACTCGAAATACGTTTTCGACCAGTTGGCGGGAACGAACTTGATGTCGCCGTTCTCAACCGCCTTGATGGCGGGCTCGGCCAGCGGCTTCATCCGCATCCACCACTGCTTGGACACCAAAGGTTCCACGATGGTCTTGCAGCGATGGCATTTGCCGACGCTCAATTTATACGGCTCGATTTTCTCGAGCAATCCGAGCTTCTCCAATTCTTCGACCACGCGTTTGCGCGCTTCGAAACGATCAAGCCCGGCGAAGCGGCCAGCCTCGGCGGTCATCTTCGCGTCCCCGCCAATCACTTGAATGCTCGCGAGATTGTGCCGTTTGCCCGCCTCAAAATCATTGGGATCGTGAGCGGGCGTGATTTTCACGGCGCCGCTGCCGAATTCCGGATCCGCCATGGTGTCCAGAACGATCGGAATGGCCCGGTCCATCAGCGGAAGCTGCGCGGTCTTGCCCGCGAGCGCACCAGCGCGCTTGTCCTTGGGATGAATGGCGACCGCGGTGTCGCCGAGCATGGTCTCCGGACGCGTGGTGGCGACGACGAGTTTCAAATCGCTTCCGTTGACCGGATAGCGGATGTGCCACAGATGGCCTTCGATTTCTTGGTGCTCGACCTCGAGATCGGAGAGCACAGTGCGGCAGCGCGGGCACCAGTTGACGATGTAATCGGCCTGGTAGATCAGTCCCTTTTCGTACAGCCGCACGAATACTTCCCGGACGGCGCGGATGAAGCCTGCATCGAAAGTAAAGCGCTCGCGCGACCAGTCGCAGCTCATGCCGGCACGCTTCATCTGTTCGAGAATGCGGCCGCCGTGCTGCTCTTTCCATTTCCAGACGCGTTCCAGGAATTTCTCGCGGCCGAGTTCGCGCTTCTGCAAACCTTCGGCGGCGAGCTGGCGATCGACCATCAGCTCGGTCGCGATTCCGGCGTGATCGGTACCTGGCAGCCACAGCGTGGTCACGCCCAGCATTCGCCGCCAGCGGATCTGCGCATCGATGATCGAATGCTCGAACATGTGTCCGATGTGCAGCGAGCCGGTGACGTTCGGCGGCGGGATCGAAAGGGAAAAATAAGGCTCGCCCGGGCGCGGCTCGACGCGGAAAAGTTGAGACTCTTCCCACCACTTGGCCCAATGCGGCTCGAACCGCTGGGGTTCGTACACTTTCTCGATTTCCATGGGAAGTTCAATTTTAACAGGCGAGACTGATCGGGCCGCGTGGCGTCAAAATAGGAGCATGTGGCAAGACCTGCGTTTCGCCCTCAGACAGCTAGCGAAAAATCCGGGCTTCAGCGTGATCGCGGCGCTGACGCTGGCGCTGGGGATCGGCGCGAATACGGCGATTTTCTCCGCGGTCGACGCGCTGTTGCTGCACCCTCTGCCCTACCGGAATCCCGAGCAACTGGTGTACATCGCCGAGAATCTTACGAAGTTTTCGCTGAAAAAGATCCCTGCGTCGCCGCCCGAGGTGATGGACTATCGCACGATGGCGACCAGTTTCTCGTACCAGGCGGCGATCGAGAATCGCACGTTTACGCTGACGGGAAAGGGCGATCCGGAGAGCGTTCTGGGCATGCGAATTTCCGCCGCAGCGTTTCCGATGCTGGACGTGAAGCCGATTTCGGGGACGCTGTTCACCGCGGACGATGAGCAGCCGGGAAAGGATCACGTGGTGGTGATTTCGGAGGGGCTGTGGAAACGTCGCTTCGGTTCCGATCCCTCAATCGTCGGGCAGAACATTCAGATGAACCAGGAAAGCTATCGGCTGCTGGGCGTGATTCGACCGATTTTTGAATTTCGTTTTCTGGCAGACGCGTGGGTACCGCTGGCGTACGCGCCAGCCGACATCGGACCAGCCGGGCGCGGGCGGCAGTCGACCGACGTCATAGCTCGAATGAAGCCGGGTGTTTCGTTGGCGCAGGCCAACGCGGAAATGCAGACGGTGGCGGCGCGGATCGCGCGAGAGAATCCGCAAAACTATCCTCCGACGTTCGGATATTCGCTGGAGGTGGATCCGCTGGCGGAGCGCGTCACGGGAGATCTAAAAACGCCGCTGCTGGTATTGATCGCGGCGGTGGGCGCGGTGATGCTGATCGCGTGCGCCAACGTTTCGAACCTGCTGCTGGCGCGCGCCGTGATGCGCCGCAAAGAGATGAGCATTCGCGCGGCGCTGGGAGCTGGGCGGGGCCGCGTGATCCGACAGTTGCTCACGGAGAGCGTGCTGCTCGCGGTAGTCGCGGCGCTGTTGGGAATGGGGCTGGCGTATGCCGCCGTGTACTCATTTTCGAATTTCGGACCGCGCGAGATCGTGCGCAATCCGAACCTGGGAATTAATTTCTGGGTGATGGGATTTACGCTGCTGCTGTCGCTCGCGGCGAGCGTGCTGTTCGGCCTCGCGCCGGCGCTCGAAGCGTCGCGGGTAGATTTGAACGACGCATTGAAGGAAAGCTCCCGAGGATCGAGCGGTGGTCGGCGGTTGCTGCGGGAATCGATGGTCGCGCTGGAGGTGGCCGCGTCGCTGGTCCTGCTGATCGGCGCGGGCTTGCTGGTAAGGAGCTTCGTGCGCCTCGAGCGCACCGATCCCGGTTTCCGGCCCGATCATTTGCTCACATTTCAGATCACGCTGCCGCCCGCTCGATACAAAGGCGACACGCAGCTCGCGGCATTCCAGAGGACCCTGTTGGAGCGTATGCGCACACTGCCGGGAGTGAGCGGCGCTGGCACCACCGACGCGTTGCCGTTCTCGGGGAGCGACTCGGCGGGATCATTCGGAATCGCAGGGCGGAATCCGAACCCGGGCGATCCGACGCCGGTGGTCGGCCAGCGCAAGGCCACTCCAGGGCTGCTCGAAACGCTCGGCGTGCCGCTGTTGCGCGGACGGTATTTTGAAACGAAGGACGATCTCGGTTCACCGCGGGTGGCGATGGTCAACGAACAGCTGGTCAAGAAATACTTTCCGAACGAGAACCCCATCGGATTGAAGATTTCGATGACCGGCGGCGATTGCGAGATCATCGGCGTGGTGGGTTCGGTGAAGCATCGGGACCTGGCGGCCGAACCGAACGGTGGAATCTATTTTCCGGGCTTGCAGATGCCGGCGCAGGGGTTCAGCGTGGCGCTGCGCACGGCCGGCGATCCACTCAATCTGGCTACGGCGGTGCGCCGGGAAGTAAGCGCGCTCGATTCGAATCTTCCGGTGGCGCGCATCGCGACGATGGAACAGCGGCTCGCCGATTCCGTGGCGCAGCAGCGCTTCTCGATTCAACTGATGACGGGATTCGCGGGAATCGCGGCGGTGCTGGCGGCGATTGGAATTTACGGAGTGCTTTCGTACCTGGTCGATCAGCGGCGGCGCGAACTGGGGATTCGCGTGGCGCTCGGCGCGGGGCCGTCCAGCATATTGGGGCTGGTGCTGCGCCAGGGATCGATCGCGGTGGGGATCGGGCTGGTGGTGGGAATCGCCGGCGCGTTCGCGCTCACACGGCTGCTGAGCAACCTGCTGTATCAGGTCAGCGCGACCGATCCGGTGGTGTTCGGAAGCGTTGCGGCCGGACTGATCGTGGTGGCGCTGTTCGCGATGTCGGTCCCGGCGCGGCGGGCCACGCGGGTGGATCCGCTGGAGGCGCTACGTCACGAGTAGCCTCCGCGATCTACCCCCCGCGACATATCTGAAACTTTTCGACGGGAGTAAACTTGAACTTATGAATTGTTACGGAGCCAAAGATCTCGCCGCTGCGTTTCGCACGGTGCGCAAAAACACTATTATCATCGCCGAAGACATCGACGAATCGAAGTACAGCTTTCAACCGACGAAAGATACGAGAACCGTGGCACAGCAACTGGTGCACATCGCCGTGATTCCGCGCATTCAGCATCACGTACAGGGTGTCGAGAAACGCACCCAACTCGGCGGATTCGACTTCCCGACCTTCATTGGCAGGCTAATCGACGAAGAAAAGAAGCCGCGCACCAAGACGGAAATCGTGACGTTACTGAAGGAGGGCGGCGAAGAATTCGCCGGGTGGATCGAGACACTTTCCGACGATTTTCTGGCGGAGCGCATGGCCATGCCGCCGGGAATGCATCCCGATTCCAAGTCGCGCTTCGAAATGCTGCTTGGACCGAAAGAACACGAGATGCATCACCGCGCGCAACTCATGCTGATCCAGCGAATGCTCGGAATCGTGCCGCACTTGACACGCGAGTTCCAGGCCCGCGTCGCCGCGATGCAAGCCGCGTCTTCGAAGGCCTAGTAACGCAGGCGATCTTGTCGCCTGTGATTTACCGTGCGGGCTCGAACCAGCTCGCCCGCGCCCATGGCCTGAATCAGAATGTTTCCAGCCGCGGTGCATTCGCTGGGACCGGCGATGACGATGCGGCCGGTGGCATCGGCGGCGAGCTGGTTGAGCAGCCGGTTCTGCGAACCCCCACCGACGATATGAATCACCCGAATCGTCCGGCCGGTGAGCGACTCGAGGCTCGCGATCACCTGCCGATAGCGCTCGGCCAGACTTTCGAGAATCACGCGCGTGATTTCGGCGGGATTCGTAGGCGCGCGCTGCCCGCTGGATTTGCACGCATCGCAGATACGCGCGGGCATTCGACCCGGTTCAAGAAATGCGTCGGGATCGATCTTGGCGATGCCGGGTGGGGCCGCGGCCGCGCTGGCCATCAAATCTTCGTGAGTGAACTTGTGACCTTCCAAAGCCCAATCGCGGCGGCACTCTTCGAGCAGCCACATGCCGGCGATATTTTTCAGGAACCGGATTTTGCCCGCTGCGCCGGCTTCATTGGTGAAATTCTCGGCGAGCGATCGCTCGTTAATTACCGGCGCGTCGAGTTCCACGCCCATTAACGACCAGGTGCCGGAGCTGATGTAACACCAGTCGTTACCCGAAGCCGCGGGGACTGCCGCGACCGCCGACGCGGTGTCGTGACCACCGGTGGCATACACGGGAACGGCGCCCAGCCCGCTTTCGTCGGCGATCTCTGGAAGCAGCGGACCAAGCTTCGATCCAGGATCGACGATCCCCGCAAGGATAGAGGGATCGAGGCCGAGACGCGACAAAAGGTCGCCCGCGAATTCGCGCAGCCGCGGATTGTAGAACTGCGAAGTGCTGGCGATGGTCCTTTCGGCGCGCTCGACGCCGGTGAGCCAGTAGTTGAACAGGTCGGGCAGGAACAGCAGACGTCTGGCGAGCTTCAACGCTGGCGATCCCGCCAGTTTCATCGCGTGCCATTGGTATAGCGAGTTCAACTGCATGAACTGGATGCCGGTGGCGGCGAAGATTTCCTCGCGCGGGACGATCGCAAAGGTGCGTTCCAGCATTCCATTGGTGCGCGCGTCGCGGTAATGCCGAGGATTATCGACCAGCGCGCCATCGTCGCCGAGCATCCCGAAATCGACGCCCCAGGTGTCGACGCCGATGCTGTCAATCTTCAATTTGCGATCGCGGCCGGCCACCGTCAGGCCGTGACGAATCTCGTGAAACAGGCGCAGCGTGTCCCAGTACAAACCGGTGGGAAGCTGGACCGGCGTATTGGTGAAGCGATGCAGTTCTTCCAGCGTTAGGCGCCCGGACTCGAGCGTGCCGACGATGGCACGTCCGCTGGATGCGCCGAGATCAAAAGCGATCGCCCTCATCGTGCTCGCCTGAAGGCTCCGCTGGGTGCTCGCATGCCGGCCTATGCGATTTCGATCACGGCTTTGCCCACGCCGTCGGTGTAGTCGGTCAACATCTGGAATGCCTTGGGCGTTTCGGCCAGCGGAAGCGTGTGGGTGATGAGTGACATCGGCACCTTGCCCGTCGCCATCAGGTTCAGCGCTTCCTGCGCGCGGTGATTGGAGCGCTTCAACGTTTGCAGCTTCAGCTCCTTCATCATCGCGGTGTGGATGTCGATTTTGGGATAGAGTTCGCTGAGAATTCCGATCAGCACCACGGTGCCGCCCTGGCGCGCCATGCGAATCGCCGCGTTGACGGTTTCGGCAGAGCCCGCGCATTCAAGCACCAGATCGACGCCGCGGCTGCGCGTGGCTTCGAGGACGCTTTCGACGAGAGCCGAGGACGACGTGTCGATGATCGCATCCGCGCCCATGGCCTGCGCCAGCTTTAGGCGGTAGGCGAGCTTATCGGCGATGAACACGCGGCTGGCGCCGGCGGCCTTTGCGGTGGCTGCTGCCAACATGCCGATGGGTCCCGCGCCGGTGACCGCGACAGTCGAGCCGATGTGAATATCGATCAGCTCGAGCATGTGCAGCATGCGCATAGGTGAAGTCCTTCGAGAAGCGCGTGGCGTTGCCTTCCGGGATGGTGGCGAATTCGAGAAAACTTCCAGGCGCCTGCACGCCGCCCATGAATACGCAGTGCAGACAATTGTTGTGATGTCCCTGGAGGCAATGCTCGCAGTGGCCGCAGGTGAGGCTCGGTTCGATCACCACGCGATCGCCGGTGGCGACGGTTTTCACGCCGGGGCCGATCGCGACCACTTCGCCCGCCGGCTCGTGACCGAGAACGATCGGATAGTGGGTGGTGTATTCGCCGACGCGCCCGTCCTGATACCAGTGCAGATCGCTGCCGCAAACGCCAACCGCCCGAATCCGTACGGTGATTTCACCCTGGCCCGGATCGGGCGGCTGCGGCATTTCGCGTTCTTCAAGGGTGCGCGGGGCGACAAGCTGGATAGATCGCATGACGAAATGAGCAGTATACCGCGCTCACTTCGATGCGGTTTTTACTGCACGATCTTGGCCGTTACGACCAGAATCAGTGCGTCGTCCGAGCCATTGAAGTTCGATTTTCCGACCACGATTTTCTGCCCTTCGCCCACGTCGATATCGGTTCCGATTCCCACGCTCCGGTATTCGGCCTTGCCGTCTGTTCCGCGGCTGATCGGAGTCCTGACGTTCAGCTGCATTGAGTCCACGTGGATCACGCGGGGGTTGCCGGCGGACACCGTGGTCCGCCCGTAGTTGAAGTGATACTCATAAGCTGTGCCTCCCGGAATCAATCCGCTGGAACTGGCCGGCCGCCCTTCCCGCGCCCGCAGTACGAACGATTCTGTCAGGCGATAGCCCTTGTATGGAAAGAGCGCGTGCAATTGCTTGACCGTGGAAGCCAGCTCACTTGGGACATCATCCGTGATTCCGGCTTTCGGGCCTCCGACGCCGTTCACCAGGTAGACCGTCAGTTCGATGGTAATCGGAGCCACATCCAACTTCTTGATAGCTTCCTCCGCCGCTGTCACACTCTCCGTCGAGCCGCTGATCGCGACCACGTGGAGGGTTTGATCCGAATTAGCGTTGACGCCAAAAATTCGTACGGCGTTCGCCACCCGCTCAGGATCGGCATATTTCACCTCTACGATTTTCCGCACAACCCTGGGTGAGAGCTGGGAGTCCTGCGCGGCGACCAGGGCGGCCGCCATCAACATTGTCCAGATAACTCGTCTCATTTATTCGCTTCCTTCCTTGGGTTCGACTAACCAATAAATCACGACGTCCGGATCGGACGTGAACATTTTGATCTTGAGCGCCTCTGGTGGGGCAGGCGGTTGCGCCTGCCGTTTACGCGCGACACGCGATGCGCTTGCGACCAAAGG
>WNFL01132927.1_pt1 | contig 41626 bp, 44 predicted proteins | sample 5400361 | NCBI WGS metagenome assembly WNFL01 (sample SAMN13153351, study PRJNA577476) | soil metagenome | isolation source: 40 cm soil on Douglas fir-dominated hillslope | place: USA:California | collected 2013-09-17 | reverse complement strand
GTCGCTGGCCGTCGCGCTGGAGATCGAGCGGATGATCCGCGAGGGCCGGGGCGAGGTCGCCTGGCCGAAGGATCTTCCGTGGAGCGTTCCCTCGGCCTGATGGCCGGGGCCGGGGTGCTGCCCGGCCGCGCGGCCGCGGAGGCCAAGCGACGGGGGTGGCGCGTGGCCGCCTTCGCCTTCGAGGACGCCCCCGGGCTGGCCGAGGCCGTGGACACCTTCATCCCGTCCACCATCACCGACATCCAGGCCGTGCTCGCCGGGCTCACCGCCCACCGCGTGGGGGCGGCCGTGTTCGTCGGCAAGTTCTGGAAGTCGAGCGCGTTCTCGAAGTACGACCAGGCCGACGCGGCCGGCCTCGGTCTGGCCCGGGGCGGCCTCTCGGACGAGGCGCTCGCCCAGATGGTGGTCGCGACCCTCGCGGGCATGCACATCGAGGTACTCGACCAGCGCGAGTTCCTCGCCCCGTGGCTCCTGCCCGCGGGCACGCTCGGCGGCCGCGCGCCGGTGGCCGCCGAGTGGGACGAGATCCGCGAGGGCTTCCGCCTGGCGGGCCGGCTCGCCGCCGACGGCGTCGGGCAGACGGTGGTGCGGGCGCGCGGCGTGACGGTGGCGCTGGAGGCCGCCGAGGGCACCGACGAGGCGATCCGGCGAGGCGGGCGTCTCGCCGGCCCCGGGGCGGTGGTGGTGAAGGCGGTGGCGACCTCCCACGACTACCGCTTCGACGTCCCCACCGTGGGCGCGGCCACGCTCGACGCGATGCGCGAGGGCGGCGCCACCGCGCTCGCCGTCCCGGCGGGCCGGGTGCTGCTGCTCGACCGCGACGAAGTGGTCCGGCTCGCCGACCAGGCGGGCATCGCGGTGGTGAGCGTCGATGACGCCGGCTGAGCGGTCCGCGGATCGCTCGGCGATCATGCTCTCGGCGGGGGAGGCCTCCGGCGATCTCCACGGGGGCACGCTCTGCCGGGCCCTGCGCGAGCTGGCCCCGGGGCTCCGCCTCACCGGCATGGGCGGCGGCCACATGGCGGCGGCAGGCATGGAGGTGATCGTCGACCCGACCGGCGAGGCCACGGTGGGCACGAGCGAAGCGGTCGGGCGCATCCCGGCCCTCTACCGCGCGTACCGCGCCATGGGGCGCCGGCTCGTGACCGACCGTCCCCGCGCGCTCGTGCTCATCGACTTCCCGGAGTTCAACCTGCGCCTCGCGCGCCGCGCGCGGCGGGCCGGCGTACCGGTGGTGTACTTCATCCCGCCCCAGCTCTGGGCGTGGCGCGCCGGCCGCGTGCGGCAGATGGCCCGGCGGGTGAAGCGGGTGCTCGCGGTCTTTCCGTTCGAGCCGCCGCTCTACGAGGGCGCGCGCGTACCGGTGACCTTCGTCGGGCATCCGCTGCTGGACGTGCTGCCGCTCGACCTCACGCGAGATGAAGCCCGCCGGCGGCTCGGCGCCGATCCCGGCCACGCACTGATCGGCCTCCTGCCGGGCAGCCGCCCCGGCGAGATCGAGCGCCTCCTGCCTCCGATGCTGGACGCGGCCCGGCGCCTCGCCGCCGCGGACGCGCGGCGCCGCTTCACGCTGGGCCTGGCGCCGACCGTGGCGCGCGAGCGGGTGACGGCGCTCATGACCGCCGCCGGGCCCGGAATCCCACCGATCGATCTGGTGAGCGGGCGCACCTACGAGGTCATGACCGCGGCCGACACGCTCCTCATCGCCTCCGGCACCGCCACCCTGGAAGCGGCCCTGCTCGGCGCGCCGATGGTCATCTGCTACCGGGTCTCGCGGCTCACCGAGCTGATCGCGCGCACCCTGACGCGCGTGCGCTGGATCGGCCTGCCCAACCTGGTGGCCGGGCGCGAGATCGTCCCCGAGCTGATCCAGGGCGAGGCGACCGGCACGCGCCTGGCGCGGGAAGCCGCGCGCCTGCTGGACGACCCGGTCGCGGCCACCGCCCAGCGGGCGGGGTTCAAGGAGCTGCGGGCGCGCCTCGGGGAGCCCGGCGTCGGCCTGCGCGCCGCGCGCGCGGTGCTCGACAGCGCGCGGGCCGGATGAAGATCCCGGCCTCGCTCGCGCTCGCCTCCGGCCCCGTCCTCGGCTCGTTCGCCCTGCGCGCGCTCGCGAGCACCCTGCGCGTCCGGCGCGAGCAGACGGCGGTGGCCCCGCTCTGGGCCGCCCGCACTCCGCTGATCTACGCGATGTGGCACGACCGCCTTCTGCTCCTACCGTATCTCTACGGCCTCCGCGGCGCCCGCGTCCTCACGAGCCGCTCGCGCGACGGCGAGATCGTGGCCCGGTGGATCCGCCGCTTCGGGCTCGACCCGGTGCGGGGCTCCTCGTCGCGCGGGGGCGGGGAAGCGCTCCGCGCGCTCGCCCGCGCCCTGCGGAGCGGCCGCGAAGTGGTCGTGGTCCCCGACGGCCCACGCGGGCCGCGCGAGGTGCTCAAGCCGGGGGTGATCCGGCTGGCGCGGCTCTCCGGCGCGCCCATCGTGCCCCTGGCGGTCGGCGCCTCGCGCGAGTGGCGCCTGCGCTCGTGGGACGAGTTCCGCATCCCGCAACCCTTCGCCCGCTGCGTGGTGCGCTTCGGCGAGCCGATCCACGTCCCCCGCGCCGTCGACCGGGCCGGCGAGGAAGCGGTCCGCAAGGACGTCGAAGCGGCGCTTCGCGGCCTCGGCTGGCAGGTGGACGAGGAAGCACGCCGCTGATGTACGCGCTCTACTCCGCGGTGCTCGGCGTCGGCCTCCTCGCGTACCTGCCGGCCTTCCTGCTCCGTCGCCGGCGCGCGGGCTACAGCCGGAACCTCGCCCAGCGCCTGGGACGGCTGGGCGAGGGGCTGCCGCCCGAGCCGCGCTGCTGGGTCCACGCGGTCTCGGTGGGCGAGTCGGCCGCGGCGGTGCCGCTCGTCGAGGGGATCCGCCGGCGCTGGCCGGAGCTCGGCATCGTGGTCAGCACGATCACCCCCACCGGCGCCCGCATCGTGGGCGAGCGCCTCGCCGGCACCGCGGTCCATCGCTACTTCCCGATCGACCTGCCGGGACCGGTGGGCCGCGCGCTCGACACCGCGCGCCCACGCTTCTTCGTCGCCATCGAGACCGAGCTGTGGCCCAACTTCCTGCGCGCCCTCGCGCGGCGCCGGATCCCCGCGATGATCGCCAACGGGCGCATCTCCGACCGGTCGTTCCGCCGCTACCGGTGGGTGCGCGGTCTGATGCGGCGCGTCCTCGCGAACGTCTCCGTCTTCGCGATGCAGACGGACGAGGACGCCCGGCGCATCATCGCGCTTGGCGCGCCCGCGTCGCGCGTGGTGGTGACCGGGAACCTCAAGAGCGATCTGCTCCCCGAGGCGGCCGGCGACGACCCCGAGGGCTGGCGCACCCGGCTCCATCTCGGCGCGGGCGCGCGCCTGTGGATCGCGGGCAGCACCCACCGCGGCGAGGAGGCCATCGTGCTCGACGCGTTCCTGCGCGCGCGGAGCCGCTGCCCGGAGCTGGCCCTGCTGCTGGCGCCCCGGCATCCGGAGCGCGCCGGCGAGGTCGAGACGCTGATCCGCGAGCGGGGCCTGCGCGCGGCCCGGCGCAGCCGCCTGCCCGCGGACGGGGTGTCCGGCGCGGTGATCATCCTCGACACGGTCGGCGAGCTCGCCGCGCTCTACGCGCTGGCCGAGATCGTCTTCGTGGGCGGGAGCCTCGTGCCGATCGGCGGGCACAACGTGCTGGAGCCCGCGATGCGCGGCAAACCGGTGCTGGTGGGCCCGCACATGAGCAATTTCCGCGAGGGCGCGGAGCTCCTCCAGCGCAGCGGCGGCGGCCTCGTGGTGAAGGATGCGCCCGAGCTCGAGCGGGAGCTCGCGCGCCTGATCGAGGACCGCGAGCTCGCCCGGCGCATGGGTGACGCGGCTCGCGAGGCGTTCGCGGGCCGCCAGGGTGCGGTGAGCGCCACGCTCGACCTGGTCGGCCTGCACCTGTGGCCCCGCGCCGGGGACGCCGCGTCGTGACGACCCCACGCCGGGCGCCCGAGGTGCTGCTGCGCCGGTACTGGGAGGACCCCGACACGCCGGTGGTGACGGCCGGCCTCGCCGCGCTCAGCCTCGGCTACCGCGGCGCGCTCCGCGCCCGCGACCTCGCGTACCGCTGGAACATCTTGAGGACCGGACGGCTGCCCTGCCCGGTCGTCTCGGTGGGCAATCTCACCCTGGGCGGCAGTGGCAAGACGCCGACGGTGGAGCTGGTGGTGCGCACGCTGCAGGAGCTGGGCGCGGTGCCCGCGGTGGTGAGCCGCGGCTACGGCCGCGTCACGCGCGGCGTGCACGTGGTCGCGGACCGGGAGGGCGTCCGGGCCGACGCGCGCACCGCCGGCGACGAGCCGCTGCTGCTCGCCGAGCGCCTGCCCGGCGTCGCGGTGGTGGTGGGGGAGAATCGCCACGAGGCCGGCCGCGTCGCGGTCGAGCGGCTCGGGGCCACCGCGCTCGTGCTCGACGACGGCTTCCAGCACCGCACGCTCGCCAAGGACCTCGAGATCCTCGTGGTCCAGGGCCGCGCGCCGTGGGGGAATGCCCGCGTCTTTCCCCGCGGCATGCTCCGCGAGCCGCTCGGCGGGCTGGCCCGCGCGCACGCGATCGTGGTGACCAATCCCGGGGGCTCCGGCCCGGTGGAGGCGGTGACCGCGACGGTCCGGCGCTTCAATCCGACCGCGGCGGTGCTGGCGGCGAGCTATCGCCACGAGGATGCGCTCGAGACGCAGAGCGGACGTCGAGTCCCGGTGGCCGAGCTGACGGGCCGCCGGCTCATGGCCTTCGCCGGTCTCGGCTCGCCCCAGAGCTTCGCCGACACGCTCGACGCCGCGGGGATCCGGCGCGTGGCCTTCGCCGAGTTCCCCGATCATCACTGGTTCACGCCGGCCGATCTGCGGGAGCTGGTGCAGGACGCCCGGACCGAGGGGGCCCAGGGCCTGATCACGACCGAGAAGGACTGGGTGCGGCTCCGCGACCTGCCCCCGTCGCCGATGCCCCTCTGGGTGCTGCCGGTCCGGCTCGCGCTCGAATCGGGACAGGATACGTGGTCGCGCCTGCTCGCGGGCGTCCTGTCCGCGTCCCCGCTGGGCCGCCCCTGCTCATGAGCGCGGCGATCGTGGTCCGCACGCCGAACTGGCTGGGCGACACCGTGATGGCGCTTCCCGCGCTGAGCGCGCTCCGCGCCGCGGAGCCGGGCGCGCGCATCACCCTCGTCGGCCGCTGGGCGCCACTGCTGGCCGGGCAGGGCGTCGCCGACGTCGTGCTGCCGTATCCGAGACCGCTCGCCGCGCGGCGTCGCCTGGCCCGCGCGCTGGCGGCCGAGCGCGCCGACGTCGCGGTCCTCTTGCCCAGCTCCATCGAGTCGGCCCTCGCGGCCTGGCGCTGGCGCGCGGCGCGCCGCGTGGGCTATGCGACCGACGGGCGCGCGGCGCTCCTCACCGACGCGCTCCCGCTGCCCGAGCCGCGCGGGCACCAGGTGGACGAGTACGCGGCGCTGCTCGCCCCGCTCGGCGTGGGCGGTGCCGCCGCCGCGCCCGCGTGGACGCTGCGACGGGATGACGCGATGGACACCGAGATCGCGCGGCTCCTGGCCGAGGCCGGGGTCGCCGCCGACGCGCGCCTCGTCGGCCTCCACCTGGGCGCGGCCTTCGGGAGCTCGAAGCTCTGGCCCGCGGAGGCCTTCGGACGCCTCGCGCAGCGGCTCGCCGGCGCGGGGCTGACGCCGCTGCTGCTCGGACCCGGCGACGACGCGGACACCGCCGCCGCGGTTGCCCGGGCGGCCGGCGGACCGATCGCGTCGCTCGTGGGGCGGGACCGGCCCGAGCTGCTGCCGCGCCTGCTCGCGCGCCTGCGTTGCCTCGTGAGCGGGGACACCGGTGTCGCGCACCTGGCCGCGGCGGTGGATGTGGCCACCGTCACCCTGTTCGGCCCCACCGACCGCCGGCTCACCGCCCCGCGCGGGCGCAAGAGCCGGACCCTCGACCGCGCGGCCCCGTGCGCGCCGTGCTTTCTTCCGCGCTGCCCCATCGACCATGTGTGCCTCACCCGGATCGAGCCGGACGAGGTGCTGCACGAGGTCAGGGAGGCGGTGGCGTGAAGACCGTGCTGCACACGGAAGCGTCGCCGGGCCTGGGCGGCCAGGAGGTGCGCACGCTCAACGAGGCCCGCTGGACGGTGGAGCGCGGCTGGCGCGTGCTGGTGGCCGGCCAGCCCGATGGCCGCCTGCTGGAGCGGGCGCGCGCCGCCGGCCTCGAGACCGCGCCGGTCCGCATGGCCGGTCCCGTGGATCCGCGCGCGCTGGGCGCCCTGGTGCAACTGATCCGGCGGGAGCGGGTGAGCCTGGTCCACACGCACAGCTCCATCGACGCCTGGCTCGGCGGCATGGCGGCCCGGCTCTGCCGCGTCCCGGTGGTGCGCACCCGGCACGTCTCGATCGCCATCCGCCGCGGCTTCAATCCGGTCTACCGCTGGCTCGCCGACCGCGTGATAACGAGCGGCGAGGCCATCCGCCGGCTGGTCGTCGAGGTGGGGGTGCCGCCCGAGCGGGTCATCGCGATCCCGGCCGGCGTGAACCTCGAGTCCTTCCCGTTCGGCGCCCGAGCGCCGGAGACCGCGCGCGAGCTGGGCCTGGGCCGCCCGGTCATCGGCTCGGTCGCGATGTTCCGCGGCTCCAAGGGCCACCCGCAGCTCCTCCAGGCGTTCGCGATGGTCCGCGAGAAGCGGCCCGACGCCACCCTGCTCCTGGTTGGCGATGGAATCCGGCGCAACTGGGTGGAGCAGCTCGCCCGGGACGCGAAGCTGTCGGACGCGGTCGTCTTCACCGGGTTTCGCCCCGACGTGCCCGCCCTCCTCGCCACCATGGACTGCTTCGCGCAGGCCTCCACCCGCACCGAGGGCGTGCCGCAGGCCCTGCTCCAGGCCTTCGCGACCGGCGTGCCGGTGGTGGCGAGCCGGATCGGCGGCATTCCCGAGGTGGTGACCGACGGGGTGACCGGGCTCCTCGTCGAGAGCGAATCGGTCGAGGCGCTCGCCGCCGGGATCGCGCGCGCGCTGGACGACCCCGAGGCCGCGGGGCAGCGGGCGCGGGCCGCGCGCGCGCTCGTCGAGGCGCGGTTCTCGCACATCCACTCGATCGACCGGCTGCTCCACGTCTACGACGAGCTGCTCGCATGAGCCCGGGCCGGCCGCTCACCGTACTGCACCTCGTGGCCAATCGCTGGTGGACCGGGAGCGCCGAGCCGGTGATCCGCCTGCTCACCGGCCTCCGGGCGCGCGGGCATCGCGTCCTGCTCGGGCTCATCGCGGGCGACCGCTTCGAGCAGAAGGCGCGCGAGGCCGGCCTCGAGCCGCTGCCCGGGCTCTCGCTCGAGGTTCGGGGCAACCCGCTCCGCGCGCTCGCGGACCTGCGGCGCGTGCGCGCGATCATGCGGGCCGAGAGCGTGGACGTCGTCCACACGCATCACTCCCACGACCACTGGCTGGGCTTCCTCGCGCGGCGCGGGAGCCCGGCCGCGCTCGTCCGCACCTTCCACAACGCCCGCGCGGTGCGACCCGGCTGGCCGTCGCCCGCACTCTACCGTCGCACCGACGCCCTGATCGCGGTCAGCCGCGAGATCGAGGAGCGCGCCCGGCACGCCGGGGTGCCCGCCGAGCGTCTGGCGCGCGTGGACGGGGTGGTGGACGTCGGCCGCTTCGAGACCGGCGACGGCGGCGCGGCCATCCGCAAGGAGTTCGACCTCGGGGGCGCCCCGGTGGTGGGCTGCGTGGCCCGCCTCGCGGCGCGCCGCGGCCACGAGCTGCTGATCCGCGGCTTCCGCCTGGTACTCGCGGAATACCCGGGGGCGCGGCTCCTGCTCGTCGGCAAGGGCGAGGGGCGGTCGCGCCTCGAGGCGCTCGTCGCCGAGCTCGGTCTCTCGCGCGAGGTGCTGTTCACCGGCTATCGAGACATCGACCTGCCCGGCGTGCTCCAGGCGCTCGACGCCTTCGCCCTGATGGGCGCGGGCTCCGACGAGTCGTGCCGCGCCGCGCTCGAGGCCATGGCGGCCGGGCGCGCGGTGATCGGCCGCCGCGTGGGCGCGCTCCCGGAAACCGTGATCCACGGCGTCACCGGCCTGCTGGTGGACGACGATCGGCCCGAGTCGGTGGCGACGGCCCTCCGCGCGCTGATCGCGGAGCCGGAGCGGGCGACGGCGATGGGGCGGGCGGGGCGGGAGCGGGCGCGGGCGCTTTATGGCGCCGACGCGCATGCGGCGCGGGTGGAGGAGATATACCGGGAAGCGCTGAAACGGTTGTCCGCTAATTGGGGGAGTGCGGGGGCCATTTCTGGGCCCCCGCATATGAGATGACTATTCGGCACATCGTTTCGTGTCGGGGGTGGTCGTCGGATGCGTACTGGGCCGCGCGGGCGGTGGTCGAGCTCGACCGCGCCGGCCACGACGTCACGCTCGTGTGCAAGAAGAGCAGTCAGGCGCGGGTCATTCAGCGCGCGAAGGAGACGGGAATCGAGCGGCTCGAGACCCTCCATCTCGCGAGCGGCGTCTCGCCGATCCTGGACGTGCGCGACCTGCGCCGGCTCATCGCGTGGCTGCCCGAGACGCAGGTGTTCCACGTCCATCGCGGCAAGGAGCACTGGCTGGCCGCGCTCGCCAACCGGAAGTCGAACCCGCGCCGCGCCGTCGTGCGGACGCGCCACATCGTGCAGCCCATCCGGCCACACGCGCTGAACCGCTGGCTGTACGGCTCCGCCACCGATCTCGTCGTCACGGTCACCGACGCCATTCGCCGCCAGATCGTCGCCTCCGGCCTGGCCCCGGAGGACCGAGTGGTGGCGTTGCCCGGCGGTGTGGACGCCGAGCGCTACCGCCCCGAGCTGCCGCCGGTCCACGGCGTCGACGCGCGCAGCCTGCTCAAGGTGCCGGTGGACGTCCCGCTCATCGGGCTGGTCGCGGGCTTCCGGGTCATGAAGGGCCACGAGACCGTGGTCGAGGCGGCGGCCCGCCTCGCCGCCGCCGGGCTCCCGTTCCACCTCGTGTTCGTCGGGCAGGGGCCGTTCGCCGAGCGCGTGCGCGGGCTCGTCCAGGCCGCCGGGCTCGCGGATCGCGTCTCCCTCGTGGGTTTCGTGGACGAGCTGCCCACGGTCATGGCGGCGCTCGACGTGGCGCTCTACGCCGCGCTCGAGTCCGACGGCATGTCACGCGTGCTCTGGGAGTACCTCGCCTCGGCCGTGCCCGTGGTGGCGACCCGTGTGGGCGTGGTGCCGGAGGTGCTCGAGGACGACGTCACCGCGCTGCTGGTGCCGGCCGGCGAGGCCGGCCCGCTCGCCACCGCGATCGAGCGCCTCCTGCGTGACGCGCCTCTCCGGCAACGGCTGGGGGCCGCCGGCGCCGACCTGGTGCGCAAGCGGTTCTCGGGCGCCCGGCTTGCCGAGCGCCTGACCGCACTCTACCTGTCGCTCGCGGTCAGCTCGGCGCGGCCGGCCCGGTGAAGGTCTCGATCCTCTGCTTCGACGTCTCGGACAATGCGCTGGGCCGTGCGTGGCTGCTCGCCCGGCTGCTGGAGCCGATCGGGGCCGTGGAGATCGTCGGGCCCCGGTTCGGCGCAGCCGTCTGGGAGCCCGTGGCGGAGGAGTCGGTCCCGGTCCAGTCGATCCCGGGCGGACGCTTCCCCGGCTTCGCGACGAGGCTGCCCGCCCTGGCCCGGCTTGCCGACGGGGATCTGATCTACGCGTCCAAGCCCCGGCTCACCAGCGCCGGCATCGGCTATCTCGCCCGTCTCGGCCGCCGCCGCCCGCTGCTCCTCGACATCGACGACTGGGAAGTCGGCTTCTTCCTGCGGGGTGGGGCGTGGGGGACGATCGGGAGAGCTCTGAATCTCTCTAATCCGAAGGGGCTTGCCTGGACCTGGCTAATGGAGCGCCTGAGGGGAATCGCCGACGGTGTCACCGTCGCCTCCCGGTTCCTCGAGCAACGATTCGGCGGCGTCCTCATCCCGCACGTCCGGGACACGGACCGCTGGGCTCCGGGCCGCGCGGAGCCGGGCTCCGCGCGCGAGCGCCTGGGCGTGGAGAAGGAGCGCGTCGTCATGTTCCTCGGGACGCCCCGCGGCTACAAGGGCGTCGAGGATCTGGCCGACGCGGTGGGCCGGCTCGGCCGGCCCGACGTCATCCTGGCCCTGGTCGGGACCGAGCCCGCCTCGGCCACCGGTCGCGCCCTGAGCGCCCGGCTTCCCGGCGTCCGCCTCGTCGGGCGGGTCCCCATCGCGCAGGTCCCGGCCTACCTGGAGGCGGCCGACGTGGTCGTCGTCCCCCAGCGCGAGAGCAGCGACACGCGCGGCCAGGTGCCGGCGAAGATCTTCGACGCCATGGCCCTCGGTCGGCCGATCGTCTCCACAAGGGTCTCGATGATCCCGGAGATCCTGGAGGGCTGCGGCGCGCTGGTCGCGCCCGGCGACGTGGCCGCGCTCGCCTCGGCCATCGGCCGTCTGCTCGATCGGCCCGACGAGGCGCGGGCGCTGGGGGAGGCGGCCCGGCGCCGCGCGGTGGACCGCTACAGCTTCGAGTCCGCGCGCCGAGCGCTCTTTCCCCTGGTGGAGCGGGCGCGGCGCATGGGCCGCTGATGCGGCTGGGCCTCATCTGCCGGCCGTTCTCCTTCCACGGCGGCGTCGAGACCGCGACCGCGGGCCTCCTCACCGCCCTGCGACACGCCGGCCACGACGTCGAGCTCATCAGCACACGACGGCAGGCGTCGGTGCCCGGCCTCGTGGTGCGCCGCGTGCCGACGCTCCGGCATCCCTCGGTGCTGCGCCTGATCTCGTTCGCGGTGGCCGCGCGGGCCGCCGCGGCCCGCCACGGGTACGATCTCGTGCAGAGTCACGAGCGCGCGCTGCGACAGGACCTCTATCGCGCGGGCGAGGGCTCCCACGCCGCCTACCTCGAGGCGATGGGGCGGAAGGTCGCGGGCCTGAACCCGTACCACCGCCTGGTCCTGGCCCTCGAGCGCCGGATCTTCCAGCTCCGCAGCGCGCGCCACGTGGTCGCGATCTCGCGGCAGGGGAAGGAGGAGATCGAGCGGCGCTACCGGACCGATCCGGCGCGGGTCACGCTCATCTACAACGGGGTGGATCTCGAGCGCTTCCACCCCGACAACCGCGGCCGTCACCGCCGGCCCACGCGCGAGGCGCTGCGCATTCCCCACGAGGCCTGGACCGTGCTCTTCGTGGGATCGGGCTTCGAGCGCAAGGGGCTGGGCCCGCTGCTCGAGGCCTTCGCGCGCGGGACGGACGCGGGAAGCCGCCTCGTCGTGACCGGGAAGGGGGACGTGGCTCGCTACCAGAACCTGGCCGCGCGTCTCGGCATCGCGGAGCGCACGATCTGGACCGGGCCGAAGGAGGAGGTGGAGCGGCTCTACGCGGCCGCCGACGTGGTCGCGCTGCCCGCGCGGTACGAGCCCTTCGGCAACGTGCACCTCGAGGCCCTGGCCTCCGGCGTGCCGGTGCTCAGCAGCGGGCGGGCCGGCGGCTCCGAGATCGTGCGCAACGGGGACAACGGCTGGGTGGCCGTCGAGCCGACCGTCGGCCCCATCGCCGAGGGCCTCGCCGCGCTTCGCGATGCGCCACCGGGCGGATGGGCCAGGCCCGCCCGCGCCTCGGTCGAGCGGTTCACCTACGCCGCGCAGGCCCAGGCGTTCACCACCCTCTACGGTCTCCTCCGCCGCTGATCGTCCGGTGCCCCGTCGGGAGCGCCCGCTCCAAACCCTCCATTTTCATTGAACAATCGGGGGCACGGCCTTACACTGCGAGTCAATGTCGAGTCATGCTGGCCACCTGCGGCCCGCCGTGTTCATGGACCGCGACGGCTGCCTCACGGAGGAGGTGGGCTACGTCAACCACCCGAGCCGGATCCGCCTGCTCCCGCGTACCGCGGTGGCGGTCCGCCGGCTCAACGAGGCCGGGATCGCCGCGGTGATGGTCACGAACCAGGCGGGCGTGGCCCGCGGGTACTTCTCCGAGGACACGCTGCACGCCGCGAATCGCCGCATGGTCGGCGAGCTCGAGGCCGGCGGCGCGCGCCTCGACGGTCTCTACGTCTGCATGCATCACCCGCGCGAGGGCCAGCCGCCGTATCGGGCCGATTGCGACTGCCGCAAGCCACGCCCCGGGCTCCTCACGCGCGCGGCGGCCGAGCTCGGCCTCGACCTGCGCGCCTCGGTGATGGTCGGCGACAAGCTCTCCGACGTGGCGGCGGGACAATCGGCGGGCGCGGCGGGCGTGCTCGTGCTCACCGGCTACGGGCGCGGGGAGTGGGAGTACCGGCCGCCCGGCGGCGACATCAAGCCGGACCACGTGGCCGGCGATCTGCTCGACGCGGTGAACTGGGCGGTGGACTGGACGACCGCCCGCATCGCGGACGCGGGGCGCTGACGTGTTCCCGCTGCGACGACTGAAGGACGCGATCGCCCGCTTCACCGGCAAGCGCATCGTGGTGGTCGGCGATCTCATCGCGGACGAGTACCTCTACGGCAAGCCCGCGCGCATCTCGCGCGAGGCGCCCGTCCTGATCCTGCGATTCACCGACCGCGAGGTGCGACTGGGGGGCGCGGCCAACGCGGCCCACAACGTGCACGCCCTCGGCGCGACCGTCCTGCCGGTGGGCCTGCTCGGCCAGGACGGCGCGGGGGCCGAGGTGCACGCGCTCTTCCACCGGGCCGGCATGAGCACGGACGGGATCTCGCGCGAGGCGGCGCGTCCCACCCCGGTGAAGACGCGCATCATGGCGGGGAGCCGGAGGGCGGCATCAGCGGCCCCGCCGAGACGCGGCTACTCGAGCGGCTCCAGGCGGTGGGCGCCGAGGCCGATGGCTTCCTCGTCTCGGACTACGGCTACGGCACGGTGACCCCGCGGGTGTACGAGACCGTGCTCGAGCTGGGCCGCGCGCGACGGGTGCCGGTGACGGTGGACAGCCGCTACGAGCTGCCCCGGTTCAAGGGCGCCACCGCGGCCACGCCCAACGAACCGGAGGTGGAGGAGCTGACCGGCCACGAGCTCCACGACGAGCCCTCCGTCGAGAAGGCGGGGCGGGCGGTGCTCGAGCGGCTCGACGCGCGCCTGCTCCTGGTCACCCGGGGCAGTCGCGGCATGGCCCTCTTCGAGCGCGAGGGGCCGGTCACCTTCATGCCGATCCACGGCAGCGACGAGATCGCGGACGTCACGGGGGCGGGGGACACCGTGATCAGCACGTTCACGGTGGGACTGGCCGCGCGCGCGACGGCGGGCGAGGCCGCGTGGCTCGCCAACGTGGCGGGCGGCGTCGTGGTCATGAAGCGGGGCACCGCGACGGTGACGGTGGCCGAGCTGCTGGCCGCGCTGGCGAGCGATGGCGGCCGTCCTCAGCGTTGACGAGGCGGGCCGGCTCGCGTCCCTCTGGCGCGCGGCGGGCAAGCGGCTGGTGCTCGCCAACGGCTGCTTCGATCTCCTCCACGTCGGCCACGTCCGCTACCTCCAGGCCGCGCGGGCGCTCGGCGACGCGCTGGTGGTCGGCCTCAACTCCGACGCCTCGGTGCAGCGGCTCAAGGGCCCGGGCCGGCCGGTGATGCCGGCCGCGGAGCGCGCGGAGCTGCTCGCCGCGATCAGCGGGGTGGACGCGGTCGTCGTCTTCGAGGAGGATAGCGCCGACGCGCTGATCGCGCGCCTGCGCCCGGACGTGCACGCCAAGGGCACCGACTACACCGAGCAGAGCGTGCCCGAGCGTGCCACGGTGGAGGCGATGGGCGCCAAGGTCGCGATCGCGGGCGACCCCAAGACCCACTCCACCAAGGATCTGATCACGACCATCCTCAACCGCTTCGGCCGGGACAGACCGTGAGCAACCCCGAGCCCGCCGCCACGGTTGTGCGCCCCTGGGGGGGTGCGGGGCCCATGTCCCTGCGCCCGCAGCTGAAGGTCGCGATCGTCAAGCTGTCCTCGCTCGGCGACGTCATCCACGCGATCCCGGTGGCGCGCGCGCTCCGCCGCGCGCGGCCCGGCATCCACCTGGCGTGGATCGTGGAAGCGCGCGAGTACGCTCTCCTGAAGGACCACCCGGATCTCGACACGGTGGTGCCGGTGGATACGCGGCTCTGGCGGCGGCTCCTCCGGCGCCCGTCGGGCGTGCGCGAGGTACTGGGCAAGATGGGCCGCCTGCGCGGGCGCATCCGCGCGGCCCGCTTCGACGTCGCCCTCGACCTGCAGGGCCTCATCAAGAGCGGGCTGCTCACCGCCTACACCGGCGCGCCCCTGCGCATCGGCTTCACCGCCGATCACTGCCGCGAGGGATTGAACAGCCTGTTCACCAACCGCCGCGTGCGGCCGCCCGCGGAGGCGGTGCACGTGGTGGATCAGTACCTGGCCCTGCTCGGCCCCCTCGGGATCCCGCCGGGCCCCGTCGAATTCCACGTGCCGATCCCCGCGCGGGCGACGCTGCGCATGGACGACTTCCTGGGCGAGCAGGGCGTGAAGAGCCGGGACCTGCTGGTGGCGGTGAATCCGGGCGCGGGCCGCGCGAACAAGCAGTGGCCGGTCGCACACTTCCGGCGGCTCGCGGATCGGATCGCCAGCGAGCCCAACGCGAAGGTCCTGGTCCTGTGGGGCCCGGACGAGGTCCACATGGCGCGCCAGATCCGCGACGGATCGAGCGCACGCGCCATCCTCGCGCCGCCCACGGACCTGCACGAGCTGGCGGCGTTGCTCCGGCGCTGCTCGCTGATGGTCGCCAACGACACGGGGCCGCTGCACCTGGCCGCGGCCCTCGGGACGCCGAGCCTCGGCCTCTTCGGGCCGACCCGCGCGGAGCGCAACGGTCCCTACGGGCCACACTGCCGCGGGCTCCAGAGCCCCGACGGCACCATGGCCGGCCTGGCGCCGGAGGCGGCGGGGGACGCGGCCCTGGCCATGCTCGCCCTGCGCGAGGGCGCGCGGTGAGCCGGCTCTCGGTGACCGTCATCGCGTGGAACGAGGAGGAGCGCCTGCGCGCCTGCCTCGAGAGCGTGGCTTGGGCGGACGAGATCGTGGTGGTGGACGCGGAGTCGGGCGACAAGACGGTGCAGATCGCGCACGAGTACACCGACAAGGTCTCGGTGCGCGCGTGGCCCGGCTTCGCGGCCCAGAAGAACTTCGCCATCGATCAGGCGACCGGCGACTGGATCCTCTCGCTCGACGCCGACGAGCGGGTGACCCCCGAGCTGCGGGAGCGCGTCCGCGCGATCCTCAAGGAGGACGGGCCGGTGGACGGCTACGCGATCCCGCGGCGGAACATCTTCTGGGGGGCGTGGGTGCGCCACGGGGGCCTCTATCCCGACTACCAGCTTCGTCTCTTCCGACGCAGGAGCGGGCGATTCGTGGAAAACGCGGTCCACGAGTCGGTCACCGTGTCGGGGCGGGTGGAGACGCTCGCCGAGGCGCTGCTGCACCACTCGTACCGCGACCTCGAGGACTTCGTCCGTCGCTCCAACCGCTACTCCACCCTCTCCGCGCAGGACTGGATCCGCCGGGGCCGCCGGGTCGGGCTCATGGGACTCGTGACTCGGCCGCTCGGCCGCTTCTTTTCCATGTACATTGTTCACCGAGGCTTCCTGGACGGCTGGCGGGGCTTCGTGCTCGCCGTCCTCTACGCCGAGTACGTCTTCCTGCGCATGGCCAAGGTGTGGGAGACGCGGCGGGGCGGGAAGCCCGGAGAGGGTGACGAGACGTCATGACCGGATCGCGGGAACGCGTGCTGTCGGGGATGCGGCCGACCGGCCAGCTCCACCTCGGCAACTACCTGGGAGCGCTCGAGAACTGGGTCAAGCTCCAGGGCGGGTTCGAGTGCTTCTACTTCGTGGCGAACTGGCACGTGCTCACCACCAACCCGGGCGGCATCGCCGAGGTCCCGCGCGACACCATCGAGATGGGCGCGGACTGGCTCGGGGCCGGGCTCGATCCCGAGAAGTCCACCCTTTTCATCCAGTCCCTGGTGCCGGAGCACGCGGAGCTGCACCTGCTCTTCTCCATGGCGGTCCCGGTGACCTGGCTCGAGCGCGTCCCGACGTACAAGGAGATGGTGGAGCAGCTCGGCATCGAGTCGCCCTCCTACGGGCTGCTGGGCTACCCGCTGCTGCAGTCCGCCGACATCCTGATGTACAAGGCCCAGTGGGTGCCGGTGGGGGCCGACCAGGTGCCGCACATCGAGCTCACCCGCGAGGTCGCGCGCCGCTTCAACCACACCTGGAAGGCGGTGTTCCCGGAGCCGCAGGCCAAGCTCACCCAGATCCCGAAGGTGCCGGGCACGGACGGGCGGAAGATGTCGAAGTCCTACGGCAACGCGATCTACCTGTCCGACACCAGCGAGGAGATCATCGCCAAGATCAAGCCGATGGTCACGGATCCCGCGCGCAAGCGCCGATCCGACCCCGGCAACCCGGACATCTGCCCGGTCTTCGACCTCCACCGCATCTTCACGCCCGACGCGGACCGCGAGGCCTGCGCGACCGGCTGCCGCACCGCCGCCATCGGCTGCCTCGACTGCAAGGGGGTGCTGCTCAAGCACATGGTGCCGCCGCTCGCCGCGATCCGGGAGCGCCGCCAGCGCTTCGCCGAGAAGCCGCGGGAGATCGTCGACATCCTGCACGAGGGCTCCAAGCGCGCCCGCCGCGTCGCCCAGCAGACCATGCAGGAAGTCCACGACGCGGTCCGCCTCGAGCCATGAGCGCCGGAACGAGTGTCCGGGGAATGGGGGAGTACGGGGGCCATTTCTGGGCCCCCGCATTGAACAGATGAGCGGGCAAGAAGCCACCACCCAAGGAGCCGTCCAGGACTCCGGGATCACGGTCCGCGTCGAGTCGTTCGTGGGCCCGCTCGATCTGCTGCTCCATCTCTGCCGCACCAACGAGATGGACCTCTCGCGGCTCTCGCTGCGCACGATCACCGACCAGTACCTGTCCCACCTGGAGTCGGTGCGCTTCCAGGATCTGGAGACCGCCGGCTCCTTCATGGTGATGGCCGCGACCCTGATCTACCTCAAGTCGAAGCTCCTGCTGCCCGCCAACCCGGACGACCCGGACGAGCTGCTGGACGACGAAGGGGAGATGCTCAAGCGCGAGCTGGAGGAGCGCCTGCGCGAGTACGCCCGGGTCAAGGCGCTCGGGACCTGGCTCGCCGAGCGTGAGGGGGAGCAGACCCTCATCTACGGCCGCACCACCGCCGAGCTGCCGCCGCCCGAGGACATCCCGCTCGAGGATCTCTCGGTACACCTCCTCCAGCGCGCGATGCAGCGGCTCATCGAGGACCAGAAGCGCCGGGTGCCGCGGCAGGTCGAGCCCAACCCGCTCTCGGTGCTCGAGCGCATGAGCGAGATGGTCGAGCTGCTGCGCAGCACCTGGTCGCTGCTCTTCTCCTCGGTGGCGGGCCCCGAGCGCATCCGGGCCGAGTGGGTGGTGACGCTCCTCGCCCTGCTCGAGCTGGTGCGGCTGGGCGAGGCCCGGGCGCGGCAGGCCGAGCTCTTCGGCGAGATCGTCATCGAGCGGAACGCGGTCAGCGTGCGGGAGCCCGCGCGCGCGGTCGAGGAGACATCCGAGGAGACCCCCGAAGAACCGACCCCTCACCCTGACCCTCTCCCCAGAGGGGAGAGGGATCCCGAGGACTTGAATGCCTGAGATCATCGACGTCGTCGAAGCCCTGCTCTTCGCCTCGGACACTCCGGTGGAGGCCTCCCGCATCCAGGAGGTGCTCGATCTCGAGTCGCCCGCGGTGGCCCGCGAGCTCGTGGAGAGCCTGCGCGGCCGCCTGGACGCGGAGGGGCGCGCCCTGCAGGTGATGGAGGTGGGCGGCGGCTTCCGCCTGGTGACGCGTCCGGAGATCGCGCCGTGGCTCGTCAAGCTCGCGCGCAGCCGCACCCGCTCCCGGCTCTCGCGCCCGTCGCTCGAGACGCTCGCGATCATCGGCTACCGCCAGCCGGTCTCACGCCCCGAGGTGGACGCCATCCGCGGCGTCAACTCGGACGCGGTGCTCGAGAACCTGCTCGAGCGGCGGATGATCCGCATCGCGGGACGCAAGGAGTCGCCGGGGCGCCCGTTCCTCTACGAGACCACGCGCGAGTTCCTGGTCGCCTTCGGGCTGCGCGATCTCAACGACCTGCCGAAGGTGGAAGGCGAGCTGATCGTGCCCGAGCTCGCGGAGACCGCGGCCGCCCAGCTGACCGAGCCCGGGCCCGAGCACGAGGAGACGACCGCTGACGACGATCCGGCTCAGCAAGATCCTGGCGCAGGCGGGGATCGCGTCCCGGCGAGCAGCTGAAGGGCTGCTCGCGGAGGGACGCGTCACCGTCAACGGTCGAGTCCGGCTCGAGCCCGGCGCCCAGGCGGACCCCGAGCAGGACCGCATCACGCTGGATGGCCGTCCGCTCCCCGGGCGGGCGCCGCTGCAGTATCTGCTCCTGCACAAGCTGCGCGGCTACGTCACCACGCGCAATGATCCGGCGGGCCGGCCGGTCGTGCTCGACCTCCTCCCGCCCGCCGCGCGCATCGTCTACCCGGTCGGCCGCCTCGATATCGACGCCGAGGGCCTCTTGCTGCTCACCAACGACGGCGAGCTCGCCAATCGGCTGCTCCACCCGCGTTACGAGATCCCGCGCGTGTACGAGGTGGACGTCCGCGGCCGCGTGGACCTGGCGGACCTGCCGCGCTGGCGCCGCGGCGCGGTGCTGCCCGACGGCCCCGCGGTGCCCAAGCGCGTCGGCCGGCTGTCGGTGGGGCCGCGCAGCACCCGGCTCAGCGTGACGTTCGCGGAAGGGCGCTACCGCGAGGTCAAGCGCTACTGCACCGCGCTCGGCCATCCGGTCGAGCGGCTCACGCGCGTGCAGTTCGGCCCGCTTCGCCTGGGCAATCTGGCCCCCGGCGCGCACCGCGCGCTCACCCCGGCCGAGCGCCTGGCCCTTGACAACTTGCGTGGGGGGTAGGGTTCCGCTATAGTGCCTGGGGTTACGCGACCGACGTGCTTCAGGAGCCCCCGATGAACCTGGACGATTGGCGATCCAGGATCAATAACCTCGACGAAGAGATCCTCAAACTCCTCAACCAGCGCGGTACCGCCGCCCTCCGGATCGGCGAGCTCAAGAGGCAGCAGGGTCTTCCGTACTACATTCCCGAGCGCGAAGCCCAGGTTCTCGACCGTCTCGTCGGATTGACCGGAGGTCCGCTCGCGGGCGAGGCGATCCGAGCTATCTGGCGGGAGATCCTCTCCGCCTCGCTCGCGCTCGAGCACCCGCTGGAGGTCGCGTACCTCGGCCCGCCGGGCACCTTCACGCACCAGGCCGCGACCCGCCGCTTCGGCTCCTCCGCGCAGCTGGTGGCGGTGCGCACCATCGCGGAGATCTTCGACGAGGTGGAGCGCAGCCGGGCCGAGTTCGGGGTGGTGCCGGTGGAGAACTCGACCGACGGGGCGGTCAACGTGACGCTCGACCGGCTCCTCGACTCCGACGTGACGATCACCGGCGAGATGACGCTCGACATCTCGCAGCACCTCATCTCGCGGGGGGCCGAGCTCGGCGAGATCAAGGTGGTGTGCTCGCACCCGCAGGGGCTCGCCCAGTGCCGCGGCTGGCTCGCCGCCCACATGCCGGAGGCGGTCACCGAGGAGATGTCCTCCACCGCGGCGGCGGTGGAGCGCGCGCGCGACGACGCGACGGTGGCCGCGATCGCCTCCGACATGGCCGCGCAGGTGTTCGGGGTGCCCATCCTGCGGGGCCGCATCGAGGACAACCCCGCGAACTCCACCCGCTTTCTCGTGATCGGACGCCAGGCGGTCGCCCCCACCGGGCGGGACAAGACGTCCATCCTCTTCTCCATGAAGAACGAGCCGGGCGTGCTCTACAGCATCCTGAAGCCGTTCGCGGCCCACCGGCTCAACCTGACCAAGATCGAGTCCCGACCCACAAAACGTCGCCCCTGGGAGTACGTCAACTTCGTGGACTTCGAGGGGCATAGCGAGACCGAAAACGTCCGGAACGTGCTGGCCGAGGTCCGGGAGCGCTGCCAGTTCCTGAAGATCCTCGGCTCGTACCCGGCCGCGTGAGGAGTATCCGAACATGAGTGCGTCCTGGGAATCACTGGCCAACGATCACATCCTGGGCATCGCGCCCTACGAGCCCGGCAAGCCGATCGAGGAGCTCGAGCGCGAGCTCGGCATCAGCGACGTCATCAAGCTCGCCTCCAACGAGAACCCGCTCGCCCCGTCTGACCGGGTCATGAAGGCGATGCAGACGGCGCTCACCCACGTCAACCGTTATCCGGACGGGAGCGGGTACTACCTGCGCAAGGCCATCGCGCGGCGCCACGGCCTCACCTCCGATCACGTCATCCTCGGCAACGGGTCCAATGACCTGATCGAGCTGATGGTGCGCGCCTTCCTGCGGCCCGGGGAAGAGGCGGTGATCCCGCATCCCTCCTTCGTGGTCTACCCGATGATCGTGCAGGCGGTCGGCGGCATCCGGGTGGTGGTGACCCTCAAGGACCAGCGCCTCGATCTGGAGGCGATGGCCCGCGCGATCACCCCCATGACCAAGATGGTGTTCATCGCGAACCCGAACAACCCGACCGCCACCATCGTGACCGGCGACGAGGTCGAGCACTTCATGGCGCGGGTGCCCGACAAGGTCATCGTGGTGTTCGACGAGGCCTACGTCGAGTTCGCGCACGGGCCCGACTTCCCCGACTCGCTCGCCTACCTCAAGCAGGGCCGCAAGGTCGCCGCGCTGCGCACCTTCTCCAAGGCGGCGAGCCTCGCCGGCCTGCGGGTGGGCTACGGGGTCGCCGACCCGGACTGCATCTCGCTGCTCAACCGCATCCGCCAGCCCTTCAACGTCAACTCGGTGGCCCAGGCCGCCGCGCTCGCCGCCCTGGAGGACGACTCCCACGTGGTGGAGTGCCTGCGGATGATCGAGGCGGGGCGCGCGTTCCTGAGCGACGAGTTCACCGGCATGAAGCTGAAGTTCGCGCCCTCGCGCGCCAACTTCATCCTGGTGGACGTGGGCCGCAGCGCGAGCGAGGTCTTCCACTGGCTGCTCAAGGAAGGCGTGATCGTGCGGCCGATGACGAGCTTCGGGATGGAGAGCGCGCTGCGGGTCACCATCGGCACCCCCGAGGAGAACCGGCGGTTCGTGAAGGCGCTCAAGAAGGTCCTCGCGGGAGCCAAGAACGCGTGATCCGACGCCTCAGTCTGGTCGGGCTCGGGCTCCTGGGCGGATCGGTCGCGAAGGGCGCCCGCGCGCAGGGGCTGGCCGACGAGATCGTGGCGGTGGGGCGGGATCGGGCGCGGCTCGAGCCCGCGCTTCGCGAGGGCATGGTGGATCGCGTCAGCACCAGCCTGGAGGACGGGGTGGCCGGCTCCGACTTCTGCCTGCTCGCCACTCCGGTGGCCACGCTCACCGCGCTGCTCCCCGCGGTCTGGCAGGCGCTCCCCGCGGAGGCGGTGCTCACCGACGTGGGCAGCACCAAGGCCGGCATCGTCGAGGCGGCGGAGGCGCTCGCGCGCGACGGGCGGCCGATCGCCTTCGTGGGCAGCCATCCGATGGCCGGCTCGGAGCAGAGCGGTTACCGGGTCTCGCGGCCCGACCTCTTCCAGGGCGCGACCGTGATCCTCACGCCCACCGAGCGCACCGACTCGCACGCGGTCAAGCGGGTGGCCGCGTTCTGGGAAGCGCTCGGCGCGCGGCTGGTGACCCTCGATCCGGTGACCCACGATCGCGCCACCGCCGCGGTCAGCCACCTGCCGCACCTGGTGGCCGACGCCCTAGTGGACGCGGTGGTGCGCATGGACCCGCGCTTCTTCGAGATCGCGGGGCGCGGGTTCAAGGACACCACCCGCATCGCGGCCTCCGACCCGCAGATGTGGCGCGAAATCTTCCAGGAGAACCGCGCGGGCCTGCGAGAAGCCCTCGGCGCGTTCCGCGCGGCGCTCGACGAGCTGGAGCGCCTGATCGACGCCGGGGACGCGGCCGCCATCGAGGCCGCGCTCGACCGCATCCGCCGCGTGAGAGAGGCGGTTTTGTGAGGCGCAGCAGTGTGAGACGAAGCCGAAGGCGAGCCGAACGGATACAAAAGAGCCGTAAAGGTCTCTGCAGTAAACGTCTAAAGGCGACGCAATGAAGGCCGGGCAGCGCGACATCGTGGTGACCATCGACGGGCCGGCGGGTGCGGGCAAGTCCACGGTGGCCGCGGAGGTGGCCCGCCGGCTGGGCTTCACCCTGATCGACACCGGCGCGCTCTACCGCGGGCTCGCGTGGGCGGTCCAGGAGGCGGGGGTGCCCCTCGAGAACGGCCCCGCGCTGGCCGGGGTGCTCGATCGGACCAGCGTGCGGCTCGACGGCCCGCGCGTGCTGGTCAACGGCCGGGACGTCAGCGCGGAGATCCGCACGCCCGCGATCAGCCGGCTCACGTCGCGGTTGACGACGCTGGGCGCGGTGAGAGATAAGATGACGCCCATCCAGCGGGGCCTCGCCGCGTCGGGCGGCGCGGTCCTCGAGGGGCGCGACACCGGCAGCGTGGTGTGGCCGGAGGCCGAGGTGAAGTTCTACCTCGACGCCGATCTCGACACGCGGGCCCGCCGCCGGCGTGACGACCTGGTGGCGCGGGGGCTGGGCGGCGATCTGGAGACGGTGCGGGAGGACATCGCCCGGCGTGATCGGCAGGACATGGAGCGGGCACTGGCCCCGCTGGTGAAGCCGGACGGCGCGGTAGTGGTGGACACGACCGGCGACGGCGTCACCGAAGTGGTGGACGGGCTGCTACGGGTGATCGAACAGGCGAGATGCTGTACGCGATCCTGAAGCCGATCGCGGTGGTGCTGATGCGCCTCCTGTTCCGGCTGGAGGCGGTGGGCCGGGAGCTCGTGCCCGCCACCGGCCCGGTGCTGATCGTGTCCAATCACGTGAGCGTGCTCGACCCACCGCTGGTGGGCGGCTCGGTAAGGCGGCCAGTCTACTTCATGGCCAAGGAGGAGCTGTTTCGCATCCCGCTCTTCGGGCGGCTGATCCGATCGCTCAACGCGCGGCCGGTGCGCCGGGACGGCTCGGACATGCGGGCCCTGAAGGGGTCGCTGGCCTTGCTGCAGGAGGGCCGCGCGATCCTCGTGTTTCCGGAGGGCACGCGGGGGGTGGAAGGCGAGGCGCCGCGCGCCGGGCGGCCCGGGGTGGGCATGCTGGCGGTGCTGAGCGGCGCACCGGTGGTGCCGGTCTACGTGTCGGGAAGCGGCGCGGCGCTGCCGAGGGGGCGGGTGTTGCCCCGGCCCGGGAAGGTGCGGGTGACGTTCGGGCCCCCGCTGAGCTTCAAGCGGGAGGGCAAGAGAGCGGGTGACGAGGGACGCAAGGAAGCGTATCGTGAAGCGGCCCAGGAGATGATGCGGGCGATCGCGCAGCTCCGGGAGCAGCAAGGAAGGGCCTGAAGCAGCGAAGCACGGCTGGGATGCCGACCGCGGCAGGACGGCGCGGCCGACAATATAGATGGATCCAAGGAGAGGTGGAGTCATGGACAGCGACAACAAGAAGTCGAAGACCCTCGCAGGCGCAGTGAAGGAGGTAGGCGACGCCTCCGAGGAGAGCATGGAGTACTGGTTCAACCGCGGCGTCAGTGACGTCGAGGAGGGCGAGGTAGTCCGCGGCCGCGTGGTCGAGGTGCGCGACAGCGAGGTGCTCGTCGACATCGGCTACAAGAGCGAGGGCACGATCGCCATCGAGGAGTTCCGGCACGCGGGCGTGCTGCCCAAGGTCGGCGAGGAGATCGAGGTCTACCTCGAGTCCAAGGAGGACAACGAGGGGCTGATCGTCCTCTCCAAGGACAAGGCGGACAAGATCAAGGTCTGGGACCAGATCTCGAAGGCCCACGACGCGGGCACCCCGGTCGAAGGCCGGGTCGCCGAGGTGGTCAAGGGCGGGCTCGCGGTGGACGTCGGGGTGCGGGCGTTCCTGCCCGGCTCCCAGGTCGACCTGCGGCCGGTCAAGAACCTCGGCGCGATGGTCGGCCAGACCATCCGGGCCAAGGTCATCAAGCTGAACCGGCGCCGCGGCAACGTGGTCCTCTCGCGCCGGGCGATGCTCGAAGAGGAGCGCGAGGAGAAGAAGAAGCACACCCTCTCCGTGCTCTCCGAGGGCATGGTCCTGACCGGCACCGTGAAGAACCTGACCGACTACGGCGCCTTCATCGACCTGGGCGGCATCGACGGGCTCCTGCACGTCACCGACATGTCGTGGGGCCGGGTGGGGCATCCCTCCGAGATCTTCCAGATCGGCGACCAGGTCGAGGTGGTGGTGCTGCACTTCGACCGCGAGACCGGCCGGGTCTCGCTGGGCTACAAGCAGAAGTCCTCCGACCCGTGGGCCAACGTCGACGACCGCTACCCGGTGGGCGGCAAGGTGAACGGGCGCATCGTGAGCCTGACCAACTACGGGGCCTTCGTGGAGCTGGAGCCGGGCGTCGAGGGCCTCGTGCACGTCTCCGAGATGTCCTGGACGCGTCGGGTGCGGCATCCCTCGAAGCTGGTCAACGTGGGAGATACCGTCGAGGTCATGGTGCTCGAGGTCAACAAGGCCACCAAGCGGATCTCCCTCGGCATGAAGCAGGTGGAGACCGACCCGTGGGCCACCATCACCGAGCGCTACCAGCCCGGCATGCGCGTCCAGGGCAAGGTGCGCAACCTCACCGACTTCGGCGCCTTCGTGGAGCTGGAGCCCGGGGTGGACGGCCTGCTTCACATCTCGGACATGTCCTGGACCCGCAACATCGGGCACCCGTCCGAGCTCTTGAAGAAGGGCCAGCCGGTGGACACCCAGATCCTCAACGTGGACCGGGAGAACAAGCGCATCTCGCTCGGGCTCAAGCAGATCCAGCCCGATCCGTGGGACAGCGTGGCCTCGCGGTACCCGATGGGCTCGCGCGTCACCGGCAAGGTCGTGCGCCTCACCGACTTCGGCGCCTTCGTGGAGCTGGAGCCCGGGGTGGACGGCCTGCTCCACATCTCGCAGATGTCGAGCCGTCCCATCGCCACGCCCGCCGACATCCTCAACGTGGGCGACGAGCTGACCCTCATGGTGATCCGGGTGGATCCCAACGAGCGGCGGATCGGGCTCTCCCTGAAGGAGCTGGCCGCGGTCATCGAGGAGCCGGCGCAGACGGACGCCGGGCGAGGCCGAGGTCACAAGGGCCGCAAGCGTCGCGGCGGCGACGACTACGACGACGAGGAGTAGGCCCGGGTGGCCTCACGCGGCCGGGTCGCCCTCATCGCTCTCGGGGCGGGGGCGGGAGTCCTCGTACTGTTCGTCTTCACGGTCTGGCTGATCCTCGCGGTTTCTGACGACGGCCTGCCCGGCGGCGCCAAGGTGGCCGTCGTGGAGGTCGAGGGCGTCATCGGGGTCGGGGCCGAGCGGGGCCTCGACACCGAATCCATCATCCGCACGCTGGCCGAGTACCGCGACGATCCCGCGGTGCGCGCGGTGGTGCTCCGCATCGACAGCCCCGGCGGGGTGGTCGCGCCTACCCAGGAGATCTTCACCGCGGTGCGCCGGCTGCGCGAGGCCAAGAAGCCGGTGGTCGCCTCGCTGGGCTCGATCGCCGCCTCCGGCGGCTACTACGTGGCGGTGTCGGCCGACCGCATCTTCGCGAGCCCGGGCACGCTCACCGGCTCGATCGGCGTGGTCATGCAGCTCGCCAACGTGGAGGGGCTCCTCAAGAAGGTGGGCGTGGAGTACGTGGTGGTCAAGGCGGGCGCCTACAAGGACGTGGGCAACTTCGCGCGCGCCATGACCCCGGAGGAGCGGCGCATCCTCCAGTCCTTGCTCGACGACGTCTACGATCAGTTCATCACCGCGGTCGCGGAAGGGCGCGGGCTCGAGCCGCAGGCGGTGCGCGCGTTCGCGGAGGGGCGGATCTACTCGGGGCGGCAGGCGCACGGCCTCAAGATGGTGGACGAGATGGGCGGGCTCGAGGACGCCATCGAGGCCGCCGCGAAGATGGCGGGGCTGCCGCCGAAGCCGAAGGTGATCTATCCGCGGCGGCGCTTCTCGCTGCGCGAGCTGCTGCGCAACGAATGGGGTCTGGGGCCGGTCTCACGCATGCTGCCCTCGATGCAGACCCTCGGCCAGCCGCTGTACCTGATGCCCTAGCGGCACGGCCCCCGCGGGGTGCCCGCTAACTACCCAGGTTGCTTGACAAACTTTCGCCTGCCGTGGTACGGTCTCGACGTCGATAGCCTGTCAGCGCCGGCCCTCTAAAGGGAGTCGCCCATGACGAAAGCGGAACTGATCGAGGAAGTGGCCAAGGTGGCGAGCTTGACCAAGAAGGAAACCGAGCTCATCGTCAACACTGTCTTCGACAACATCACGGATGCGCTGGGCAAGGGGGATAAGGTCGAGCTGCGCGGCTTCGGCAGCTTCCGCATCCGCCACCGGAACTCCCGCAAGGGACGCAATCCGAAGACCGGCGACAGCGTCAGCGTGCCCGAGAAGCGGGTGCCGTTCTTCAAGGTCGGCAAGCGCCTCCGCGAGCTCGTCAACACGTAGACCGCGTGGAGCGGCTCTGGGCGCCCTGGCGGATGTCCTATGTCGCGACCGCCGGGAGCCCCGAGGCCGCGTGCGTCTTCTGCTCGGCCCTGGCCGCCGGTGACGACCGCCGGTCGCTGATCCTCCACCGCGGCACGCGGGCCTTCCTCATCCTGAACGCCTTCCCATATGCCTCCGCGCACCTCATGGCGGTCGTCACGCGTCACGTCGGCACGATCGAGACGGCCACCACCGACGAGCTCGGCGAGACGATGGCCCTGATCCAGCGGGCCACGCGCGCGGTAGACGCGGCGTATCATCCCGACGGCTTCAACGTGGGCCTCAACCAGGGGCGCGTGGCCGGCGCGGGCGTGCTCGGGCACCTGCACATCCACCTGGTGCCGCGCTGGAACGGCGACCACAACTTCATGCCGGTCATCGGCGAGACGAAGGTGCTGCCCGAAGCCCTCGAGACCACGTACGATCGGCTGGCCGCCGCGCTCGCCTCCACGTGAGGGAAAGCCCCGCCGAGCTGACGCCGATGATGCGGCAGTACGGGGAGCTGAAGCGCCGCTTCCCGGACTACCTGCTGCTGTTCCGCCTCGGCGACTTCTACGAGCTCTTCTTCCAGGACGCGCAGACCGCCTCGCGCCTGCTCCAGCTCACGCTGACGTCCCGGCAGAAGGGCGAAGGCGCGATCCCGATGGCGGGCATCCCGCATCACGCCGCCGACGGCTACATCGCCCGTCTCATTCGCGCGGGCCAGAAGGTGGCGGTCTGCGAGCAACTCGAGGAGCCCGCCAAGGGCCGCAAGATCGTCCGCCGTGACGTGGTGCGGGTCATCACCCCGGGGACGATCACCGACACCCAGTTCCTCGACGGGGCCCGCAACAACTTCCTCCTCGCCGCGCACGCGACCGCCTCCGCGGTCGGGGTCGCCCTCGTCGACGTGTCCACCGGCGACTTCTGGGTGGGCGAGGAGCCGGGGGCGGGGGACGCGCTCCTCGAGGTCGCGCTCCTGCGCCGCCCCGCCGAGGTCCTGCTGGCCCAGAGCGCGGACGCGGCGTGGATCGCGCGCTGGGTGCCCGCCGGCGTGCCGGTCACCCGCGTGGATGGGGGGGCCTTCGGGGCCCGGGCCGCACGCGAGATGCTCGAGTCGCACTTCCGCGGAGCCGGCCTCGACGCCCTGGGCGTGGGCGCGCTCACCGCCGGGCTTCAGGCCGCCGGCGCCGCGCTCGCCTACCTGCGCGAGACCCAGGGCGAGTCCCTGGCGCATCTCACGCGGCTCCAGCGCCTGGTGACCGGCGAGGCGATGCTGCTGGACCCGACCGCGGTGGCCACCCTCGAGCTCTTCGAGACCGCCCAGGAGCGCACGACCCGCGGCTCGCTCTTCGCCACACTCGACGCCACCGGCACCCCGATGGGGGCCCGGCTGCTGCGGCAGTGGATGCTGCGCCCGCTCCTCGACCGGGAGGCCATCGTCCGCCGGCAGGAGGCGGTGGCCGCGCTGGTGGACGACCCGGCGGCCCGGGACGCCCTGCGGAGGCGCCTGGAGGGCGTGGGGGACCTGGAGCGGCTCACCAGCCGCGCGGCCCTGGGCGTGGCCCACGCCCGCGACCTCATCGCGCTCCGGGGCTTCCTGGGCCGCCTGCCGGGGCTCGCCGAGGCCCTCGGCGCCCTCGACGGCGCTCTCCTGGGCACCCTCGCCGAGGAGATCACTCCGCTGCCCGACCTTCAGAAACTCCTTGAAGAGGCGCTGGAGGACGAGCCGCCGCTCGCCCTGAAGGAAGGCGGCCTGATCCGGGAGGGTTGGAACGCGGAGCTGCGGGAGCTGAAGCAGGCGGCGCGGCAGGGCAAGGCGTGGATCGCCTCGCTCGAGCAGCGGGAGCGCGCGCGAACCGGCATCGCCTCCTTGAAAGTCCGCTTCAACCGCGTCTTCGGCTACGCGATCGAGGTGAGCAACGCGCACGGCGCCAAGGTGCCGGCCGACTACCTCCGCCGGCAGACCCTGGTCGGCGCGGAGCGTTACGTCACCACCGAGCTCAAGGAGTACGAGAGCCGGGTCCTCGGGGCCGAGGAGCGCATCGGGCGGCTCGAGTTCGAGCTGTTCGGCCAGGTGCGGGCGGAGGTCGCGGCGCAGGCCGGTCCGCTGCTGCGCACCGCCCGGGCGGTGGGCAGCCTCGACGCGCTCACGTCGCTCGCGGAGGTGGCCCACCAGCGCGGCTACGTCCGGCCCGAGGTGGACGACGGCTTCGCGCTCGAGATCGTGGACGGCCGCCATCCGGTGCTGGAGGCGGCGGGCACCCCGTTCACGCCCAACGACGTGAGCCTCGATCCGGCGGGCGGCCAGATCATGATCCTCACCGGCCCGAACATGAGCGGCAAGAGCGTGTTCATGCGCCAGGTCGCCCTGCTCGCCCTGATGGCCCAGATGGGGAGCTTCGTCCCGGCCCGCTCGGCCCGGCTCGGCCTGGTGGACCGCATCCTCACGCGCGTGGGCGCGCAGGACAACATGGCGCGCGGGCAGAGCACGTTCCTGGTGGAGATGGTGGAGACGGCCAGCATCCTGCACCACGCGACCGAGCGCAGCCTGATTCTCCTGGACGAGGTCGGGCGCGGCACCTCCACCTTCGACGGCCTCGCGATCGCGTGGGCGGTGACCGAGGAGCTGCACGAGCGCGGGCGCGGGGCCAAGGTGCTGTTCGCCACGCACTACCACGAGCTGACCACGCTGGCCGAGCGCCTGCCGCGGGTGCACAATTTCCACGTGGCGGTCCGCGAGTGGAACGACGAGATCATCTTCCTGCACAAGGTGCGGCCGGGCGGCACCGACCGCTCCTACGGCATCCAGGTGGCGCGCCTGGCCGGACTGCCCCCGGCCGTGATCGCGCGGGCCAAGGCCATCCTGGGCGAGCTCGAGCGCGAGCGCAGCGAGCTGCAGGCCGCGGTGGCGCCGGAGGTCCCCGCGACCGGGCCCGCCCAGCTCGGGCTCTTCCCGCCCGCCCACGATCCGCTCCTGCGGGAGCTGGGCGCGCTGGACCTGGGCGCGATGACCCCGCTGCAGGCCCTGAACCTCCTCGCGGATTGGCAGCAGCGGCTCAAGGCGCGCCCGTGAGCGGCTCGCGGATCCGGCGGCTGCCCGATCATCTCGTCAACAAGATCGCGGCGGGCGAGGTGGTGGAGCGGCCCGCGTCGGTGGTGAAGGAGCTGGTGGAGAACGCGCTCGACGCGCTGTGCACCCAGGTGACGGTGGACCTGCGCGACGCGGGCCGCGCCCTGATCCGGGTGACCGACGACGGCGTCGGCATGTCGAGCGACGAGGTCGACCTGGCCCTGCTGCGGCACGCCACCTCCAAGCTCGCCACCGACGCCGACCTCGACGCCATCACCACCCTGGGCTTCCGGGGCGAGGCGCTGCCCGCGATCTGCGCGGTCACCCGCTTCTCGGTCCTCTCGTGCCCGCGCGGCGCCGACACCGGTACCCTGGTGCGCGGCGAGGGCGGCACCGTGAGCGAGAAACTGCTGGTGGCCGCGCCCGCGGGCACGACGGTGGAGGCCCAGGATCTCTTCTTCAACACGCCGGCGCGGCTGAAGTTCATGAAGAGCGCGCAGAGCGAGGTGGCGGCGGCTCTGCGGCTGCTCGAGGCCATCGCGCTCGCGCACCAGGACGTGCACTTCCGCGTCTCGCACAACGGCCGGCCCGCCCTCGGCGCGCCACGGGCGCGGAGCCTGCGCGACCGCATCGGGGCGCTGTGGGGCTTCGAGCGCGCGGGCAAGCTGCTGGAGGTGGAGCGCAAGGACGGCCCGTTCGCGGTCTCGGGCCTGATCGCGCCGCCCCAGCTCGCCCGCGGCAACCGCGACGAGATCGTGCTCATCGTCAACGGGCGGCCCGTGCGCGACACCCAGCTCAGCCAGACCCTGATCGAGGCCTACCGGCCGCTGCTGGCGCGCGACCAGTTCCCGATCGCGGTGCTGCACCTCGAGCTGCCGCCCCAGGAAGTGGATGTCAACGTCCACCCGACCAAGGCCTGGGTCCGCTTCCGCTCCCCGCGCCAGATCCAGGAGATCCTCTACCGCGCCGTGCAGGACGCCCTCCGTCAAGCTCAGGTGGTCCAGGCCCAACGCGGCCTCACGGGTGCCGTGGCCAATGATCGCGCGTCAGGCGATACCACCGGAAGCTTCTCTATTGAAAGCGGGGGCCCAGAAATGGCCCCCGCACTCCCCCAGTCCGCTGACAATGCGGCTCCTGCCGGCCAGACTTTGCTCTTTCACGAGACCTCGGCACAGTTCACGACGGCCAACTTCGGCGCGGTGATCGGCCAGCTCCAGGACACGTTCATAGTGACCGCGAGTGACGACGAGATCTTCTTCCTGGACCAGCACGTGGCCCACGAGCGCGTGCTGTTCGAGCGGCTGCTGGCCGAGCTGGACGCGGGGCCGCTGGCCTCGCAGGAGCTGCTCTTCCCGCAGCCGCTGGAGCTGGGGGCGGGCCAGGCCGCGCTGGTCCAGGAGTGGACCGAGACGCTCGAGGGGTTGGGCTTCCGGCTCGAGGGCTGGAGCGGCTCCACGGTCGTGCTGCGCGCGGTCCCCGCGCTGCTCCGCGGGCAGGAGCCGCGGCGCCTGATCGAGGCGCTCGTGGAGGACGTCGATCGCCCGCGCAAGGGCGAGCCTCAGCCGCTCCTGCACCGCGCCCTGTCCTTCGTGGCCTGCCACGCGGCCATCAAGGCCCACGCCCCGCTGCAGCGCGAGGAGATGGCCCGGCTCATCGCGGACCTGGCGATCACGAAGACGCCGTACTTCTGCCCCCACGGCCGCCCCATCGTCAGCCGCCTGTCTCTGAGGGATATCAAGCGGGAGCTGGGCCGCACGTGGTGAACCGGCCCCCGCTGCTCGTCCTGGTGGGGCCGACGGGAGTCGGCAAGACCGCGGTCGCGGTGCGGCTGGCGCGGCAGATCGCGATGGAAGTCGTCGGCGCGGACTCCCGCCAGGTCTACCGCGGCATGGACATCGGCACCGGCAAGCCCACCGCGGAGGAGCGCGCGGCGGTGCCCCATCACCTGATCGACGTGGTGGATCCCGACGAGGGGTACCACGCCGCCCGCTTCCGCGCCGACGCGCTCGCCGCCATCGCGGCGGTGCAGGGGCGCGGGCGCCTGCCGGTCGTGGTCGGCGGGACCGGGCTCTACGTGCGCGCGCTGCTCCGGGGCCTCGCCCCCGCGCCGCCCGCCGATCCCGGCCTGCGGGCCACGCTGGAGGGCTTCGCGGCCGAGCACGGCGCGCCCGCCCTGCACGCCCGTCTCGCGGTGGTGGCGCCCGAGGCGGCGCGCCGCCTGCACCCCAACGATCGGGTCCGCGTCGTGCGCGCCCTCGAGGTCCACGCCGGAACCGGCACGGTCACGCGAGACACCGGAGCGGGCGACTGGGCCGCGGCCGAGGGCGCCTGGCGCCTCGTCATGATCGGGCTCGGCCGCGCGCGCCCCGCGCTCAACGCGGCGCTGGCGGCGCGCGCGCGCGCCATGCTGGCCCGTGGCATGATGGACGAGGTCCGGCGCCTCCTCGAGGCCGGCCACGAAGCGGCGCGCCCGCCGATGGACGGCATCGGCTACCGGCAGCTCGCGCTCGCGCGGGACGGGCGGATCACGGAGGACGAAGCGCTGCGGCTCATGATCCGCGACACCACCCGCTACGCGAAGCGCCAGGTGACGTGGTTCCAGCGCGAGCCGGAGATCCGCTGGCTCGACGTGGACGAGGCGGGCGGGGTGCAGGGTGCGGCCGAGGCGGTGCACAAGGTCATCACAGGGGAGGGGCTGATCGAGTGAGGTCACGCGAGAAGGCGGTGCTGGCGGCCCTGCGGCTCCCGACGCAGCCGCGGGTGGTGGTGGAGGAGAGTCTCGACGAGCTCGGGCGGCTCGCCGAGTCGGCCGGCGCCCTCGTGGTGGGGCGGGCGACCCAGGACCGACGGGCCCCCACCCCCGGCCTCTACTTCGGCAAGGGGAAGGTCGAGGAGATCAAGACGCTCTCGAAGCGCGAGGGCGCCGACCTCATGATCTCCGACGACTCGCTCTCGCCCATCCAGGAGCGCAACCTCGGCGGCTCGCTCGGCGTGCGGGTGATCGACCGCACCGCGCTCATCCTCGACATCTTCGCCCAGCGGGCCCGCACCATGGAGGGCAAGCTCCAGGTGGAGCTGGCCCAGCTCTCCTACCTGCTGCCCCGCCTCGTGGGGCAATGGAAGCACCTGGAGCGCACCGGCGGCGGCATCGGCACGCGGGGGCCGGGCGAGATGCAGATCGAGTCCGACCGGCGCATCATCCGGCACCGCATCCAGAAGATCCGCGACGCGCTGCAGCGGGTGCGCGTGCACCGGCGGTTGCTGCGCGAGCGGCGGAAGGCGGCGGACGTGCCGGTGGTCGCCCTCGTCGGGTACACCAACGCGGGCAAGACCACCTTGCTCAATCGCCTCACCGGTGCCGACCGCGTCGCGGCCGACCAGCTCTTCGTCACGCTCGATCCGACCGCGCGCCTGGTGTCGAGCCCGGCCCACGCCTCCTTCATCCTGACCGACACGGTGGGCTTCATCCGCAAGCTGCCGACCCAGCTCGTGGCCGCGTTCAAGGCCACGCTGGAGGAGCTGACCGAGGCCGACGTGCTGGTGCACGTGGTGGACGCGAGCCATCCCGGGCTCGACGACCAGGTCCAGGCGGTCGAGGCGCTCCTGGGCGAGCTCGAGCTCATGGGGCGGCCCATGGTGGTGGCGCTCAACAAGATGGACCGGCTCGAGCCGGCGGCGGCCCGGGCGCTGCTCGCCCGCTTCGACGGCGTCGCGATCTCGGCCCGCACCGGCCAGGGCGTGGACACGCTGCTGACGCGGCTCGACGAGGCGCTCCGGCCGCGGGTGGCGCGCCTCACCCTGCGCATCCCGTACGCGGACGGGCCCGCGCTGGCCGCCTGCTACGAGCGCGGCCGCGTCCTCTCGCGCCAGGACGAGCCGGAAGGAATTCGTCTGGAAGTCGAGCTCCCGAGGCGGGTGCTGCCCTCGCTCGAGGGGTACCGGATCACCGCCTGAAAGCGGTGCTACAATCGGGCCTCGGCCCTCGCGGACCGTCCCATGGGACTTCCCAACTGGCTCACGATACTGCGCATCCTGCTGATCCCGGTCTTCGTGACCCTGCTCGTCTACCGGCGGGCCGGGCTCGCGCTGCTCGTGTTCTGCCTGGCGAGCCTCACCGACATGCTGGACGGCTATATCGCCCGGAGCCAGCATCGCCAGACACGGCTCGGGGCCTTCCTCGACCCGATGGCCGACAAGCTGCTGCTCACCTCGGGCTTCGTGACCCTGACCTGGCTGTGAGCCGTGACCTGGTGCTCAGCATCGGCGTGCTGGTCATCCACGTGGCGGGCGGCACGGTGCATCCGGCCCCGACCTGGATCGGCAAGATGTCCACCGTCTTCCAGATGCTCACGGTGCTCGCCGCCATGGCCGCCGTGTACTTCCAGCTCCTGCCGGCGTTCGTCACCACGCTGCTGGCCTGGGTGACCGCCGCGTTCACGATCACCTCGGGGCTGCAGTACATCATCCGCGGGCTCAAGCAGCTCGAGACGACCACCTCCGTGAGCGGGCGCGTCTGACCATGGCCCGCCGGCCGACCGAGACCGCAGCGGGCGTGGTGGTGGCCGCGGTGACGTCGCGGACGCCCGCGGCCCGGGCCGGCCTGCGCCCGGGCGACCGCATCCTCGCGATCAACGGCGCCGCGCTGCGCGACGTGATCGACTTCCACTTCCACGCGGGCGAGGAGCACCTGCGCCTCTCGATCGAGCGGGAGGGGCAGGCGCGCACCGCGCGGCTCCGCCGCGGCGGCGCGGAGCTCGGGCTCCAGCTCGAGGCCCCGCGCCCCGCCGAGATCGCGACCTGCGCCAACAAGTGCGTCTTCTGCTTCATCCACCAGCTCCCGAAGGGCATGCGCAAGAGCCTGTACGTCAAGGACGACGACTTCCGGCTCTCGTTCCTGCACGGCAACTACATCACCCTCACGGATCTCGAGGAAGCCGAGCTCGCGCGCATCGAGGCGCAGCGCCTCTCCCCGCTCTACGTCTCGGTGCACGCCACCGACCCGGAGCTGCGCCACGCCCTCCTGGGCCGGCCGCGGGTGCGCCGCGAGCTGCTGCCCGTGATGGAGCGGCTCGCCAAGGCGGGCATCGCCATGCACGCGCAGATCGTGCTGTGCCCGGGCTGGAACGACGGCCCGCACCTCGATCGCACCGTGCACGAGCTGGCCCGGCTCCACCCCGCGGTGCCCACCACCGCGGTGGTGCCGGTCGGGCTCACGCGCCACCGCGAGCGGCTCCCCGATCTGCGTGCGGTCACGATGGAGGAGGCGGGCGCGCTGGTGGGCGCCATCGAGGGCTGGCAGCGCGAGTTCCGCGACACGCTCGGCACCCGCTTCGTCTGGGCCGCCGACGAGCTCTACCTGCAGGCGGGTCTTCCGTTGCCCGGGGCGCGGGAGTACGAGGGCTTCGCGGTGGCCGAGGACGGCATCGGCCTCGTGCGCCGCTTCGAGGACGCCTTCGCCCGCGCGGTGAGCCGCCGGCCCGCCCGCCTGGCGCGCCCGCGGCACGTGACCCTCGTCACCGGCGAGATGTTCGCGCCGCGGATGCGCGCGCTGCTCGATCGCGTGGTGGTGGGCGGGCTCCGCGCGAGCCTCGTGCCGGTGACCAACGAGTTCTTCGGCCGCGGCATCGGGGTGGCCGGCCTGCTCACCGGCCGCGACATCCAGATCCAGCTCGAGCAGGCGCGGGCCGCCGGCCACGACCTGGGCGACGAGGTGCTGGTCCCGGCGGTGGCGATCCGCGACGGAGCCGGCGTCTTCCTCGACGACCTCACCCCGGCCGACCTGGCCGCCTCCCTCGGCACGCCGGTCACTCCCGTGGAGCCCGACGCCCCGGCCCTCCTGGCCGCGCTCCTCGGCCGGTAGGACGAGGGAGTCGACGTCGCAGATGCTGCGCCCGATCATCGCCATCGTGGGCCGCCCGAACGTGGGCAAGTCCACGCTCTTCAACCGGCTCATCGGCCGCCGGCGCTCGCTCGTGCGCGACGTGCCCGGCGTCACGCGCGACCGCCTCTACGGCACCGTCGTCTTCGAGCGCTGGCAGGCCACCGTCGTGGACACCGGCGGCTTCGATCCGGGCAGCGAGTCCGACCTGGTGCAGGGCGTGCGCCGTCAGGTGCTCCAGGCGGTGGACGAGGCCGACCTGCTCGTCTTCGTGGTGGACGGCCGCGCGGGCATCACCGGCCTCGACCAGGAGATCGCGGGGATCCTGCGCAAGTCCGGCCGGCCCACGCTGCTCGCGGTCAACAAGGTGGACACCGCCGGCCAGGACACCCCGGTGGGCGACGCCTACCGCCTGGGCTTCGAGCCGGTGCTCACCGTGTCGGCCGAGCACGGGCGCGCCGTGGCCGAGCTGCTCGAGGCCTGCCGGGATCACGCGCCCGCGGTCGCGCCCGAGACCGTGCTGGAGGGCACCCGCGTGGCGATCATCGGACGCCCGAACGTGGGCAAGTCGTCGCTGGTCAACGCGGTCCTCGGCCACGAGCGCGTGCTCGTGCACGACCTGCCCGGCACCACGCGCGACGCGGTGGACACGCCGGTGACGTTCCGCGACCGCAACTACCTGCTGATCGACACCGCGGGCATCCGCCGCAAGGGCAAGGTGACCGAGCCCCTCGAGAAGCTGGCGGTGGTGATGGCGCTCAAGAGCCTCGAGCGATGCCAGGTCGCGGTGCTCGTGATGGACGCCTCGGAGGGCGTGACCGCGCAGGACGCGCACATCGCGGGCTACGCCAACGACGCGGGCCGCGCGGTGGTGGTGGCGGTGAACAAGTGGGACCTGGTGCCGTCCGGCATGGTGCAGCGGGGCGACGTCACCGGACAGATCCACGAGCGCCTGCCGTTCCTGGAGCACGCGCCCATCTGCTTCACCTCCGCGGTGACGCGCCTCGGGCTCCGTGATCTCTTCGACCAGGTGGATCTGGTGGCCGCGGAGGCGCAGAAGCGCGTGCAGCCGGGCGAGCTGCTGGCCACGCTGCGCACCGCGGTGGAGCGGCGACCCATGTCGGCCCGCGGCGTCCCGCTGCGCGTGCAGTCCGCGCAGCAGGTCGCGGTGTCACCACCCACGTTCGCCATCCGCGTGAACCTGCCGGACAGCATCCACTTCTCTTACGAGCGCTACATCATCAACTCACTACGGCACGCCTACAGCTTCGCGGGCTCGCCGCTGCGGCTGCTGTTCCGCAAGGCGGTGGGGCGGGGTTCCGGGCGGCCCAGAGGGGCGCGCCGCCGGGCCTGAGCCGGCGGCGGCTAACTAGGCAGAACCCCTAGTGATTTCGGTTGAGCCCCCCCGGCACTGGTGCTATAACATCCCCTAGCCGTTCACCATCGAGCAGTCAGCGAGGACTCAGCGTGTGAGCCCAGAGCGCCCGGACCCGGACGATTTCCTGGAAGACGAAGAGCAGGAAGAATACAGCCAGCGCAGCATCTTCGCGACCGGCTGGTTCCGCGCTGTGCTCGTGCTTCTCGTACTTGCCGTGGTCGCGGTCATCGCGGTTCCGCTGATCGGGGGCTGGTTCGAGCCGACGCCGCCGCCGAAGGTGACCACGAAGCCGAGCGAGCCGTCCCCCGCGCCGGTCCCGAGCCCGCCGCCGACCGCGAGCGCGCCCGTGACGCCGCCCGCGAGCACGCCCAGCGCGCCCGCCCCCATCACGCAGCCCCCGGTGGCCACGCCGGCGCCCTCGATGCCCGCGCCCGCGGTCAGCACCCCGGCGCCCGCGCGCCCGGAGATGCCGGCCGCGAGCACCCCCAAGGCGGCCAAGGCGCCCGAGAAGGCGAAGGCGCCCGAGCGCACCGCGGCGGTGACCCCGAGCAAGAGCGCGGCCAAGCCGGCGGCCGCGAACGGCAACTACTGGGTGCAGGTGGGCGCATTCAAGGAGAGTGGCAACGCCGAAGGCCTCGCCCGGAAGCTGCGGTCCGAGGGCTACTCGGTGCAGGTGACGCGGGTGGCGCGCGACGAGCCGTTGCACGTCGTGCGGGTGGGAGGGTATCCGGATCGCTCGCGGGCCGGCGCGGCCCGCGAAGAGCTGCAGGGCAAGGGCCAGACGGGCTTCGTGACGTCGGGTCCGGCCAAGTAAACCGACGAGGGGAGGTGACGGCGCTGACCAAGAACGATCTGATCAATGCGGTGGCGGCCCACGGGCTGTCGAAGCGGCAATCGGCGGCCGTGGTCGAATCGCTGTTCGACATCATCTTCCGCTGTTTCGAAAAGGGAGAGGACGTCAAGATCGTCGGCTTCGGGCATTTCCGGATCCGGCAGAAGGCGTCGCGCCGCGGCCGCAATCCCCAGACGGGTGACAGCATCGAGATCACCGCGCGCAAGGTGCTGACGTTCAAGCCGAGCAAGGGCCTGAAGCTCCGGATGGATCAACGTCTAGCCAGAGGCCCGCGGGGTATGAGCACGGTTCCTGACAAGCTCTACTACCGGATCGGAGAAGTCGAGACGATCACGGAGATCCCCGCATACGTGCTCCGCTACTGGGAGTCCGAGTTCAAGCTGCTCCGGCCGAAGAAGAACCCGGCCGGCCAGCGCCTGTACCGCAAGGTCGACCTCGAGCTGGTCCTCCGTATGAAATCGCTGCTCTACGAGGAGCGCCTCACCCTCGAGGGCGCCAAGAAGCGGCTCCGCGGCGAAGCCCGCGGCCTCGACCAGATGGACCTGGGGCTGCGCGGCGCCACGCTCGAAGAGGTGATCCGCCGCACCCGGACCCGTCTGCAGGCCATCCGCCAGCGCCTCGCCGCCTCGCGACCCGGCCGCTCGTCTTGAGTTTGCCCGATCCAGCCCGTACAATGCCCGTTGGGTCGGGGCGTGGCGCAGCCCGGTAGCGCACTTGACTGGGGGTCAAGGGGTCGCTGGTTCAAATCCAGTCGCCCCGACCAATTTCAATCATGGCGCCCGTGATTCTTGTCACCAACGATGACGGGATTCACGCGCGCGGGCTCCAGGTTCTCGCAGAGGCTCTCGACGCGCTCGGTGAGGTGTACGTGGTCGCGCCGGATCGCGAGCAGAGCGCGGTGGGTCACGCCCTCACGCTGCACCGGCCGCTCCGGGTGGACCGGGTCGCGGAGCGGAAGTACGCGGTGAATGGCACGCCGTCGGACTGCGTGAACCTGGCCGTGCTGGGGTTCTTGCCGGAGCCGCCGGTGCTGGTGGCGTCCGGGGTGAACCACGGGACGAACCTGGGCGACGACGTGACGTACTCGGGGACGGTGTCCGCCGCGATGGAGGGCACGCTGCTGGGGGTGCCGTCGCTGGCGATATCACAGGCGGAGCCGGACGCGGAGGGCTTCGACGGCGCGGGGCCGGTGGCGCTCGCCGTGGCCACGCGGCTGCTGGTGGAGGGGCTGCCCGCGAAGACGCTGCTGAACGTGAACGTGCCGCGGGGCCCGGTGAAGGGGGTCCGGCTCACCCGGCTCGGCCACCGGGTCTACCGCGAGAAGGTGGTGCGGGAGGTGGATCCGCGCGGGCGCCCGTACTACTGGATCGGGGCGGGCCCGCCGGAGTGGGCGGAGGATCCGGCCTCGGACATCGCGGCGGTGCACGCCGGGTTCGCGTCGGTGACGCCGCTACACCTGGACCTGACGCATCACGGCGCGCTGGGCCGCATGGCCGAGTGGGAAGGCGCCCTGAACGCCGTGTTGAAGAAGAAGCGGAAGCGGTGAGCACGCAGCGCTTCGCGCGCGAGCGCGAGCGCATGGTGGACGAGCAGGTGGTCGGGCGCGGGGTCGGCGACCCGCGGGTGATCGACGTGATGCGGCGGCTGCCGCGCCACGTGTTCGTGGACGAGGCGCTGCGGGATCGGGCCTACGGGGACCACCCGCTGCCGATCGGGGAAGGGCAGACGATCTCGCAGCCCTTCATCGTGGGCCGGATGACCGAGCTGCTGCGGCTCGGCGGGCGCGAGAAGGTGCTGGAGGTGGGCACGGGGTGCGGCTACCAGGCCGCGGTGCTCGCGGAGCTGGCGGCGCGGGTGTGCACGATCGAGCGCCTGCCGCGGCTGGCCGCGCGGGCGCGCGAGACGCTGGAAGGGCTCGGGTACCGCAACGTGTGGGTGCGGGCGGGGAACGGGACGCTCGGATGGCCGGACGAGGCGCCGTTCGACCGCATCCTGGTGGCGGCGGGCGGACCGTCGGTGCCGCCGCCCCTGTTCGAGCAGCTCGCCGAAGGCGGGCGGATGGTGATGCCGGTGGGCGATGTCGCCAACCAGACGCTCGAGGTGATCGAGAAGGTGCAGGGTGTGATGCGGGTCACCCGGGATTCCGGGTGCGTGTTCGTGAAGCTCGTCGGCAAATATGCCTGGGAGTCGTGAGATCCTGGGTGTGAAAGTGCCAGAGCGTGAGGGTTACGGGGCGTAGCGCAGCTTGGTAGCGCGCCTGCTTCGGGAGCAGGAGGTCGCTGGTTCAAATCCAGTCGCCCCGACCATTTTTTCTCGAGCCGTTGCCGGAGTCGGGATGGGCGTCACGGGACTACGGAGCGCCGCCGAGATCGTCGTCGAAGGCCGAGTGCAGGGCGTCGGCTACCGCGATTTCGTCCAGCGCAAGGCCGCGTCGCTGGGCCTCGCCGGGTACGTGATGAATCTGAAGGATGGGAAGGTGCGCGTACGCGTGGAAGGCGGGCGCGACCTCATCGAGGAGCTGATGCACGACCTGGGCAAGGGCCCGCCGCTGGCGCGGGTGGACCACCTGGCCGTCACCTGGCGGCCGCTGACGGGACGCTACGCGGGCTTCTCCATCCGCTACGCGGCGTTCGACCCGTGAGCCGCGGGGTCGGGATGGTCGTCCTCCTCGTCCTCTTCCTCCTCGTATCCCCCACCGCGTCTCACGCCCAGGCCAAGCCGGTCAGGACCCGGACCGTCACCTCCCAGCAGACCGTCCCGGCCCCTCACTGGGGCTCGGCGAAGACGCCCGGGGCGAAGACCGCCGCCGCGCCCAGCCCCACCCCGAAGGTGGCGGTGTGCACCCACACCGTGCGGAGTGGCGAGTCCATCAGCCGGATCGCGGCCCGATACCGCGTCACCCGCGCGGCCCTCATCGACGCCAACCAGCTCGTGAATCCCCACGCCCTCCGGTCGGGCCAGCGCCTGTCGGTGCCGGGCTGCCAGCCGCCCGTTCCCCAGACCACCGCCGGGGAAACGCCGGGGATCGAGCCCGATGCCGACGGCATCCTGATCAAGCGGGTGGGCCCGCGGCGTATCCTGACTTCCCTCGTCCTCGGCACTCCCGACTTCCGGGAGGAGCGGATCACGCTGGTCTGGCCCGTGGAAGGCCCGGTGATCTCCATCTTCGGGCAGCGCTCGCGGGGCTGGCACGCCGGCATCGACATCACCGCCGACATGGGGTCGGAGGTCTACGCCGCGGCTCCCGGCACCATCGTCTACAGCGGCTGGATCCGGGCCTATGGGCAGGTGGTCAAGATCCAGCACACCAACGGCTTCATCACACTTTACGCGCATAACCAGAAGAATCTGGTCGAGGTCGGAGAGGACGTCGAGGCCGGGCAACTGATCGCGGCGGTGGGGCGCAGTGGGCACGCCACCGGGCCCCACGTGCACTTCGAGGTCCGGCGCGACGGCAAGGCCTACAACCCGCTCCACCTGCTGGAACCCTCCGACCAGAGCCCGGTCTTCGACGAGGACATCGCCGCGTCCAGCTCCGAGCACGACCATCACGAGTAGGTGGCACCATGGCTCCAGAGCCCGAGACGGCGGATGAGCTGGAGGACGGCGACGAGCCCATCGAGGCCCTGCTGGACAAGAGTCCCGCCGAGCTCGGCGAGAAGCCGGACGCCCCCGAGGCGGGCGACCGGAGCCGCGAGCTGATCGCGCTGTATCTGCAGGAGATCTCCCGGGTCAAGCTCCTGACCCCGGAGGAGGAGCAGGACCTGGCCCGCCGCGTCCAGGCCGGCGACGCCGAGGCCCAGAAGCGGCTCGTCGAGGCCAACCTGCGGCTGGTCGTCCGGATCGCGCGGCGCTATCTCCACCGCGGCCTCTCGC
>WNFL01282905.1_pt2 | contig 41641 bp, 34 predicted proteins | sample 5400361 | NCBI WGS metagenome assembly WNFL01 (sample SAMN13153351, study PRJNA577476) | soil metagenome | isolation source: 40 cm soil on Douglas fir-dominated hillslope | place: USA:California | collected 2013-09-17 | reverse complement strand
AGATTCAAAAATGAAACGCGTCGGTCCATGACGACTGTTGAAGCTGTCGAAGTCAGCTTCAACAGCTCGAGCAACAATGAACCAGCGAAGATTGAAAGAGATGTTTAACGATTTTCTCCCCTGGCGCACTTCTTTCGCATGCGCACTACGGTGCCACCTCGCTCGAAGTGGACTTCATCCATCAAACTTTTCATCAGGTAGATGCCGCGACCATGCATCGACTGGAGTTGCTCCGCGACGGTTGGGTTAGGGAGCTCGGTGCTGGTAAATCCCGATCCTTCATCCTTGACCACAATGGAAACTTCCTCATCGGGCACGCAGCGGCAGTCGACGTAAACATGCTTGCTAGGATCTTCGTGATTGCCGTGAATGACGCCATTTGCCAAAGCTTCTCGCAAGGAGATTTCAACGTCAACTTCGTTGCCAGGAACACAGTGGCATTTCCTGATGAAGACCATGAGCTTATCGACGAATGGCGAAATCGCCGAGACTTCGCTTCTCATGGACTGTTCTATCTGAAAGAGAGGGCCAGCAGAGTGCAAAATGCCGGTCGAAGGTTTTGGGTCGCACTGTTCGCTCACTTTTCCCGTGTCCTTTCCGAAGGTGAGAAAGCACGACGCGAGCGGCGCTTTTCTGAGCTTTCAGATCCTACAATCCGCGGAAGTGAAACAACACAACGACCATACAAACTATGCAAATTACCGCCACCACGGCGGTGACTGCCGCGATGTCACACGCCCTGAGATCTGATTCTGGATCGAGATAACGAATTGCAGACCAGATCTCGCGGTCAGAATTGATTTCACTATCGTTCGCTTCCTTCTGCTCATTGTGCCTCGCCATTTTGGACCTCCACACGAGTTCGCCGGCAAGGTAGGCCGACTGAAAACCGGTGTTCATCACCAGTTATTGGCCCGTCCATCTTTACCAATCCATAAAAGACGGATGGGTCAACCCGGCAGTCTCCTTCCTTATTTCATCAAGCTTTCGCTGTTGCTCGACCGTGAGGATCTTGTAGATTTCGGTCTGCAGACGGGCGTTCGCGACGACGAGTGGCTCCAAGATGCGGGCCTGTTGCGCCGCGAGTTTGCGTACTTGACGAACATCGAACCGCCCTTTCAAAGTGGACGCGATAAGTTCCCAACGATTGTTCGTGAGTTGTTGCATCAGCGATTGCACTTGTCCTCGTTGTACTGCAATTTGCGCTTGGATGGCGGCAATCTGCAGCGGCGTCAAGTCCAGGTAACTCACAATGGCTGCTGGCACATCGGGCGACGAGTCCGGAGGAGAGACAACCAATGTGTCGCCTGAGAGTTGCACCTCAGATACTGGTTCCGTTTGTTTCTGGGTTCGGTCTCCGAGCACCTGGAGCGGCAACGCTGCTTTAGCTTCCATGATCTCTGCGATGCTTGACTTATCAGGCGAGACGGCTCCAAAAACGCTATTGGTCGTAGAAGCTTGCAAGCCAACGCCGTTCTGGCCGAAGGCTGAGATTACCAAAGCGCCTGTGCCGAGAATTCCAATCCAGTATCCGTTCACTTGAACGTACTCCTTCGCGTTTGTGTCAGCACCGAACTGATTCCTTCCAACAGGGGTTCTTAAGCCCAGCAGCTGATTTCAACCATTGCGACGCAATTGGGATGCCCAAAGCGAACCGCAGGACGGTTTCTCTAATTCATTGAAAAGAGGAACCGATTTGGAAAGCAGTACATTGGCGAAGGTGTTGAGAGTTGAAGGTGTTGATGTTCTGTCACAGGAGGTCGGTGTACATTCTCCGATAATTGTTAATTGTGGAATTCGCCGGAAGAATTGGTCGTCCTTATAACCTTTCTGAAATCACGACGGACCTGCTCTTCGTGTTTGAGGGCCTTGTTAAGTTCCTGAACGATCTCCTGCAATTCATTGGGATCTTTCGCTTCCAGTGCGGCATGGCCTCCGAATTGTTTGTCCTGCAGGAAACGTGACCGATCGGGAACAATTAAACGTGCAAGTCTTCACGGCGCGCTTCGCCAAACGCCGGACCACGTCCGTAGCAAGCCACGTCGTCGCGAAGGACGCTGACTCACCTATCGCTGAGCCAGCGAGAGCAGCGATACCCGACACATACGCATTGTCCATCGCGCCTCCGAATCAGTCTTGAGGTCCGAACCTTCGAGATGGTTTCCGAACGACTACAGCCCATGATCACGCTAGCCCCGCTCATCGGGACATCAGGACCGGGAGGCCCGCTTCGTCCAGGACTGCTCGTGTAACGCTACCGAACACCCACTCGCTCAGGTGGGAGTGACCATAGGCGCCCATGACGACGAGATCGGCACCGAAAGCGGCGGCCTGCGACAGCAGAAGGTGGCCGACATCGTCTCCTCCCGACGACAGGCGTCGTACCTCGACTCGCACGCCGTGACGGGCCAAATGGCGGGCGATGTCCGCACCTGGTTCCTGGCCGTGATCCGCCGCGTGGCGCTCATGGTCGATGACCAACACCTCGACCGCCTCGGCCTTCACAAGCAAGGGCAGGGCGTCGGCCACCGCCCGGATGGCCTCGCGCCTGGCGTTCCAGCCCACCAGGATGCGGCGGACTCGGGATACCGTGCCGCCTGGCGGGAGCATGATAATCGGCCGGCCGGATGTCAGGACGAGGGACTCCACGAGACCGGGCGGGCCCGCCGTCTGGGCCGCAGGGTCCGGGCGGGCAACCAGCGCCAGGTCCGCGTAGTGCGCGTGCACACCCACGTCGCTGCCGAAGTAGGGCAACGATCTCCATTCCGAGCGGATTCCGTGGCGACGGACCATGTCCTCGAACTGCGTCCGGTGGCTCGCCTCGATTCCCTCGAGTTGTGCTTGGTGCGCCTCAATCACGTCAACGATTCCCTCGCCGCGGGCGAACGTTTCCGACGGGCTAGCAACGGGCCCCGGCTGCATAAATACCGCGATCAGGTGCGCGCCGTGCTCCTGGGCGAGTACGCCGGAGAACTCGAAGATGCCTGCAGTCTCGGTCCGCCCATCGACGAAGACCACGATTTCCGCCAACTCGGCAATGCTCTTGTCAGTCCTCAAGGGTGCAGGCTCGTGCGGCTGATACGACGTCGACTGCTCGCTGGCCATGGCTACTCCTCTCTTCCCTCCGTCATTTCGACTTTCGTGCACTTCCACTTGGGGCAGATGCAACCGACATACCAATAAGGAGGGGAGGACAGTCGCTCCTAACTCGCTTCAATACAACGTCGTTCGAAGACATCGATCGCGAGGTGGTGTTGAAAGTCAAAAATGTCAATTGTTTTGGTTGATTGCTGTCATTACACAAAAGTAGGCCGGCCTTTCGCTCACAGTTTCAGTTCCGTTTCCCCGAGGACTTAAGAGCGAAGATTCCTTAAACCTAACGAGTCCATATATTGCCGGAGATTCTCGAGCCCCCTCAGGTTTGAGCTGGTAAAGACTCCGCCTGCCCTGCGCTTCGTACGTCACCAGATTGGCCTCAAGCAGTATCCGCAGGTGTTGGGATATCGCAGGTCGGGAGATCATCGGCATAGCGGAAGCGATCTGGTCAACGGACTTCGGGCCCATGCGAAGACAATTCAGAATCTGTATGCGGCTACGGCTCGCGAGGGCACGGCAGACCGCGCCAACGTGTGCCCGGCGATTCAGTTCCTGATATCTGCTCACACTGTTGCTCTTGGTATATTTGTTAATAGCGGCCTTTGGCGGAAGACTCGATCGCTCTCACGGCCTCCCTGAACTCACGACGGACCTGCTCTTCACTTTTTAGCGCCTTGTTAAGTTGCTGAAGAACCTTCAGCAACTCATCGGGATCCGTTACTTCCAGTGCGGCTTTGCACAACTCTCTCCAGTTCATGTGTTCTCTTTCAGCCATACTGCATTTCCTCCGAGAGTTTGACTTCTAAACGGGCAAACACCCCAAGAGCGCCTGCTCGGCGAAGACGGCCGGGACGTCCAGATAAAAGTGCTCGGCGCACGTGCCCGCCTCGAGTTCGTCCTACCCGAGTTTGCGTACATCAGACATCGATTCGCTCAATTCCGGTTCAGTCAAGGACAGCTTCCGTGTCTCCCTCCTCTCAGATCCAGCATTCTTGTAGTGGAGCTCTGAGATCTGTTGTAGAGCTCGCATTCTTGCCTCCCCGATTTCCACTCGTGAACAACTTAGGAGTAAGGAACAATCCAGATCGGAATATCGCTCGAGAACAGACAAGACGAAGACAAACCGCTCGAAGTCTTCCAGTGCGAGCACAGTCGCGATTGCCGCATCTGTTTCCTGCGTGCCTTGGAACTTGTCCCCAAGCTCCGGACTACCTATTGTCCGAGCGTTGTGCTTGGGATGAGGCGCAATCATGCGAATTGCATTTTGGACTATCGCGCGCCGAGCCCAGGAACGCGCCCACTCTTTAAACACAAAGTTACTTTTTACAGAGTCCTCGATACCGGCGACGAAGCACTGCTCTGCCTTCTCGCGATTGCCCGTTAATAAATATGAGAGCAAATACAGTCCTGCCATGCCTTCTGTGAACAACTTCCGGAAGTCGTCACTCGTCGCATATTCGGCTGCAATCGAGGACTTGCTCCGATTTGTGCATAGCAGGTTCACTTTCGTCCTCGATCGTCTACCACACTCGAGTGCACTGTCTGGATCGCATTGGTCGAATTCCTCTTGCTTCTGCGTCTGAGCTCTTGGATCACGTGCTTGGTGAGCACGCCGCCGCAATGAAACTTTGCTCCTTCCCTCATCAATTCCCAGAGGGCATTCTCTCCCTCTTGACTGATGACCGTTACGTTCCTTAGGTCGACCACGAAAGCACGTCCCTCGATCTCCCCGTTGGCCACCTTCCATGCGGTCCTCAGCTCCGCGACCCAAGGCGCGATTAGCGTGCCTTCAAGAACCAACCGGCACGCTCTGCGCCTGTGAATGACGGAAATCCTCAACATACCGTTTCTCTTGGGCGCATCCTTAAACGGCAATTCACATACCAAACCGTCCTCCGTGTAAGTCCATGGATTCCAACGCTGGTCGGGAAACTGAGTGTTGCAGTGTCGAGACTGACGAAACCGCTCTCAACAGGCTTGATAATTACAGGTTGGATGGTCTTGAGTTAAACGGTACCCAATCACTGCCGGCGATTGGGATGCTGATTCAAGTGTGAGATCGGAGGCTCATGTTGGACGGAACGCTGATGAAAGCAAAAACGTGCGTCTTGAGGTTAGAAAAATTGTCTGGGATCAATGCCAAACTTCTTCATGCGAGAAATCAATGTGGTCCGGTTGATTGTCATACGCGCGGCAGCGCCGTCCCCGCCTCCAACACGACCCTTTGTCTCCCGCAAGACGCTAATGATCTCCTGCCGCTCCTTCTCGTCAAGCTCTTTGGCTGCGCTTCTGGTGGTCCCCTTGTTGATTTCGCTGATCGTTTCTCTCACAATCCGGGAAATCTCGTCTCGCGGGCCGTTGCTGTTCGAGACGAAGGACTCCACTCTCGACTTGCGCAATTCCATGATCGGCACCTCGAGCGACTTGCCGCGCGTCAGGATTACGGCACGCTCGACGAAATTCTCCAGTTCACGAATGTTTCCCGGCCACTCCCAATTCGTCAGGGTCTTCATTGCGGAGGCCGGAATCGTCTCGATTTGTTTTTGCATTTGCCTTGCGAACTTCTGGACGAAGAACCGTACCAGCAAGGGAATATCTTCCTTCCGCTCACGTAACGGAGGGATACGAATGGGGAACACGTTCAGGCGGTAGTACAGATCGCTACGAAATTCGCGCGCTGCGATCATCTTTTCCAAGTCCCGGTTGGTTGCGGCAACCAGCCTTACGTTGACCTTTTTCGTGTGCGTGCTGCCTAAGCGCTCGAATTCCCGTTCTTGCAGAGCACGCAACAGTTTTGGCTGGATTTCACTCGGGATGTCGCCGACTTCATCCAGAAATAGTGTGCCCTGATGGGCGAGTTCCAGCCGGCCGATCTTCTGGCTGATGGCGCCGGTGAACGCCCCTTTTTCATGTCCAAACAATTCGCTTTCGAGCAGACCGGTAGGGATAGCAGCGCAGTTGAGTTTGACAAACGTGCGATCCTTACGCTGGCTGTGGTCGTGAATAGCGCGCGCGATCAACTCCTTTCCCGTCCCCGTATCGCCCAGCAGAAGCACGGTAGAATCGCTTGATGCGACCGTCTCCACCAATTCCAGAACGCGCTTCAGGGCTGGACTGCTTCCAATGATGTGCTCAAAGTTCAGCTCGCTGCGAATCTCTTCTTCGAGATAGAGCTTTTCCTGAGCGAGTTTGTCTTTGAGTTCAGAGATCTCGCGGTAGGCGAGCGCATTTTCAATGGCGATCGCAACTTGGCCTGCTACCTCGGCAAGAAACTCCGCGTCGTACTCGCTGAAGGAGTTATCTTTCTTCCGCGCAAGACCTAATACACCAATTGCACGTCCGCGATTGACTAGAGGGGCGATGCAGAGGGTCTTGAGTCCTTCACCAAGTACGATCTGAGACCCCTCGGGACCAAACTCGCCCGGGTCAAACTGGTTCACAATGACCGGCTTGAGCGTTTCAAAAGCTCTCATCGTAGCTCCGTTGTGAGGAGTGACCGCTTCCTCATGCAAGAGCCCCTTACTGCTGGGGAAATCAAGGGCGTAGATCCGGAATTTGCCGCTCTCCGAATCCAGTAAGCTAATCGCCACGAGATCGCACTCCATGACCTGCCGAACGCTACCTGAGACTGCACGCAGTAGTGCGTTTAGGTCCAGGTTGGAGGTGATCCGATTCGTCAGCTCAAGGAGCAGTTTGAGTCGAGTATTTTGCCGCTCCAGTTCCAATTGTGCAGCTCGAGATTTCCTCAGATTAAGGACATCATCAATGGACAGCGCAACAACATGAGAAAGCAACTGCAAGAAGCAGACGTCTTCCAGACGGTAGACATTGCGATCACGACTGGCGATACCCAGCGTTCCTAAGCGCCGGTGCGGAGTGGTCAATGGCACCCGAATGACAGAACCGATCTTCGTGCCGCTATTTTCCAAAATCCGTTTCAACCACGGGAACTTGTCATCCGCGTTCCAATCAGCGATATGGCACGGTTCCTGGGTGTTGTAAACATGCCAATTTGATGTCTCCTCGACGGGAAGATAGGGGAAGGCGAGCGGCTCCGTTCCCCACCCGTGCCATTCGATTTCGCTGGAATTTTCCTTAAGGATGAGCACGTCGAGATGGTCGAAACTGATGAGTCCGCGCAACTGGTCGGCGAGAACTCGTGCCATCTGTTCTGGCTCCCCGCAAGCGGAGAGCGCTTCAGAGATGTGAAACAGAGCTGCATAGCGCTTAGCATCAGTTCCCAGCTCGAGCTGTGGTTCGGGATTCATATGCTATACGCCCGACCCGATCCTCCCGCGATTCTGCTCAACACTCTCCTCCAAAAGATAGGGATGTTCCGTATGGGCGACCGGTTTCTATTTTTCATTAGTGACACGTGTCATTTCAAATCCACCTCTTTGATCTGTGTAACCTCTGAGCACCTTGTCGGTCGGGTCGTGGCGAGGAGTGTCAGGGGCAGGATTTCGCAATTTGCGCAGCGCGAACGTCGGACACCCGAATCTATGCCATCGACTCCTCAGCGAATTGTCGTTGGCCTCGCCAGTCTCGACGTGACACACCCCGTCAACGCCGGAACTCATGCCACAGTCCTGCTCCACCGCATTTTGAATGGTTTGGGAGCCCAAGTGGTCGAAGACGGAAGTATAGGACCCGCATCGGTGCAAGCGCTCAATGGTCTTGATCAGTTGCCTGTATATCGTCAGTACAAGCAAGGCCGAATCAAATACTATAAGAGCCTCGGCCAGAAGTTCCGAGCGAACGCCTTCCCGGATTTATAGAATGGTCACCTTCGCCCGTGAGAAGTTTTGTCAAAGTCCAAACACTACTCATAGGACGGCCGATCTTACTGGACTCTGCCGACGGAGCTTCGCGACAGTAGAAAGCCTTCTTGTTCGCCGGAATGTTCTTACCACGATGCTTGAGGCCTCGAGTGCGGCTTGCAGATCATGCAGATGGCGTTCTTCAGTCAGATAACTGATAACCATCGTCCGGATTACGCTGTGTCCATTGACCATCGCTCCGGAGATCCACTGTTTACCATCGCGATTTACTTCCTCAATTACGGCGGCATGCAGAGCCAGTCGTTCGGACGCGGAAATTCCGTGAGCTCTCAGCCGCAGGTTCAAAATCGGAAGAACCTGAGGTGCAACAAGTTCGAAGTTGTCGGACTTGGCGACCCAATCGGCAAAAAGTTGCGCTAGATTCATTTGACAGTCGATGAGCTCTTCATAAGCTTGACGACCATGAACTCGCAGCGTCAACCAGAGTTTGAGGGAATTCATGCGGCGGGACCACTGCGCTCCGATACTGAGGTTGTCAGGGAGCGGTCCGGAAGATGCCTTCTGCAGGTATGGGCAAGGAACGGAAAATGTCCGCTCCAATACTTCAGGACGGCGCGTGAGAATGATACCTGCAGAAAATGGCATCGCCAGCCACTTATGCGGGTCGAAGGAGACTGAGTCAGCATCTTCGATACCGCGCACCAGCCCGCGGTAACGGTTTGAAAAGAGCACTGCTGCTCCGTAAGCGCCGTCGACATGCAGCCATAGGTCATAGCGGCGGCAGAGATCTGCGATGGACTGCAAGGGGTCGATCGCGCCAGAACTCGTTGTTCCCGCTGTAGCGACGATGCAGAATGGCTTTTTGCCCGTTGCGAGATCCTGCTGAATGGCTGCCTCCAGTTGCTCGGTCTGAAGCTGTAGACGCTCGTTGACCGCAATCCGGCGTAGCGAGTTGCGGCCCAAGCCCAGCAGGCCAGCGGACTTATCTAAAGAATGATGGCCTTCAGCAGACGTATAAAAAACTGGCTGCGAACCGATCGAGCAGACTCCCTCTTCGATCACACGGGGAAACTTTGCAGCCATAGCCATGGCTAAGGCACTGAGATTTGCCTCATTACCTCCGGTAGTAAAGGTGCCGTTGAAGGACGTTTTCCATCCGATCAGTTCGCCGATCCAGCGCACGGTTTCCGCTTCAATCCGCGAGGCCATTTGTGATCGAGCGAGGGTCGCGAGCTGAGGATTCAGGGCGGCTACCAGGGACTCGGCCAGGAAGGCCATGTATGTCGGCGTAGGGTTCATCATTCCGAGGTAGTTGGCACTAGGGATGTGGAAACCTTTGTCCATCAATTCACGGCAGACTTCATCGAAAACTCTGGCTGGATCTTCGCCGATTTCAGGAAGTGCATCTTGATGCACGGGATAGAGACGGTCCTCGGCCGCGGGTTGCACTGGCCGGTCCGGAAGGGACGCAAAATAATTGTCCACGACATCGATTAGCCGATGACCGAGCTTACGGCGAGTCTCTGAATCAAGATCGAAGTTCATAGTTTTGTTTTCCGTCCAGCAAAGTGCGCAGCAAATTCCGAGCCTCTTCAGCGGAGAGCTTCTCCAATTGCACGAGCAGTGTCTCGTCGCTCGTCTTTGTCTCTGCGGCATGCGGACGACGCTCCAAGATTGGGGTGCGCGCTTTCAAGCCAAGGGCTCTCGCCTTTTCCACCTCCATCGCCAGACCTGCGATCGTTGGCGCTTCGAATATCGTTCGCACTGCCATCTCCAGGCCGAACCTATGCCGCATCCGCGCCACTACCTGTAATGCCAGCAACGAATGTCCGCCCAATTCGAAGAAGTTCTCCTCCACTCCCACCTCGTTCAATTTCAACAACTCCTTCCAGATTTCTGCGAGCGCCGCTTCTGTCTCGCTCCGCGGACCTGCTATGCCCTGTTCCGAAAGTGCTGTTCCCCCCGCTCCCCGCAGCCCTTTCCGGTTGACCTTCCCACTCGACAGCAACGGAAATTCGTTGAGCACCACATACTGCGATGGCACCATGTGCTGCGGCAAGCGCGTCCGCAGACGTCGACGCAGCTCTAACCCGTTCGGCAGTTCGGCATCTCCCTTCACCAGATACGCCACCAATCGCGCCTCTCCTCCTTCTTCCTCTCGTTCGACTACTGCCTCGGCTATCCCACCGTCCGACGCCAGCACCGACTGGATCTCTCCCAAATCGATCCGCATTCCGCGCAGTTTCACTTCCCCGTCCACGCGTCCCAGATACTCCAGCTCTCCGTCGGAGCGCCACCGCCCCAGATCTCCCGTCCGGTAGAGCCGTTTCGACGTGTCCGGCGCGATCCGGTTCTCTACGAATCGCTCTTTGGTCAACTCCGGCCGATTCCGGTACCCGAGCGCCAGCCCGGCTCCTCCTATATAGATCTCGCCGCGAACCCCTACCGGCACCGGATTCCCATGTCTATCCAAAACGTACACTTGCGTGTTGCTGATCGGTTTCCCGATCGGAACCGTTGCTCCGAAGTCTCTCTCATTCACTTCGTGCCACGTCACGTCCGCTGCCACTTCCGACGCTCCGTAAATATTCAACAGCGCCGCGGTGGGAAAACTTTGTCGAAAGCGACCTGCCAATTCTCCGCTCAGTGCTTCGCCACTGCACGTCCACAGCTTGAGGCGTGGAACTCGCTCCTGGAGATTCGGTGCGTGGTCCAGCAATGCTCGCAGCAAAGATGGAACCAGAACGATTCGGGTCACTTTGTTCCCCGCCAAATTTTGCAGCAGTGCTCCCGGATCCCGCACCACTTGGGCAGGCAGGATCACACTGGGAACGCCCGCCAGCAGCGGCCCGAATATCTCCCATACGGAATCCACAAATCCGAGATTCGTCTTCTGGCAGCACACCTCTCCCGACACGAATGGGTACCGTTCCCACATCCATCGGAACCGATTGAGCGCTCCGCCGTGCGTACCCTCCACACCCTTTGGACCGCCACTCGATCCTGAGGTGTATAGAACATAGGCTGAGTCGCCAGGCGAAATGCGGGTCGACAAATCGTTCGCACTCTCTTGCGTAATCGTTTCCCAGTCTGCATCCAGAGTCACTGTCTTCGCCCGGTTGAACGGAACCTTGTCGAGAAGTCCCGATTGGGTGACGAGTAACGTTGCCTCGGCGTCTTCGAGCATGAACTGCATGCGATCGGGAGGATGAGACGGATCCAACGGTAAGTAGGCTGCGCCGGTCTTCAGGATGCCGAGCAATGCGATCACCATATCGAGCGATCTTTCGACACACAATGCGATTCGGGTTCCGCGGCTCGCACCCATTTTCTGGAGGTAATGCGCGAGGCGATTGCTCTGCTGGTGGAGTTGTAAAAACGTGAGCGACTGCTCGCCCTCAATCAGGGCTGCTCTGTGCGGCGTCTGCTCGCACTGCGCCTTGAAGAGGTCGGGAATCCCACCGTTCTGCGGGTACTCCGCTCGCGTTTGATTCCATTCGGTCAGCACCTGAGTCTCTTCGGCCGATGAGAGCAGAGGCAGATCGGAAATGCGAAGTCGAGGATCGCGTACCGCTGCGGCGACCGTGTTCATCCAGTGCTCGGACATGCGCCGGATGGTCGCACCGTCAAACAGATCGGTACTGTAATGAAAGCGGGCCAGGATCTCATCTGGGCGCTCGTCCAATTCAAGATAGAGATCGTATTTCGTGGCCCCTGTGTCGACATCCATCTGGGTAAGTTGCCATGCGGGGTCGATTTCGGGCATGGGAGGTTCGAGTGAGAACATCACTTGAAAGAGTGGATTGCAGCTGAGATCGCGAGGTACATTCAGTTCCTTCAGAAGCACATTAAAAGGAACGCTATCGTGATCCATGGCTTCCAAGGTCACAGTTCGCATGCGGCGCAACAGTTCGCGAAAGGAAGGGTTGTCGGACAAACCGGCTCTCAGGACCACCGTGTTCAGAAAGTATCCGAGCAGAGACATCGTTTCTGGGCGATCGCGTCCAGCCGTCACGCTGCCGATTGAAAAATCGTCTTGTCCCGAATACCGGCCGAGGAGAGCTGCAAATGTGGCAATCAGCATTTGAAAGACGGTTGTGCCATCCTTGCGACTGGCTCGCCGCACAGCGTCGGTCGCGCTTGGACTTAATTTGAACGCGTACATGCTGCCTTGAAACGTTTGCACTGGCGGCCGAGGACGGTCAAACGGCAAGGCGCAGTTGCCTGCGCCAGTAGGCGATGTGTTCGTCCGACGGCGCTCGACCCTTGCGTTGCCAACAACTGTAGTCGGCATATTGGGTCTCAGGCTCGGGCAAGGGCGAGCGCTGGCCAGCAACTCGGGCCGCGTAGAGGGCTGCGAGTTCAGGCAGGAATACGCGGTAGATGGCTACACCGTCGAAGATGATGTGGCTGAGCGTCAGGTATAGGCGGTAACGCTGGTCTGCAAGACGAATCAGAGTGGCGCGAAATAAAGGAGGCTGTCCCAAGTCGATGGGCTTCCTGGCTGCGTCGGTGGCGAGGCTCACAGCGGTAATTTCGCGATTCTGTTCAGGAAGGTCCCGAAGATCGATAACTGGTAATGAAATGGACAGTTCCGACTCGGTGACTGCGACTGGGTGGCCGTCGACGATTCGAAAGGCGGTCCTCCACGCTTCGTGCCGGCGCAATATTTCATTGAAGGCTTCTTCGAGAGCGGATGGGTCGAGAGCTCCGGTGTAATGAATGGTTACCGGTTCGTTGTAAAGGGGAAAATCGGGAACCAGCTGCGCGTGCATCCAGACTTGTTCTTGCGAGTAGGAGAGCGGAACGGGCTCGTTTGGCTTCCGGTGAGGAATTTTCTGGAATGTCTCGAGGCCCAGTTCTCCCCGCAGACATCTTTCCAGGAGCGCCCGCTTTACGTCCGGGGAAGCCATTTTCTCCTCATCCTTACGACGACGCAACCTTGGAATGCTTGCGCTCTGCGTTCATGCTTTTGTCAAAATAAACAGGCAGAGAGGTCAATCCGCGCAGGCCAAGGTTGTCTCGCCACACCAGGCGGGCGAGTGGATCGAGCTGAAGGTTCGGCAGGCGGCGCAAGAGAGTTTGGAATGCAATCTGCCCCTCCATGCGCGCCAATGCGGCGCCGAAACAAAAATGAGCAGCCCATCCGAAAGCGAGGTGGCGATTGTCAGCGCGACTCACGTCCAAGCGATCCGGATCGGGAAAGCGGTCGGGATCGCGATTGGCGGCTCCCATCACCGCGATTACAGCTTGTCGTTTGCGAATCTGTTTTCCTCCCAGCTCGACGTCCGTGGGAGCGAGACGCGCGGTGTGCTGGCTGGGACTCTCGTAGCGCAGCAATTCTTCGACTGCGGAGGCAATCAGGGAGGAGTCCAACCGCAGGCGTTCCATCTCTAACGGATGGCGCAATAGCGTCAGCACGCCGTTGCCGATAAGGTTTGTCGTAGTCTCTTGTCCTCCAACCATGGTGACGATCAGGTTGGCAATGATTTCGTCTTCCGTCAGCGCGGCTCCATCGACTTTAGCCTCCATCATTGCGCTGACGAGTCCTTCGCGCGGATGGAGGCGTTGCTCCTTCATGGCGGAGCGGAAGTAGGAGCACATGTCTTCAACACTGCGGAGCACCCGTGGAAACCGATCCGGATTGTGCTGGAAGTTGCCGAGCATCTCCGCAAAGTCCGCTGACCACTCCTTCAGTTGCTGGTGGTCTTCCACCGGAACGCCGAGCATTTCAGCAGTGATGATGGCGGGCGCAGGACTGGCAAAGTCAGCGATAACATCCATGTGCCCTCGCGCAACCACTGCGTCGATCAGTCCATCCATAATTTCCTGGATGTGAGAGCGCAGGCGTTCCACCCGTCGAGGCGTGAATGCCACCGAGGCAAGCGCCCGCAAGCGGGTGTGGTCCGGAGGATCCAGGAATAACATCTGCCGCACCATTACCTGCGCAATCGGGTTGAGGGCGGCGAGTCCCATCGTGCTCAGGTGCTCGGGAGTGGGTGTGCGATTAGCGGAGAAGTGATGAAGGACGTGGACAACGTCCGCGTACCGGGTGACGACCCAAGCGTGCAGAAATGGATCCCAATGCACGGGATCCTCGGTCCTGAACTGCTGATAGAGAGGATAGGGATTTGCCAGCACCTCGGGGTCGAGGAGGCGGTACAGGCTCAGGACTTTCTCCTGCTTCCCGGAGTCCATTCCGATCTGGGTGGTTGCATACATTCAGGCGGCCTCGCTTTTCGCGGCTCCCGAAGAGGCAAGGATTTGTTGTGCTTCGTCTTCGCTCATTGCGGAAATCTTTGCATTGATGAGTCTCTCGATTTCTGTCGCCATGCCTCTCACAGTTGGCTCTTCAAACAAACTGAAAAGCGAAAGGTCCACGCCGAAACTTTGTTTTATCCTGGCGATCAGTTGCGCTCCCAGGAGCGAGTGTCCGCCGAGGGTGAAGAAGTTGTCGTCGCGGCCGACATGATCCAGTCTCAGCAGGCCAGCCACGTAGGCGGCCAGATGTTTCTCGATCGGAGATTGCGGAGCCTCGAACAAATCGTCATCGAGAATGTTCGACGCGGTGGGCTCGGGAAGCGACGAGCGATTCAACTTTCCGTGTGCCGATCGCGGCAGTTCCGGCATGACAACGAATGTGGACGGCAGCATGTAATCAGGAAGATAGCCGCTCAGGAAACTGCGAAGATCGCTGCTCTTCAGTCGTTCAGAAGTGGCGGGCACGACGTACGCAACCAGGCGCTTGTTCCCGGACAGATCCGTATAGGTAGCGACGAAACTATCTTTGATATTGGCGTGACGGCTGAGAGCGGCAACGATTTCCTGAGGCTCTATGCGATACCCCATGATTTTGATCTGGTCATCGATTCGTCCCAGGAACTCGATTTGGCCGTCGGGCAGGGAGCGGCAGAGATCGCCGGTCCTGTAGACGTGTGCGCTTGGATCGCCGAATGGATTAGGCAAGAATTTTTCGGCGGTCAGCTCCGAAGCATTTCGATATCCGCGGGCTACGCCCGTTCCGCCGATCAGGAGTTCGCCGGGTGCAGTTGTTCGTCGACAATATGGATACTGACTCCGTCGATCGCACGTCCGATGGACGGCGCTTCGTACATTCCGTCACTGGGTTGAACTCTTCCCGAAGTGCTGACAACCGTGCATTCGGTCGGCCCGTAATTGTTAATCAGATCAAAAGGCAAGTTCTGGGGGGGACGGCGTCGCAGAGTATCCGCGCCGGTCAGCAGGACCCGAAGAGCACTCCCGATGGGCCAATCGAGGTCGATCATGCGTTCCGCTAATGCTGTGGGCAGAAAGCTGATTGTAATTCCTTGTGCAACTATCAAATCGCGAAGAGCCTCCGGCGTTGTACGGAGTGCTTCGTCGACTACGGACACCATCGCACCAGTCGCCAGATAAGGCCATAGCTCCCAGACGGAAGCGTCGAATCCGGGGCTGGCGTGCAACGTGGCTCTGTCGGCGGCTGTCACGTTGAATGCGTGCTGGTGCCAGTAAATCAGATTTAGCAAATTTGCGTGGGTTACCTGCACGCCTTTCGGACGACCAGTCGAGCCGGAGGTAAAGATTATGTACGCGAGGTTGTCGGGATTGGTGTTTGTAGTCGGCGAGACTGTGGAATCATCGGCGTTATCCAGAGCATATTGATCCGGCACAACCATCTTCCAGGCACCGGCAGGAAGGTTGTTCGCGATACAGCGTTCAGTCAGGACCAGTGAGGCGCCGGAATCTTCTAGCAGCATGGAAATTCGATTGGCGGGATAGGCCGGGTCCAGAGGGACGTAAGCGCCGCCAGACTTGAGGACTCCCAAGGCGGCAATCACCAATTCGATGGATCGATGCATGCAGATCGCGACAGGAGCCTCGGGACCGACTCCACAGGAGCGCAAGAAATGCGCCAGCTGATTGGCACGGGCATCCAGCTCTCTGTAAGTAAGCTTATTGCTACCCGAGATAACTGCGATCGCTTCGGGCGCCGCATTCGCGCACTCTTGCACGAGGTCCTGAACCAACCGAACTGCCGACATGCCACTACCTCCAACCCCAAACCTGCTTATTGCACTTGCGGCCCTCGATCAAGTGGCTGCGACAGCGTTCCATCGAGGACGCGTTTGAGTAAGCTTTGCACGTCGTCGGCCGAGAGCGAGTCGAGTTGTGCGAGGAGCGCTTCGCGGCTCATAGTAGCAATGGCCGCTGGACGCGGACGACGTTCCAGAATTGGGATTCGCGCTGTGAGGCCCAGGGCTTGAGCCTTCTCCACTTCCATTGCCAGACCTGCGATTGTCGGCGCTTCGAATACCGTCCGCACCGCCATCTCCAACCCGAACCTTCGCCGCATCCGCGCCACCACCTGCAACGCCAACAATGAATGGCCGCCAAGTTCAAAGAAGTTTTGCTCCACTCCCACCTCGTTGACCTTCAACAACTCTTTTCGGTCCGCGGCGCGGCCATCCCTTGCTCCGATAACGTTGTTCCCGCCACTGCCCGAAGCCCTCTCCGATTCACCTTCCCGCTCGACAGCAACGGAAATTCTTTGAGCACAACATAGCGCGACGGCACCATATGCTCCGGCAAGCGCGTCCGCAGATGTCGACGCAGTTCGCGCCCGGTGGGCAGTTCCCCGTCCCCTTTCACCAGATAGGCCACCAACCGCGTCTCCGCTGCTTCTTCCTCTCTCTCTACTACTGCCTGTCCCACCCCGGCATGCGCTGCCAGCACCGACTCGATCTCTCCCAAGTCGATCCTCATCCCGCGCACCTTCACTTCACCGTCCACTCGTCCGAGATATTCCAGTTCACCATCGCCTCGCCACCGTCCCAAGTCTCCTGTCCGGTACAGTCGTAGCGATTTCTCCGGAGCGATCCGGTTCTCTACGAATCGCTCTTTGGTCAACTCCGGTCGATTCCGGTATCCGAGGGCCAGACCGGATCCTCCTATGTAGATTTCGCCGTGCACTCCAATCGGGACTGGGTTTCCATGTTTATCCAACACGTACACCTGCGTGTTGCCGATCGGCTTGCCAATCGGTACCGTCGCTCCGTTGTCATGGTCATCGACTTCGTGCCACGTCACGTCGGCCGCTACTTCGGACGCTCCGTAGATGTTCAAGAGTTTCGTATCGGGAAAGCTTTGGCGGAAGCGCAATGCCAGTTCCCCGCTCAATGCTTCGCCACTGCACGTCCATAGCTTCAGGTGCGGCACGCGTTCCTGAAGATTCGGGGCATAATCCAGCAAGGCGCGGAGCAGCGAGGGCACCAGCACGATCCGGGTCACTTGATTCTCCGCCAGACTCTGCAGCAGCGCTTCGGGATCCCGCACCACTTCGGCAGGCAGGATCACACTGGGAACGCCTGCCAGCAGCGGCCCGAATATCTCCCATACGGAATCTACAAAGCCGAGATTCGTCTTCTGGCAGCACACTTCTTTTGCCTCAAACGGATAACGTTCCCACATCCACCGGAAGCGATTGATCGCTCCCTGATGCGTTCCCTCTACTCCTTTCGGACCGCCGCTTGATCCTGACGTGTAGAGCACGTAGGCACGATCAGCGTCCGGCAGATCCAATGCAAGGTTGTGAGACGACTCCTGCGTGATGAGTTCAGCCTCGGAATCGAGTTGAATCACCTTCGGAAGCTGGTCGGGAAGCTTGTTCCGGATAACACTATCAGTTACCACGCAAGCGACCTGAGCGTCGTCGACCATGAATTTCAGGCGCTCCGCGGGATAGGAGGGATCCAGGGGCAAGTAGGCAGCTCCAGTTTTGAGCACAGCGAGGAGTGCAATGATCATCTCCGGAGAACACTCAATCGAAACGCCTACCAGCATGTCCGGCTGAACTCCCGTTTTCATCAGGTAGCGGGCCAACTGGTTCGAACGTTCGCTGATTTCGCGGTAGGTCAGGTCTTTGCCTTGGAACCGTAAGGCTGTCGAGTTTGGTGTGCTAGAGGCCTGACGTTCAAAGGCCGTATGAATCTGGAGGGCCGGTAGGTGGTCGGTCGAGGTGTCGTTCCACTCGATCAGAATCCGCTGGCGTTCAGCGGGAGTCATCAACGGCATCTGAGATAAAAGCTGGTCCGGGTTTTCCAGAGCGGCATTGACCAGGTTGCGGAAATGGCCGAGCGTTCTGAGAATGGTCGGCTTGTCGAACAGGTCGGTGTTGTACTCGAAGCGGCAGTGGAAGTCGCGGTCTTCGTACAGTTCCACTTCCAGATCAAATTTGGCAATTCCGGTCTCGAATTCCAATTCCTCCATCTGGAGCCCCGAAATCTGAAATATCTGTTTTGGGATGTTCTGGAAAGTGAACATCACCTGGAAGAGCGGCGTGGTATCCATCGAGCGTTCGGGAGCCAGTTCTTCGACCAGCTTTTCGAAGGGGACATCCTGGTGGGCGTAGGCTTCGAGGGAACAGTTACGAATCTGGCGGACGAGATCGCGGAAGGTAAGGTTGTGGGTAAAATCCGCTCGGACGACCAGGGTATTGACGAAGAAACCGATGAGATTTTCGATTTCAACCTGGCTGCGGGCAGCCGTGGGAGTGCCGACGAGAATGCTGTCCTGACCGGTATACCGCCAGAGCAACGCCTGGAACGCCGCCATGGTAACCATGAACAGCGTACCGCCTTCTTGTTGCCCTAACTTCTTTAGGTCTGAGAGGACTTGGCTATCGAAAATCAACTCCTCGGTTGCTCCGCGCCAGCTGTGAATGGGAGGACGAGGATGGTCAACAGGTAAGTCGATGACGGTTTGCGCACCTTTGAGCTTGTTCTTCCAGTACGCAACTTGCTTTTCAAGTACCTCGCCGGTGATGTTCTCTCGCTGCCACTGTGCGTATTCCACGTATTGCACGGGGAGTTCGGGAAGATGGACTTCTTCTCGATTGACGAAAGCCTCATAACAACGGGCCAATTCGCGGAACAGAATCGAAATCGACCAACCGTCGGTGATGATGTGGTGCATGGCCAGCACCAGCAGGTGCTGATCCCGGTCCATGCGCACCAGGAGAGCTCGGAACAAAGGGCCCTGCGTAAGGTCAAACGGCTTTTTGCCTTCCTCGCTGGCAATGCGTAGCGCCTCTGCCCGGCGGTCGCCTAGCGGCAGATGCGTCACGGCGACGACCGGGACCTGTATGTCCAAATCGGACAGGACAATCTGTCTGGTCTCCCCTTCCACCATTTCGAACACTGTTCGCAGAGATTCATGCCGCCGGACGACCGTACGAATCGCCGAGGTCAAGGCGGCAACATCTAGGGCGCCACTGATCCGGAAGGCACGGACCAGGTTATAGGCCGGTGTTCCCGGTTCCAGTTGATCGAGAAACCATAGTCTCTGTTGAGCGAACGAGGCAGGATAGGTCGCTTGGGCTATTGTCATGCCTTCCTCTTAATTGATGACTCTTGCGCTACTACTTGGGTGGTGGCCAGTATAAGTAGCCGTAGTTCGATGCCGGTTGCCGGTAGAAGGTTGGGGGGCCAACAGTAGGAAGGGGTGGCATTCCAGGGAATCGTGCCTCAAGGTCCCCTCGGTACTTAGGAAAAACTCGGTCTGCGAACAAACGAAAGGGCTTCATTCAGCATCTGAGATGCACGTTTGCCCCTAAAGCCGGTTGCGGATAACGCAAACCTGGGGTGAATGCGTGCGGTTCGTTGAGGAGGCGATGTCGCCCATGCCATTCGTCTTGGTTCGGTCCAGGAGCCCTCGCTCCGAGAGACTAGGTCTGTTGCCTGCTCCGATCTTTGTTCGTATTCGCTTCTCTACGTCCACAAAAAGAGATACCAGGGAGGTCGGGAGACCCTGAATCCATGCTTTATAGATCCGGCAACGACGTCAGTCCTGCCCAGCAGAAACAACTACTAGCCGACCTGCTCGCGCAGACGAATGCGACGGATACGTATCCTGCTTCACTTGCACAGCAGAGGTTGTGGTTTCTCGACCAGATACAACACGAGAGTTCCGCATACAACATCCATTTGGGGCTATGGTTACGGGGGCCGCTGGTCCCGGATTCACTTCGGGGCGCCTTGCAGGAATTAGTCAATCGTCACGATAGTTTGCGCACGGCGTTCAGGTTGGAAGGCGGCCAGCTTCGGCAGATCATTCTGCGAAACCTTGCCGTGAGTGCGCCTGTTCACGATGTCACGGGTGCCGAAGAGCCCTACGCTGCGGCTTACCGTTTCGCGCAAGAGGAAGTGGAGGTACCTTTTAACCTTCACGAAGCCCCGCTGTTTCGCGCGCGCCTGATTCGGGTCACAATCGATGACCATGTGCTGCTTTGGACGATGCATCACATCATCACCGACTCGTGGTCGATGCAGACCATGGCTCGCGAGTTGGCGGCGGTCTATACGGCTTTTTCCAATGGGGAACCTTCGCCGCTGTCCGAACTTCCCATCGGCTACGGGGACTATTCGGAGTGGCAGCATCAATGGTTAGGGACCGAGCAAGTCCGGGATCAGGTGACTTATTGGAAGAATCAGCTACAGGATGCTCCACCCGTCCTGGAATTGCCTAAGGATGGACCGCGCCCGGCCGAACAAACGTTTCGAGGCGCAAGCCAGACGGTCCCGTTGTCGGAAGAGATCATAACGGGCATTAAAAAATTGGCGGGTCGCTGGCAAACGACGCCTTTCACATTGCTGCTCGCCGCCTTCAAGACTCTCCTATACCGCTATAGCGGAAAGCCTGATCTGCTGGTGGGAGTTCCGGTCGCAGGACGCAACCGGGTGGAGACAGAAGGGCTTGTCGGGTTTTTCGTCAATACATTGGTGCTGCGCGATGACCTCTCGGGCAATCCGCAATTTCCGGACCTGGTCGCGCAAGTTCGTGAGACCGCGCTGGACGCATTCGCGAATGCCGACGTGCCATTCGAAAAAGTAGTCGAAGCCCTTAAGCCGGAACGTAATCTGAGTTACAACCCGATTTTCCAGATAATGTTCTCGGTCATCAAGGCCGCGGTGCAATCCCACACTTTCGGCAACTTGACGGCCTTTCCTTATGTGGTGACTCCCACTACTTCGATCTTTGATCTGGTTGCGACTCTGATCGAAGGGGTGGACGGGCAATGGTGGGCTCAGATCGATCACAGTTCCGACCTGTTCCAGTCGAAGCGTATAGGTCAGATGTTGGAGGATTACGTTGCCATCCTCCGGGCAATTGTTGCCGACCCGGAAACGAGAATCCTGGACCTGCCCGTGGCGGGCGTCGACTGGAACGAGGTCTCGCGGATGTCATTGCCTTTAGCTGTGGTCCCTGCTAGGAGACGGCCGAGAATGTCTTTGCCCGCAAGCCCGGAGCGAACCGGCCAATTTGCAGTGCGTCAGAAACTTCTTCTCGGAATTTGGAAGAAAGTGCTCGGGATATTCGAAGTTGGAATCCACGACAATTTCTTTGACCTGGGCGGGCACTCGCTTCTCGCGGCTCGGCTGATTGCCGAAATCGAAGGGGCGACTGGCCGGAAGATCCCAGTATCGGCGGTGTTTCGCGCACCGACCATTGAGGCCTTTGCGCGATTGCTCGAAGACGACTCGATTGCCGAGCCCGATCCCATTCTCATGAAGCTCGGCGAGGGAGACTCGGCCATACCGTTCTTCGCGGTTGCATTGCCGGGAGTAGATGCGATTGGATTTGCGCAACTCGCTCACCGGCTTTCACCACGTCATGCTCTGTACAAGCTCCAGGCTGCGGCCCCGGTGATATTGCGGCGCCCCTTTAGGGAACTGGAACTGGAAGAACTGGCAAGGACCTACGTTGCCGCTATGCGGTCGATCCAGCCACGGGGGCCCTACTGCCTGGGAAGCATGTGCGGGGGAGTCGTGCTCACACAAAAAATGATTCTCCAATTGGAATCCGAGGGCGAAGAGGTAGCTTTCTTTGCCATTCTCGACACCTGGGTCATGGAGAACACCCTGATCAAACCGCTCTGGGCGCTCGACTATTACTTCCAGCGCTTTCGATACTGGCGCTCCCAACCCGGTTATGCGAAATTCGCAGCGCTGCGGAGGACGCTTGCCAGAAGGATCGCGCCTCGCAACCAGTTCGTCGGGAACGGTTGGCAGCGTGCATTTTGGCCGGGAGAGGGCTTCCAGCCCCCCCATTTCCGTGCGCCTGTGCTGCTGTTCAAAAGGCCACGCCAACCCTATGTTCGGTTGCGAGACCCCAAGATGGGTTGGGGAGCCCGTTCGCTGGGCGGCGTTGAGATCTGTGAAATCAAATGCGGACACTTCGAGATGCTTCGAGAGCCACACGTGGGCATTGTCAGCCAGAGGCTGAGTGATCAACTGCAGGCGATCATGATGCGAAGTGTCGGGTTGGGCGCGCCTTCAGTGGTTAAAAAAGATCCAGCGACTCCGTCAGAGTCAGGGGCATGGGCGGGATCGGCCGCATAGTAGGGAAAGGACGCAACTCGGAATGAGCACTCATCCAGAAGTGATCGTGGATTCTTCGCAGTTGGCTGCGCCACCGGGAGAAATAGGCGCGGAGCAACGCTGGAAAACTGCGATCGAACGGTCACAGACTGAAGCGCGGCCCATCAAAGTCATTCGTCCACCCAGCTTCTCCATTGGCGCGATCGTTAGCGGGCTCAGAATGCTCGCTCAGTATTCCGATCTCCTGTACACGCTGAGTTTGTTTCGGTTGAATGTCCGGTACAAACAGTCGGCTCTCGGATGGGCATGGGCGGCACTCCAGCCACTCGCATTGATGACTATCTACACGATTGTCTTTACGCGTGTGACCACAGTCGCTACAGGAGGCATCCCCTATCCAGTATTTGTTTTTTCGGCGCTGTTACCCTGGATATTCTTTTCGGGCGCCATCGCCAACTCCGTGAACGGACTGGTTCTCCATCCCAACTTGCTTACCAAAATGTACTTCCCGCGGGAGATCATCCCGTTGTCATACCTGTTCGCGGCGCTTACAGATTTTGGCATTGCGTCGATTATGCTGGTTGTCATGTTGAAGTATTACAGCGTGCCGCTTGGTTGGCACCTGCTGTATGCGATCCCGATAATTCTGATACTGGCTGGTTTCGCGACTGGGATCGCGCTGCTCTTTTCGGCGGTACAAGTACGGTTTCGCGATGTTGGACTTGCTCTGCCGTTCCTATTGCAGGTTTGGATGTTCACCGTTCCCGTGGTTTATTCGTTGCAGTCGGTTCCGGTTCGGTTCCGAAGCTGGTATCTGCTCGACCCGGTGGCGGGGTTGATCGAAAGTTTTCGGCAGCTCGTCATTCACGGCACGCCACCGGATCTTGGCATGCTCGCTTTCTGCGGAGCGATGACCATAGCGGTTCTCGCCCTCACTTACGCGGTCTTCAAATCATCGGAAGCAACGATGGCGGATGTTATCTGACATGATTGACGTCAAGTTCGATCGGGTATCGAAGAAGTACAAGCTCGGCGCGAATGGCAATTCTCCAAAGCGCTGGTACAGGCATGGATTTGGAAGGAAGCCGGGGGAAATGTGGGCTCTCCGCAACCTCAGCTTCGAAGTGAAGGAGGGAGAAGCGCTCGGCATTGTTGGGCACAATGGCGCGGGCAAGACGACGATCCTGAGAATCCTTGCGGGAATCACGACACCTACTGCGGGTGAGATCACGGTTCGAGGACGACTTGCGGCGCTGATCGAGGTGAGCTCCGGTTTCCATCCTGAGCTTACGGGTATTGAAAACATCTATCTGCACGGAGCGATGCTCGGCATGCGACGGGTGGACATACGACGCAAGCTGGAGAGCATCGTCGAATTTTCGGGCGTGGGAAGGTACATTGACGTGCCGGTAAAACGGTATTCATCGGGTATGTTTGTGCGTTTGGGATTCGCGATTGCTGCCCACCTTGACCCCGATATCCTGCTCCTGGACGAGGTGCTGGCGGTCGGAGACGCGGCTTTTCAAGCGAAGTGCCTCGACCGTATTTCCGAGCTTCGCAAGACTGGGCGTACTCTCGTATTTATTTCCCATGATCTTGCGGCCGTATACCGGCTGTGCGATCGGGCATTGCTGCTGAGTCACGGTTCCATCCTTGCGGACGGCCCCCCGCGAGAGGTCATCGACCAGTATCAGCAAGTCATGTTTGCCTGGCAGGAGTCGGATCCTGAGAATGAAGGCGAGAACGTTAAGCCGGTCCAGTGCACCAATGTCGAATTCTCTTCCCCAGATTCCTTCGACCTGATTCGAACCGGTTACCCGATGGTGGCGCGTCTGGGGTATCGAGCTTCAAAGGCCGTTAGCAATGCCGTGTTTAGAATCTCGATCTACTGGCCAAGCAGTTATCTGTGCGCTCAACTTACGACTGAATCTTTGCGTGGTGGATTGCGTCTTGAGCCTGGTGACGGCGTCATTGAGTTCCAATGCCCGACCCTGCCGGTCGTACCCGGACTCTATCGGGTCGATTTGGCAATTGAGGCCGGTGGCCTGGAAATTGATCTGCGGCAACGCTGTGCGACTCTCCGAGTCGAGCCCGGGAGAATTGCGTACGGAGACTTTCACATCGACAACACGTGGAATGTGATCGAGGCTCAGCCCAACGTCAGTAGTGCGGCAACATCGTGCGATTGAGCGCGGCCGTCACGAGCGTACCGGCGTATGCCAGGTCCACAGCGAGGGGAGTATTAAAGTTCATCCCGGTTCTCCAACCGGCCGGAGCTTCAGGATGCACGCCGCTGAGAATTACGAATCCACTTCCCCAATAACCCTCGACGATGGCGGCCTGTCCATTGCGATACTTGCCCACAACTTTGCCCCATCCCCCCAGCTCGGGACCGTTCTCCCAATAGATGTCGAGCGCGCCCCGTAAGGGAAAGGAAATCTTTGCCACCTCTTTGTGGATCCCTTTAAAGTAATCGGCGAAGAAATCGAACCACACTCCAGACGTGAGATTCAGGCCGTTGTAATATTTGGAATAGCCTCCAAAGAACCCGCCCGCGCAAATTCCGAGGTAGTTCAAACCATTCTGAGCGACGGCGTTGTGGACGTTCGCGGTCGCCTTAGCGGAAAGATTCTTTCCGATGGTGATTGAGTTCCCCCCGGGAACGATGAAAAGCTTGTACGCGGCCAGTTGCGCCTGGCTCATGCCGTCCAACTGAGTTGAGTTAACCATGTTATAGGCCAGGCCGATTGTGCTCACGACGTTTTTTACGGCGATGACGTCGTTCGGACTGGTGCCGGTCCCGTTGAAAATTAGAACCGGGACTGAATTCGCAGCGAGAGTTTGGGTTTGGCTCAAGGGCGCGGAAGCGCCAGAGGTTTCCGTGGAGGCGGTAAGCGCTTGCGCCCTTGCCGCGCCAGTGGGAACGATCACGTTCCAACCCGGTGAACCTGCGCGATCAAGATAACTCGTCCCCAGTGGGGTTCCCTGCGAATCGTAGTAGCTGACCATCTTTTGGCCGGCATCGTTAGACAGAATGAGGTCGGGATGTCCGTCCCCATTCATGTCCTGCATTCCTGCCGCAGTCCAGCCAGCGAAGTCGCCAGCCAGTTCTTGTGTTGAAGTCACCGTCGTGCCATGGGGACCTCCCAGATAGTTCGCGAGAACCTGGCGCGTAGAAGTGTTCTGCAGAATAAGGTCGGGGCGGCCGTCGCCATTCAGGTCCGCCGCTCCTACAACATTCCATCCTGTTGCCGACAACGGACTGATGGTTTCGCGACCTAGCCAGCTAGTCCCCTTGGGGCCGCCATAGAAATAGCCATCAACCTGGCCGGTCGCCTCGTTGACGAAAATCACATCCGGATGCCCGTCGCCGTTCAGATCGGCAACGACTCGCGCGGTCCATCCCTTCCCAGGTGTTGCGAGTGAACTGGATCCGAGCAACTGTGTGCCGCGGCTGCCGTCGTAGAACATCACTTCCAGCATTCCGGTGGAGGCTTGGAAGTAAAGCATTCCCTTACGAACTCCAGGAGCGTAATCTGCAACGCCAATGAGAGACCATCCGGCCGCGCTTTTGGAGGCTATGGTCGCAGCACCCTTCAGCCGTGTTCCGACAAAGGTGTCAGAGACGACCTGCCCGGTAGACTGCTCCGCCTCGTAAATATGATTGACGGGATTCGATGTGCCGGCAGTGCTCTGGCAAACACCAGACACCGCGACTGTTGCGGCCATGGTTATCCATTGCAGAATTTGCCTCGGGAAAGGCAGAGTAAAATGCATTTAAATACTCCCAAGGTGCAGGGAAATTGCGTGCCTGCGTATTTCCCGTGCGATAGATTGACTTGCTTGAATGGTGTGATTCTAGCGAGAAACCTGGCAGGGAGGAAAACACAGTAGTGCACACAGCGGAGGGTCAAAGGTGCGGGCTCTTTCGTGTGGATGAAATATCGCTTCGTAGGGAAGCCTACATAAGCGGGCACTACTTAGCTGACAATATGTTACTTCAAGATGCGGTCGAGCTATGGGTCGTTGGTTTGAATGCGTCCCCCGAGAAGATCGAGAGTGCATTTCAATTATTGAGTGATGACGAACAACGCCGCGCTGGACAGTTTCGGTTTCCAGTGCATAGGAACCGGTTCGTGATGTCGCGGGCCAACTTGCGGCGAATATTGGCTGGCTACCTGGACATCGAGCCCGCCGCATTGGCTTTCGCGTATTCGGAATTTGGCAAGCCGAGCTTGGCAGCGCCTCAAACCGATATTCGTTTTAACGCCAGCCGATCCCACGACAGAGCGCTCATCGCTTGCACGCGGGAACGCGAGATCGGAGTCGACACCGAGAAGATACGTGAAGATCTCGATGTGGACCAACTGGCCCAACGTTTCTTTTCCCTTGAGGAGAATAACCGGCTGCGAGCAGTTCCTGCTGACATGAGGCATCAGGCTTTCTTGCATTTCTGGACTTGCAAGGAGGCAATTTTAAAAGCCGCTGGGATGGGGCTTTCCCTTGACCCAGTCAAAATTGATGTTTCGGTAGCGCTCGAAAATCCCGCCGCCGTCCTTGCAGCTGCCCGTGAGCAATTCATCGTCAACGGATGGACATTGATTCCACTAAGAACAACCGCGGTCGAAGGGCATCTTTCTGCCGTGGTCACAAAGGGCATAGAGCTGAATGTCAGCGTACGGCCCTGGGCAGGGTAAGAACAGGCCGCGGCACTGAAATTAACGCGTCTTTAACACAACCGCAATACTCCAGCAACAGACCCGCCCTAGGATCACGGGGGAGTTTTCTCCATCCCAGCGACAAAGTTTAGTTCTTTTACCCCATGGATCAACTGGAGGCTACGGACAATCCGCGCTACCGTGATCTGATCTTTGTCGTGGAAGACGATCTGGATGTCTCCCGCCTGATTGAACACAACCTCAGGAATGCCGGCTATGACGTGTCGACCTTCTTCTCGGGCACGCCGGTGGTTCCTTCGGCGGCAATGACTCAACCGTCTCTTTTTCTACTCGACATCATGTTGCCGGGGATGAACGGCTTCGATCTTTGCCGGCAGATTCGCCAGCATGAGCGGTTGTCGAGGATTCCGGTGATTTTCCTTTCGGCGCGGACCCAGGAGCCCGATCGCGTTCACGCCTTCGAAGTCGGCGGCGATGGATACATCACCAAGCCTTTCAGCCCGCGGGAACTGATCGCGCGGGTGCGCAATATCCTCCGTGGGCAGCCCGAAGCTGCGGCTATGGAAGTCATTCAAGTGGGAGAACTGGAAATCGACATCAGCTCTATGACGGTGCGCGTGGAGGGCCGGACTGTGCTCACCACCGTGCGCGAGTTTCGGCTGCTCGAGTATCTGGCCCGGCATCGCGGACGCGTCTTCACGCGTGACCAACTTCTTGACGCCGTTTGGAAAGAAAGTTCGTTTGTGACGCCTCGCTCGATTGACGTGTTTGTACGCCGTCTGCGAGAGAAGATTGAAAAAGACGCGCGCCATCCACGCTATCTGAAGACATTGCGTGGAGTAGGGTATCGGTTCGAAGCGCCCCGCTAGGCACGTTCTCGTCTAACGCTCTCCTCTAAACGATGCGCGTATTACAATGGCCCTCAAATCCTGCTTCTGGAATGAGCGCGTCCGCCTGTGATTACCGATTGCCACGTCCACATTCAGCCGCTTGAGATGTTTAAACCGTCGGCGCTGGAGCTAATGAAGAAGGAGCGTCCGAATTATGAACGAGTGGTCGAGTGTTGCGCTTCTCCGAAAGCTTTTCTCAAGTATCTGGACGAGGCGGGAATCGATCGCGCTGTGCTCATCAACTATGTGGCGCCGGAAGTGATCGGCTTCACATCGGGAGTCAACCAGTTCATCGCGGACTATACAAAGGAGAATCCGAAGCGGCTGATTTCCTGCGGCGGTCTGCATCCGCGGAACAGCAACAACATCCTGGCGGACGTGGAGCAGATTCTCCGGATGGGTATACGGATGATCAAGATTCACCCACCGCATCAGCTTTTGTATCCCAATGAATATTTGAGCGGAGTGAAGGAGCTGGAAATCATTTATAGGGCGGCGGAAGCGAATGGTGTGCCCGTGATGTTTCATACCGGCACGTCGATTTTTGCGGGGGCGCGTAACCGCTATGGAGATCCTATTTACATTGATGATGTCGCGGTCGATTTCCCGAAGATGAAGATTCTGCTGGCGCACGGTGGACGTCCGCTCTGGATGAACACCGCGTTCTTCTTGTTAAGGCGGCACTCGAATGTATTTCTGGATATCAGCGGGATGCCGCCGCGAACTCTGCTTGAATATTTTCCCCGGCTTCCGGAAGTCGCTAGCAAAACGTTGTTTGGGACCGATTGGCCGGGGCCAGGCGTACCCGAGATTAAAACAAATCTCGATGACTTCCGAGCGCTTCCGCTCTCCGAGGAGACAAAACAGCAGATCTTGTCAAAGACTGCGCTTAGCATCTGGCCAGAATTGAGGTAGCTCGTCCTCGTTAATGGTGTAGCAGAAAATAAGGGCGCACCTTTAAGAGTGCGCCCCTTCAATCGTCAGGCTTCCTGAAAAATCACAAGTGATGCGGCCGTCTCGTTTCTTTCCCGGCCGGGCGGGTCGTATTGGATGAGGGTGCCTGCTGGCTCGAGCTGTCTTCGAGAGGTACGTTTCGACGACTCGGTGGCTGCAACGTTGTTCCTGCAATATGGTCGAACGGCACTGTTCGCGCAAACGTCGGCAAGTTGTGTTTACGCACTTGCGTAACAGCTTCGAATCCGGAGGCGAGCTTAATGAGCGTGGGCTCGCTGAATGCGGTTCCGAAGAAGCTGACACCCATCGGCGCTCCGAACACCATGCCAGCTGGCACTTGAACGATCGGGTAGCCGGAGGGTGCCGCCAGACCTGAAGTGCCGAAAATAAAGTGGTCGCCGAATATTAGATCGGTCGCCCACGCGGGATTATCGGTGGCGCTGACGATTGCATCGAGATGGAATTGACTCAATGCGGCGTCGATACCGTTAACGCCGGCATTCTGGTCAATGGCAAGTGCCTGGTTGTAAGTCATCCCGCCGAAGGCTGGCTGCGGATCATCGGGGCCCGGTGCCAGTGAATCGCAGAGATCCCAAATGTCCTGATTGAAGTAAGGCATCTCAACCTTCGCGTGGGCGGTGTTGAAGGCGATGGCATCAGCAAGGGTCTTGTGCGCCATCGGAACTCCAGCGCGAGTGGCGAAGTAGGCTTTCACGTCCTCTCTGAACTCGAAGCAGAGCACAAGGAATTCGCCGTCGGCGGAAGGAAATGTGAATCCGGCGGCATCGAGGTCGATGAGCGTGGCGCCTGCGGCACTCATTGCGCTCAAAGCAGCTTCGAATTGCGCCAGGATGAGTGGCGGCGTGGGCACGAACGGATCGAAGCCGTTGAGTCCTACTCTGGTGATGCCGATGCGTGCGCCCTGGAGGCCGTGCTTGTTGAGGAATTGCGTGTACTCGATTGGAATGTTGGTTGGTCGAGTGAAGCGGCCTTGCCATCCTAGAGGAACCCCAGCGGTGGCCGGATCGCGGCCGTCAAAGCTGCGGCTCTGCACGACTCCGAGAGACACTGCTGCGTCGGCGACACTGCGTCCATGGGGACCGAATGTATCCTGGGTATGAGAAATGGGCACAATGCCGGCGCGACTGGTGAGGCCTACGGTCGGCTTGAGGCCAACGACTCCATTCGCGTTCGCCGGGCAGACGATGCTGCCATCGGTCTCGGTCCCGAACGAGACGGCGGAGAAGTTCGACGAAACCGCCGCACCCGACCCTGAACTGGAGCCGCATGGATTGCGATTGATGCCATAGGGATTGTTTGTTTGTCCTCCGCGGCCTGACCAGCCGCTGACGGATTCGAAGGAGCGGAAGTTTGCCCACTCCGACAGGTTCGTTTTTCCGAGGATCACTGCGCCGCCCCCGCGCAAGTTCGCGGCGACGGTTGAGTCGTGAAGCGCCGGCCTTCCCACCAATGCAAACGAGCCCGCGCTGGTCTGCATCATGTCGCCGGTATCGACGTTGTCTTTGAGTAGCACTGGGATTCCATGCAACGGGCCCAGTATGATGCCGCGCTTGCGAAGGAAGTCCGCGTTGCGCGCCATATCGAGCGCGTCGGGGTTCAGTTCGATCACGGCATTCACACCGGGACCGCTTTGGTCGAGCGCGACGATGCGCTTGATGTACTCCTTAGTCAGTTGGACCGAGGTGAGTTGGCCGGACGCCATCTCTGCCTGAAGTTGGGCTACCGTAGCTTCGTTGTGCTGCGTTGGAACGTCTTGCGTAGCATCATTTGCTGCCGCGAGAGGAAGCGTCAGCAACAATGCAACAAGGAGAGAGCGAACGGCTGCGATGATCATCGTGTTCCTCCTGAGGGGCTGAACCGCGGGGTAATGTGCGGGAATCGTGCTACTCCCGACTCGCTGTTGTCAAGGAGTTCAGATGGATTTTTTCTTGCAGAGATTCGCGAGGATCTTGATCACCACGAGCGCGACATATAAAGGGAAAGTAGACATAAAAGTGAAAGTAGTTGACCGAGTTAATGGTGGGACCTTCTCCGCAGGATTTTTTTACGCCGCCTACAGTCTTTACTGTATTTTCACGATTCGTGACTGTGTGACACCTTACACTCGACCGTCCAAATCACCCTCTTCTCCCCAGGGAGGACGGATCAGCCGTAGTGGGCCCGCCTCAAAACGGGCCTGCACTTATAAACCATGATCTCGGGCCCGGATCATAGCTGTGTGAACTATGGAATTTCAGACTTCTACCCTGCCTGTCTCACGACCATCCGTGGTCGAGATTGTTGGATTGATCGTCTTTATTGGAATCCTGGCGGGCGGCTTTCTCGCTGCTGCGTATTACGCCCTTTACTCGCTCTGATACTTTTGAACTCACAGTACTTGAAGATTTCCTATAACTGACGATTAGCGTGGGAACCCCGTAGATACTGGATGAGCGAATGCCTATCGAGACCACTTCTGAACCACACAGGCCTCTTCCGAACAATGCGGCCGCGTGGTTATCTGCACTGAGTCGCGTCAATTTTATGACTTGAAGATTTCATAGAGTGGCGGGGCGGGCTTTAAATGCCGACAAGCGACGGCACACCCAAGTTTCACAAAACAAATATAGCGAATCCGCGACGGCGACCCAGTTTCTCATCATAAGTCAGACAACGGACGCCGTTAACCATAAACTGCGACATGATAGGAGCCGGTCGAATATGCTGTGGACTATGACGTTACATAGTCAGGAACAACACGCACTGATCGTTCACGCCAGCTGAATATGTTTCACCGTGTCAATTACTATGACGGCGTCAAGCGATTACGGAGTTATAAATTAAATTATATCCACAGGGCTTTCACTTGACACGACTACAAGACTGGGAATAGATTCTCGTTCCAGCAATCCTTATCGGGCCCCGGGTTTCTTGGAGGACGTCATGTATTGCCAGGAATGTTTGCCCACGATTCACTCTGGATCACAGAAAAACCTCAGCGCTCAAATCTCCCATTTTCTCAGCGCACGAATGAAAGCTGTCGTTCTCATTTGCGCTCTGTGGGGTGTGGTATTGCATGCGGCATTTGCATCGGCGGCCTGCAACTTATCACCGTCGAACGGGATCACGTGTGTGCAGAGCGTTTCCAGATCGATCAACGCCGCATCCAGCGGAACGCTGGCGTTCACGGGTGATAACACGGTCGGCAATCTGATCGTTGTGGTGCTCTTTTCGAATGGTGGCGATACTGTGACGCCGACAGACAGCCGAAATACTTATCAGGCGGCTTTCGCGAATCAGTTACAAAGTCCCGACCGCCTCAGCATTTACTACGCGCAGAACATTGGCGCGGGAGCGAACACAGTCTCAGTGTCCGCTCCAGGGGCAACCTCACTTAAGCTCGTTATTTTTGAGTTCTCCGGATTGTCAACGGATGCCGCTTTAGATCAGGCGGCGGGTACATCGGGAACAAGCAGCGTTCCTTCTTCGCCGACTGTCACGACCACGACCCCACACGAACTGGCGATTGGAGCCCAGTTGCGTGTTACGACCGGGACGATCTCGGCCGGCACCGGGTACTCCCTGGAACTGTGCCGAGATAGTTGCACCAGTGCGAACCTGGGCACGGAAGACGAGATCCTCTCTTCCGCTCAGAGCGTCGCTGCGACGTGGGCGGGAGGCACAGTAGGAAAGTGGTCGTCCATCATTGCTACCTTCCGGGTACCGTTTCCGAAGCTGCCGCAAGCTTGGGCCGATGATCGGGAGCCTTTGGCAGCCTGCCCGAGAGGGGGCGGTGTAACGAAAACGCTGGGCGTGGATTACGCGTCGACTGGAGCCGGTGTTAACCAGGCAATCAGCGACTGGGTTTCTCACGCTGGAAGTGAGTGCTTTCATCTGATTAACCCGCACGGAAATGTGGTGACGGGTACTAGCTCCAGTGACCAGATAATCCTGTTGGGCAAGGGCAATCTTACAACCGGATGGTTCATCATCGATTCGGACACTCCGCTCACATCTGGCCAGACGGTGTGCTCGCACCAGATCATCGACTGGTTCGATGGGAACATTCGATTTCAGCGGTTTTAGCCCTGGCAATAGCGCTCTGATCTTCCAGGCTTGTACTTATGGCGGATCGGGTTGCAGTGTTCCGCCAAGTCACTATGCGGTATTCAATCAGGAAATCCGCCCCAAGTCGACTTACACTACGGAAATTGTTCTCACCAACTTGGACGATGGAGACACCGCGGGGACTCATGGCTCGTCACACATCTGGTTTGAATACGATTACTTCCACGGAGACGCCACCGACACCAGCCCCTATGTCGGCAACAACAAGATCAGCAACGCGGTCGCATGGGAGTCCTGCTCTTTCTCCGGTGCCGCCTATAACTACGCCGATCGGATCATTGACTTTGGCAGCGAAGGTCATATTTTCACCATAAAATGGAGCTCAGGCCCCTTAAAATTTGTTGATAACTGGCTGGAAGGAGCGTCGAGTTCATTCCTCACCGCAGGAAGTGGTAACCCGAATTTCCTGCCTAATGAGAACATCTTCGATCTCGAGGTCCGGAACAACAGGTTTACCAAACCGGCCGCCTGGATGACCGTTTCCGGTGGCGGACTGGTTCTGAAAAACAATGCTGAACTGAAAAGCTGCACCCACTGTCTTTTCGACGGCAACATCTTTGAGTATTCGAGCACTAATGGGGCGCAGAAAGGACAAGGTTTCACGATTACGCCGAGAAATACCTCCGGCGGAAATATTGGGAATAACTACAACAACGCAACTACAGATATCACCTTCACGAACAACATCATCCGGCACGTTGATAGCTGCATTGAGTCGGATGGCCGATCGGCCAGCGGGGGCGGAAACGGCGGCGGCGCGTCGCAACCGGCGCGGCGCTGGAACATGCAGAATGTTCTGTGCTACGACGTTTCTCCTGGTGCAGCCATCGTCAGCAATTTGAACGTTCCATTTGCAGTCGAACTCGGCTCCCCAACAAATACCTGGACTTGTACCGCGAGCCGAACGAGCGGTATCGCAACCTATTCTTGCGCCAGCGCAGCGGGACAGACGGTCACGACGATGAGTCCCGGCGATCTGGTGGACATTCAGACCTGTTCCGACACAAGTTTTAACACGCTTTGGCGGTCGGGAGGAACATGTAGTGGAACCGGTTCATTCCGCTGCAAGGGAACTCTCGCGATAGCAGGAACCGATCCGAACGGGCTCACCGTCGTCACTCTGAATGCCGGCCCGGACACCACGGGCATAACGGGATGCAAGGTCTCAAACGAACAGGGGTTCCCGCAAGCCTACAGCGTTCGTCATTGGACCATTATCGGGACATTCTTGAGAGGAAACGGGACGAATTATGCGCAGATCCCGAGTTGCTCAAGCGTGGACACATATGCGCAGAACTTTACATTTCAGGACAACCTGGTCGCTCCCAACCCAACCAACTACATCGGCCTGAAGTGTCAGGGCGACGGGAACACCGAAGGAACAACCTCCGAGCAGAATATGACTGATATCACTAACCTTGCTCTGAACCACGATGTTATCGTAGGACGATTGGCAAGCAGCTACACGGATTATCCGGGCGGCGCGAGTCCCTCGACGGCGAGCTGGTTTCCTCCACAAGTGGTGTGCACCACTGCCATGTGGGATTCGAATTGCATCGGTTTCAGCGGGATGATGAATGACCCAACGTTAACCTATCAGCCGAGCCTGACGGATTACCACGGATACGTGCTGGATTCGTCATCGGCTTACAAGGCTGGCGGATCTCGACAAGCCAGCGATGGTCAACAGGTCGGAGCCAACATCGGAGACATCGACACGGCGCTTACCTTGAATCAGTATTCGTGCAGCACGGCTTGCGGTACCGGGCCGTATCCAAACAACTAATCTGACCTAGGAGCTATTTCGGCTGGTTTAGATTGGCAGGTGGCTGTCCGGCACCCGCGAATGCAAGGAGATGTTTCGCCAGCCACCTGCATTCATAGTGGGCGGGACGCTGCAACCCGCGCTGGCGATCATGTTCATCATCATCTACGTAAACGTCCTGCCGGAGTGTTCACGTATCATAAATAGGCAACGGCACGATGACGCGGAAATAATTTGGCTGCCCCCCAGGGATTCGAACCCCGATAACCTGCTCCAGAGGCAGGTGTCCTAGCCGTTGAACGAGGGGGCAGCGTTGTGTGCCAGCTGCGAGGGGACTCTGCTGCCAACTGCTTAGATTCTATGGATCGACATTGATTGGGTCAACAGACTCCGGCTTCGTCCCACACATTGAGTAAGAAACGCCCATTGCCCCGATTGTCGCGTGCGAATCCCAGCACGGCAAGACCTTCCGCAAATGCTTTGGTGAACTGCTCGCGATTGTTTTGCTGAACTCTTGCGGCATTGGAACGCGTAGTGGCGGAGTTCTTCCACTCATAGATCTCTGCCGGAACGGCGATGCTGGCTTGCGGTGCGATCTCCGGCCTTGGAGCGCCACTTAAGACCGCCTCCACGCGCCACGACTTCAACCACCACTCCGCGACCAGTCGATCGGTTGGCAGTCCTCCCTGCAAGGGAGACGTCGTGATCCCATACTGGTTAACATTGTAGCGACGCGCGATCGCTCCCAGCTTTTCGATATTCAGATATGCGTTCTTGATTTCCAGCGGATCAAATGTCCACTCCATCAGGTCGAAGCCGCGGGCGAGGGCGTCCTCGCGTTGACTGAGTTTGAGCTGACGTCCCAAACCTGCATTGCGATACTGCTGGCGAACCGCGAGCATCTGGGAGTGCAGATAGGAATGGCCGTTCCGGTTGCCGGGAATGGCCAGCGCAAACCCGACGAGTTCCTCTCCGTCAAACGCTCCGATAACCTGTCCGCCGATTTTGTTCGCGACCACAAACAGGCGTACGGGAATAAGATCGGCGTCCGAAAAATTCCACACTTCCTTCTGCAATGCGAAGCAGGCCTGCATTTCTTGCAACGCTTCGCATTTACGGATCGTGACCGTCACGGTCGGGATTCCTGTTGCTTCGCCTGTTGCCATAGTTCTTCGAGTTCGTCCGCTGAGGCCTGTGCGGGACCGCGTCCGCTGGCGCGTAACTGCTCTTCCATCCACTGGAATCGGCGCTTGAATTTGCGATTGGTCTTTCGCAATGCCGATTCTGGATCGAGTGACAGATATCTCGCGATGTTGACGAGCACAAAGAAGAGATCACCGACTTCGTCTTCAAGACGCTCGCGCAAAGCGGCCGGAACGTCCGGCTTGCCAGATCCGGCAATGCCGCGACCCGGCGGGACAGCCCTAATTGGCAAGTGCTTCAATTCTTCGCGGAGTTCTTTCGTCTCTTCGTCGAGCTTGGCGAAGAGCCCTTCGATCTCTGGCCAGTCAAATCCCACGTGCGCTGCGCGCGAACTCAGTTTGTAGGCTTCGAGGAGAGCGGGCATCTTCGAGGACACGCCCGACAGCACGGATTGCGCGTCACTTTCGGCGGGCTTAGCGTCATCCGCCGCTGTCCGTTTCTTCTTCTCCTTCTCTTGCGCCTTCAGCGCTTCCCAGTTGCGCAGAACTTCTGCCGGAGTGTCCGCTTTCACTTCGCCGAACACATGCGGATGCCGGTCCACCAATTTGTTGGCAAGCCGATCCAGTACCTCGTCAATTGAGAAGTGGCCTTCCTCGCGTGCCATTTGCGAATAGAACAGAACCTGGAGTAACAGGTCGCCCAACTCTCCGGTCAGTTCGGGCCAGTCCCGATTGTCGATTGCCTCCAGAACTTCATAGGTTTCTTCCAGGGTGTAGGGTTTGATGGTGTCAAAGTTCTGCTCGCGATCCCACGGGCATCCTCCCGGAGCCCGCAGCCGCGCCATGATTTCGACTGCCCGCTCGAAACGTTCACCTGTGCTGGACATAACCTCCCACTGTAAATGGCCGCTCTGAGCATCAGCAAATTGACAGAAGCAATGGGGAGGGCTCCGCGACAGTACGCCTATGGACATTCCTTGCACTTGGCGACGATCAGAGTAATGTCATCGTATTGTTCGTCCGAACTAAAGCGCTGAACCTCGTCGACGATTGCCGCGAGGTAGTCTCGCGAACACAATTCACGATGCCTACGAAGGCCCTCGATCAAACGGAATTCGCTGAATTCTTCGCCCGAGGAGTTGAAGGATTCGGTGACGCCGTCTGTGTAAAGCGCGAGCGCGTCTCCCGGGAACAGCCGACACTCGCCGATTGAGCAATTCCAGTCCTTGAAAAGACCCAACACGGTGCAGGTGGAGTCGAGCCGGACTAATGTGTCATCGGCGCGAAGCAAAAGAGCGCACAGATGACCGCAATTTGCGTAGCGCAATTGCTGCGTCTGATCGTCATACTCGCCAAAGAAAAGTGTGGCGTAGGAGTTGTCGGCGGTGTTGTCGTAAAACAACTCGTTGACGGATCGCAACAACCGTTCTGGTTCTTCCCAGGCAACGGTGCATTGGCTACGCAAATTCGCCTGCAGATTCGCCATCAGAAGAGCACCAGCAATTCCCTTGCCCGAGATGTCTCCCAGCACTAGCCCGAACCGTTCTCGCCCCAGGTTGAGGAAGTCATAGTAATCGCCGCCGACCTGGCGGGCCTGAATGCAGACACCGGCATAATCCAGGGACTTCAGCAGCGGAAGGTTTTGTGGAAAGAGTCTTGCCTGCACTTGTTTCGCGATTGCCAACTCGTGAGCGGCACGGCGCTCGGATTCCAATTTGTCGGTCGCGGCGCGGCGCTGTGCTTCTACCGCTTCCGTCATCTCATCGAAGCTGACCAGCGCGAAAGAATTGCGGTCGATATCTTCGAAGCGTGTGAATACGCCGCCCCAGATCGGTGTCTGCTTTCCCAAAAGCATCGACGCGGGGCTCGACGTTCCATCCAGCGACGGCTGTTGAGGCTTCACCCGGCGCAGCCGCGGGGTGTGGCCGAAGCGCACTCCGCGGCGTCTCCATTCGCTGTAAGTAGCGACGACGTCTTCGGTGACAAAGACTACGGACGTGGGTTGCCCGATAAGCTTGTACTCTTCCGAGTTGGGATCGGGCGCGATCAGGGTCAGCACAGCTGTACCGTCCGGAGGCGAAACGCCGACCCAACGCTGTCCGGATTGAACGACAACATCGAAGGCCAGAGTGAAGCCAAGTTGATCCAGATAGAAACGCAGGCTTCGGTCCTGATTGCGCACGTAGACTTTGACAGCGTGCACCCGCAAGTAGGGATTCGATTTCGCGCGAGGATCAGGCTGATCCACCAATTCAAATGATGGGGAACTGGCCATGGCGGTAAATTATAAAGCGCAACCGCGGTCCGATGCGGGCGCGACGCGGGATCGCAAGTTCTTTCAAGACGCAGCTAAGACCTGCGCCGCAAGTTCGGTCTCATCGGAGACGATCGCGTCCACTCCATACTCGGTTAAGTTGCGAATTTCGTCAGCCCGATTCACAGTCCACACCATTACCTTCTTGCTGGACGCATGAATTTGCGCAATCAACGTCTGATCCGTCAATCGAAGTTGCGGAATGATCCACACGGCTGGCAATCCCTCCCAAAGCTCAAGCTCCGCTGGCCTGTCACATATGAATCCAAGCTGCACGCTCGCATCGATCCCGTGAAGTGCGACTAGAACTTGCGGTAGAAACGATGAGACGACACAGCCCTTCATGGGAGAATGCTCTCGCAGCAGGCGAATTGTTTCCGGTTCCAAGCCTCTCACCTTCAGTTCGATGTCGAGAAACGCGCGGGCGGCAAATGAATGCAGTACCTCCTCAAGCGTCGGAAGGCCCAGGAGCGCTGCGGGCGTCCTGGCGATTTCCATTCCACGAACCACCGGATCATGGCAAATAACGGCCCGTCCATCCGCTGATTGACGCACATCAAATTCGAAGCCGTCGCAGCCGTGCTGGAGGCAGCGTTCAAACGATGCCAGGGTATTTTCAGGAACGTTGTGCGAGGCGCGCGCGCCGCGATGTCCGAGCACCAAAGGTCGGGTCACTGGAGTTCAGCATAAAACATTATTGGATTAGGACGAGGTGATGATTGAGTGCGGGAGTATCGGACGGAGAAGGTTAGTCGAGATCGAAATCCCGAATCGGACGGCCTGTATCCGGTGACTCTTTCGCTTTCTTCACGGCTTCCTGGAATTTCTTCTCAAGCAACTCAGCCGCATGCTTTTGCGCGTCGACTGACTGGCGGAAGATCGATTCGCGCCGGTTGTCCTGTTCTTTCATGGCGCGAGCGGCTTCCTCCATGTCATTGAACATTCGGGGTTTGACCGCCGCGGTGTGGGAGATGACAGATTTGGTCGAGACATCGACTTTCATCAGCGCCCCGCAGCATGGACAGGTCAAATCGAAGGTGGGTTCGCGTTTCGCCACAGGCGAATGATACCGCAATGCCTACCGCGGCGCGAGGTGCAGAGGGAAGATCTTGAACAGGTAGAGCATCTCCCAGCCCAGCATGACTACCGACACTAGAACCACGAGGATGGCGAGGATCTCGCCGAAGGTCAAGCCCCTGCGATCGGACTCGAAGTGGCGTGCCCCCAGGCTCAGAATGTTGAGTGTGGCAAAGGCAAAGACCAGCGCCCACAGGATGTTGTAGAGTTCGTCGCGCGTCGAGCGCAGCAGAAACACCGCTGGAAAAATCCCGACCACGAGTGCATGCGCGGTGCGTCCGCAGTTCTCGGCGCAAGCCTGGGCGCGGTCGACGCCAGCGAGCAGGAAGGAGGCGGAACTGCGAGACAGAACGGTCATCGGACGAAGAAGTTTCATGGGAAAACTGGATATTACCGTGTTTTGAGTGGGGAAGTCAGCCCTCGGTGTCTCTTTGATTAAGTGCTGCGCGTTTACAATGGCTTGCCAATGAAAAGCGCACGCCTGCTGATTTTTCTTCTCTTATCCGTCTGCACTTATGCCCAGAATGCCCCCGTTTCTGATCTTTCGGCGTCCGCCCATCGGGCGCTCGCCGTGATCTCAGGAAAATTGAAGGCGCAGGGTCTTCAACAACCGGTCGAGGTTCTCCGCGACCGCTGGGGCGTTGCCCACATTTATGCCCAGAACCAGCATGATCTGTTCTTCGCGCAGGGCTGGGTTGCCGCCCAGGACCGGCTGTTTCAGATGGAACTCTGTAAGCGCGCCGGACAAGGACGTCTGGCTGAAATTCTGGGTCCGGCATTCCTGGCGCGAGACGTGAACGCTCGTCTGCTGGCCTATCGCGGCGACATGAAAGCAGAATATGAAAGTTATTCCCCTGACACTTTAGCGATCCTCACCGCCTTCACCGATGGCATCAACGCTTACATCGCCAGCCTGACAGCTCCGGGCGGATCGGGCCTGCCTGTCGAATTTCAAATTGCAGGGTTCTCGCCGGACACTTGGCATCCGGAGGACTGCCTCAATCGCATGGCCGCATTTTCCATGACCGGCAACGCTTTCAGCGAACTCGAGCACGCGCAAGCAGTGGCGCTGATCGGAGCGGAGAAAGCCGCGAAGCTCTTCGACTTCCACCCAGCGGTAACGCTCGACCCCGCACCGGGCGCCGACTTTGCAGGGCTCGCCGCGAGCCTGTTGCAAAACCTGGTCGGGAGCGATCACCGCATCGAGTTCCCTGCCCGCGCTCGCGAAGGCAGCAACAACTGGACGGTCTCCGGCGCGCTCACCTACAGCGGCAAACCTCTGCTTGCTAACGATCCTCATCGCGTCATCGGTCTGCCGTCGCTGCGCTACATGGTCCATCTGGTCGCTCCGGGATGGAACGTTGCCGGCGCGGGCGAACCGGGCTTGCCCGGCGTCGCGCTGGGACACAACGAGCACATTGCGTGGGGCTTCACGATTTTCGGGCTGGATCAGCAGGACTTATATCTTGAAGAACTCAACCCGGCCGATGCGCTTCAGTACAAGACTGAAAAGGGCTGGCAAACAATAGAGGTGCGGCATGAAAAATTTCGAGTCAAGAAACCGACCTCGGCGGCGGACATGCGCAACGACATTGTCCGAGACCCTGCGAATCCCGATTCCATCGAAATTGCTCTGAAGTTCACGCGCCACGGCCCCGTGCTCTGGGACGACAACCAGCGCGCCCTCGCCCTGCGCTGGGTGGGAAGTGAACCGGGCACCGCCGGATACCTCGCCTCACTCGCCATTGACCGCTCCCAGAACTGGGAGCAATTTGAGTCCGCGGTCGCGCGCTGGAAAGTGCCGTCGGAAAACCTTGTGTATGCCGACACGGAAGGCAACATCGGCGAACACTCTGCCGGACTCGCTCCCATTCGCAAATGGACCGGGCTGCTGCCCGTACCCGGCTCGGGCGGATTCGATTGGACTGGCTTCGTTCCCCTCGGTGAATTGCCGCACTTCTTCAATCCGAAAGAAGGCTTCATCGCGACCGCGAACCACAAGATGATTCCGGATAAATATCCTTACAACCTCGGCTTCGAGTGGGCCTCGCCTTATCGGATCACGCGCATCAAGTGGATGTTCGCGAACGCGAAGGAAAATAATCACAAGCTCACGTTGCCGGATATGGCTTTCCTGCAAAATGACATCACTTCCCTTGCGGCGATCGAATTCCAAAAGCTGCTGCAATCGACTCCTCTCAAAGACGATCCCTCGCTCCACGCCTTTCTGGAGTGGGATGGCGAGCTCGAACGGAAGTCCGGCGACGCGGCTTTGTACGAAGTGTGGCTGGACAAGATTCGCAATGAGCTGGCGGACCACTTCTCTAAAAATCGAGGAGCTGCCCAAATGCTCAGCGGGGACTTCAAAGATTTACCGCCGGACGCTGCCTTCCGCATTCTGCGGACTCCAGAAAGTGATCTATTTGGCGAGAATCCTGTC